>MDTC01029662.1_pt1 | contig 10991 bp, 10 predicted proteins | sample 811181 | NCBI WGS metagenome assembly MDTC01 (sample SAMN05326644, study PRJNA326480) | marine metagenome | isolation source: seawater | place: Pacific Ocean: North | collected 2011 | reverse complement strand
CGCAGCATTCCGGTCACGTTGAGGTCTTCGATGACAATCCGGTCGTGGGTCTTGACCAGCTGGCCCGATACCTGGTGCAGGAAATGGCGGCGCACGTTGGCGACACGATGATGATGCCGCCCCAACCGGGCCGCGGCATCCTTGCGGTTTCGTGATCCCTTCTTCTTGCGAGACAACGACTTCGACAACCGCCGCTGATGAGCGATGCCGGCGGCCAGCGCCTTGGGGGCGTCATCGATGCGGGCGACCTCGGTGCCGTCTACAGTCGCGGCGACCAGGAACGCCGACAGGCCGCGATCCACCCCCACCCAGCCGCCACCGTCGTCGCGGCGGGGTGGGTGCTGATGAGCTGAGTGCAGATCGGCGGCCTCGACATTGAGTGCGATCCACCAACGGCCCCCGTGACGACTGAGGGTGGCGAACAGAATCTTGGCCCGGTCCTTGGCGAGCATGCGTCGCAGTCGGCGGGTGTCGTCATGGACGGCGATCTGGCCGATGCCGGGCAGCGTGAGCGAACGGGGCCGGTCGTTGTCGCCGATACGGATCGCGGCGGGTTTACCCTTGGGGTGCTTGTTGCGCAGCCGAAACGACGGGATGTCGCCGGTTTTCTTCTTGAACCGTGGGAACCCGACGCGGCGGCCTTTGCGCTTGCCCGAGCGCGAATCAGACCATGCCGCCAACCCTTTACCCAGGTCAACGGCGGCTTCCTCGAACACCTGCTGGCACACATCGCCCCGCCAAGACAGGCCTGTCACCACCACTTCGACGCCACCGTCGGCATCGACAGCGAACACCCGGCCGGCATCCTCGGTCTTCTTCCACCCATTGAAGGTGTTGATCAGGTCGAAAACCGTCCACGGCACCGTGGTGCCCGGGTCGGTTCGCCGGCCAGACAGGCTGGTTTTGACGATCCGCAGGCACTGGTTGAACGCGAACCGCGACGCGCCAGCATGGCGGGCCAGCACGTCACGCTGCTCGACCGTCGGGTCGAGACAGAACCGGAATGTGGTGTGCCGCGCCATCACCATTCAGCGTCTCATGACGGACTGACAAGCACGCTGGCCATTGCAATCGTGTCGGTACCCGTGATGACGATTCGTGGTCATGTGACCCGAAACCTGGTCGGCGCCGCCGGTACCGCTCTGATCTGTCCGATACCGCGTGGGCGCGCATCGCCCGCTTCCTCGTCTCGAAACATCCCAGAGGTGGGCGGCCCTGCCCACCGCAGCGGTGGCGCGAGTACCTCGACGCCATCTTGTATGTGCTGCGCACCGGGTGCGCGTGGTGGCATCTGCCGCCCGACTTCACCGTGTCGTGGTCAGCGGCGCACAAACACTTTCTGCGCTGGTGCCGCAACGGCACATGGGCGCGAATCCTGACCACGGTCCGCGGCGAGGTCCGTACCCGCTCCGGCCGCCGTAGACGACCCACCGCGGCCGTCGTTGATTCCTCCAGCGTCAAGGCGTCCCCGGTGGCCGGGCCGCGCGGGTTCGACGGGGCAAAGAAGGTCGATGGCGTCAAACGTCATGTGCTCGTCGATTCCGGCGGCGTTCTGGTCGTCGCCGTCGTCACCGCTGCCAACGTCGCCGACCGCGCGGCATTCCCCACGCGGCTACACAAGGCAAAACGCATCGCCCCGACCATCAGCCACGTGTGGGTGGATAAGGGCTACACCGGTCAGACCGTGACCAGCGCCGCGGCCAGGGCCGGTGTCACAGTGGACGTGGTGTCCGGGCCGAAACCCGGCCGCGGGTTCATCGTCCAACCGCGACGCTGGGTGGTCGAACGCACCAACGGCTGGATCAACCACTGCCGACGACTCGACCGCCACTACGAAGTCACCCTCAAAGCACACGGAGGCTTCCTCTACCTCAGCCAGATCGCCCTACTGCTACGCCGACTCGACCGCACCCAGTTGTTCGACACGCTTTAGGGCCTACTGCCCGTCGTACAGATCGGCCGACACCAGAGCCGCCAGCTCGCCGATCAGGTCGCGCCGACTCGGCGCGTCCGGATCATCGCCGGCAGAACGGGTCATGATCGACAACAGCAGCTGCTGACCCTGCGGTCCGTACGCGATTCCCACGTCGTTGGCGGTGCCGAAATCGCCGCTGCCGGTCTTGTCGGCGGTAGACCACCCGGGTAGGCCGGCCCGCATGCTGGACGTCTCGTTGGCTCGCATCCAGTCCTGCAGAGTCTGACGGCTCGACCCGCCCAACGCGTCGCCGGCCAACAGTGCGCGGTAGCCGGTGCCCAACGCCACCGGCGTGCTGGTGTCGCGGAGATCGCCCGGCACGGCCGAGTTCAACGCCGTCTCCCAGCGGTCCAGCCGCGACACCTCGTCGCCGATCGAGCGCGCGAATTCGGTGATCGCCGGCGGACCTCCGAGCACGCGCAGCAGGGCGTTGGCCGCGCTGTTGTCGCTCTGCTGCACCGCGGCCTGGCACAACTCGGCCAGCGTCATGGGTTGACCCACCCGTGGTTCTGTCACCGGCGAATACGTCACCAGCTCCGAGGGCGCGATCGTCACGGTGTCGGTCAGTGCCAGCAGCCCAGGGTCGGCGCGGCTGAGCACAGCTGCCGCGGCGTACCCCTTGAACGTCGAGCACATCGCGAAACGATCCTTGGCTCGGTGCGCCAGCCGGCGGCCGGTGGGTACGTCCACGGCGTGCAGCCCGACGATGACCCCCTCGCGCCTCTCGAGCTCTTCGATCCGGGGGTCGGTGGGCGGAACCGGCGCGTTGGGGTCGTCGCGGACAGGGGCGCCGTCGCGGACGGGGGGCTCGGCACGACCGCAGGCGGCGAGCGCGGTCACCGACAAGCCGCCCAGCACCAGACGGCGACGTGACAGAGATGTCATGACGAGTCAGTCCGCCAGGGTCTGCAGCGGTTTGGGCAGCGAGCGTTTGGTGCGCACCGGGCCCAGCACAGCCGCGCCGAACTGGCGCGTGAGCAGTTGCCGGGCAACGGCGTTGACCTCCTCGTGCGTCACCGCCTCGATCTTGGCCAAGGTGTCGGGGATGCTGCGGTGCGTGCCGTAATTGAGCTCACTGCGCCCGATCCGGTGCATCCGCGAACCCGAATCCTCCAGGCCGAGCACCAGACCGCCGCGCAGCGACCCCTTGGCGATGCGGCACTCGTCGGCGCTGATGCCGTCACGCGCCACCTCGGCCAGCACATCGGTGGTCACCCGCACGACTTCGTCGAACCGTTCGGGCTGACACCCGGCGTAGATCGACAGCGCACCGCTGTCGGCGAAGGTGTCCACCGTGGAATACACCGAGTACGCCAGCCCGCGCTCCTCTCGGATCTGCTGGAACAGACGGGAACTCAGCCCTCCACCGAGTGCGCTGTTGAGCACCGAGAGCGCCCACCGGTGATCCCAGTGCCGACCCGGCGTCCGCACGCCCAGCGACAGATGGGTCTGTTCGGCGTCGCGCCGGATCAGCTGCAGGGACGGACGACCGCTCACCCGGCCGGCACCCTTGCGTGGCGCAACCGGGGTGCGGCCCCGCACCAGATGCGGGCCGAAGTGCTCGCGCACCAGGCTCACCACCTCGTCGTGGTCCACGTTGCCCGCGACCGCGACCACCATGCGATCAGGGGTGTAGCGGCGCACGTGAAAGGAGTGCAACTGGTCGCGGGTCATCGCCGAGACCGAGTCGACGCTGCCGATCACCGGACGGCCGACGGGATGCTCACCGAACATCGCCGACAGGAAGACGTCGCCGAGGGTGTCCTCGGGATCGTCGTCGCGCATGGCGATCTCCTCGAGCACCACGTCGCGTTCGACCTCGACGTCGTCGTGCAGGCATCGTCCGCGCAACACCACGTCGGCGACCAAGTCGACCGCCAGCGCAAGGTCCGAGTCGAGCACATGCGCGTAGTAGCAGGTGTGTTCACGGGCGGTGAAGGCGTTCAACTCACCACCGACGGCGTCGACCGCCTGCGCGATCTGCACCGCCGTGCGGTTCGGCGTCGCCTTGAACAGCAGGTGCTCCAGGAAGTGGGCCGCACCGGCGACGGTGCGGCCTTCGTCCCTGGACCCCACACCTACCCACACGCCGACCGACGCGGAGTGCACCGACGGAATGTGCTCGGTGACCACACGAAGGCCACCAGACAGTTCGGTGCGGCGCACCGCGGCGGTGGTGTCCTCGCCGCGGCGCCCGCGTCGCAGCGCTGTCGCTCTAGTTGCTGGCGGTCGCGGCATCAACAGGAGCGTCAGCCGGGCTGTCCGCCTTCTCGGTGTCGGCGTCCTCGTCGACGAGAATCAGCGAGATCTTGCCGCGATTGTCGATGTCGGCGATCTCGACCCGCAGCTTGTCACCGACCTTGACGACATCGTCGACCTTGGCGATCCGCTTGCCGCGGCCGAGCTTCGAGATGTGCACGAGACCATCACGCCCGGGCAGCAGCGACACGAACGCACCGAAATCGGTGGTCTTGACCACGGTGCCCAGGAACCGCTCACCGGTCTTGGGCAGCTGCGGGTTGGCGATCGCGTTGATCTTGTCGATCGCGGCCTGCGCCGAAAGCCCGTCGGCGGCGCCCACGAACACCGTGCCGTCGTCCTCGATGGAGATCTGGGCGCCGGTCTCCTCGGTGATCGAGTTGATCATCTTGCCCTTGGGCCCGATGACCTCGCCGATCTTGTCGACCGGCACCTTGATCGTCGTGATCCGCGGAGCGTACGGGCTCATCTCGTCGGGCTCGTCGATCGCCTCGGCCATGACCTCGAGGATCGTGATCCGCGCATCCTTGGCCTGCGCCAGCGCACCGGCCAGCACCTTCGACGGGATGCCGTCGAGCTTGGTGTCGAGTTGCAACGCGGTGACGAAGTCCTTGGTGCCGGCACACTTGAAGTCCATGTCGCCGAACGCATCTTCGGCGCCGAGGATGTCGGTCAGCGTGACGAAACGCCGTTCGACACCGCCGCCTTCCACTTCCACGTCGTCGGAGACCAGGCCCATCGCGATGCCCGCGACCGGGGCCTTCAACGGCACACCGGCGTTGAGCAGCGACAGCGTCGAGGCACACACCGAGCCCATCGACGTCGACCCGTTCGAGCCGAGCGCCTCGGAGACCTGGCGGATGGCGTAGGGGAACTCCTCGACGCTGGGCAGCACGGGGACCAGCGCCCGCTCGGCCAGCGCGCCGTGGCCGATCTCGCGGCGCTTGGGCGAACCGACCCGGCCGGTCTCACCGGTCGAGAACGGCGGGAAGTTGTAGTGGTGCATGTAGCGCTTGCTGGTTTCGGGCCCCAGCGAGTCGATCTGCTGGGCCATCTTGATCATGTCCAGCGTGGTCACACCCATGATCTGGGTCTCGCCGCGCTCGAACAGCGCGCTGCCGTGCGCCCGCGGGATGATGGCGACCTCGGCCGACAGGGCGCGGATGTCGGTGATGCCGCGACCGTCGATGCGGAAGTGATCGGTCAGGATGCGCTGCCGGACGAGCTTCTTGGTCAGCGACCGGAACGCCGCGCCGATCTCCTTCTCGCGGCCGGCGTACTGCTCGGCCAGCCGGTCGAGCACCTCGACCTTGATCTCGTCGGTGCGCTCGTTGCGCTCGTTCTTGCCCGCGATGGCCAGCGCTTCGGACAGCGCGTCGGTGGCTACCGAGGCGACGGAGTAGTACACGTCCTCGCCGTACTCGGGGAACAGCGGGTACTCGGCGGTCTCCTTGCCGGCCTTGCCGGCCAGCTCGGCCTGCGCGTCACACAGCGTCGCGATGAACGGCTTGGCCGCCTCGAGACCCTCGGCCACCACGGCCTCGGTGGGCGCACCGGCACCGCCGGCGACCAGTTCGATCACGTTGTCGGTGGCCTCGGCCTCGACCATCATGATCGCGACGTCGTCGGACTCCTCGACCTTGCGGCCGGCGACGACCATGTCGAACACGGCGCGCTCGAGCTGCTCGACGGTCGGGAACGCAACCCACTGGCCGTCGATGAGGGCGACCCGTACACCGCCCACCGGCCCGGAGAACGGCAGGCCGGAGATCTGCGTCGACGCCGACGCGGCATTGATCGCCAGCACGTCGTAGAGATCCTTGGGATCAAGGCTCAGCACCGTCACGACGACCTGGATCTCGTTGCGCAGCCCGGAGACGAACGTGGGGCGCAGCGGACGGTCGATCAGGCGGCAGGTCAGGATCGCGTCGGTGGACGGCCGGCCTTCACGCCGGAAGAACGAACCGGGGATGCGGCCCGCGGCGTACATCCGCTCCTCGACGTCGATCGTCAGCGGAAAGAAGTCGAAGTGGTCCTTCGGGCTCTTGCTGGCAGTGGTCGCGCTCAGCAGCATGGTTTCGTCGTCGAGGTAGGCGACGACGGCGCCGGCGGCCTGCTGGGCCAGCCGCCCGGTCTCGAAGCGGATGGTGCGGGTGCCGAAGCTCCCGTTGTCGATCACGGCGGTCGATTCGAACACGCCTTCATCAATTTCTACGACAGACATAAACGTCCGTACGGCCTCTCTGGGGTCATCATTCAACTGTTTTGCGTGGGCACGCGCGAAGTCCCGCCTCCGGGTCAACCCGGAGCAGCCCCAGCCCAGATGCGTCGACGGCCGTCGATCGAAGCGGCCGGAGTTCTCTCCGGCAGCCACTACCGAAGACCGCGCGATCGGGCGGTTCCTGTCGTGTCACGCGGGAACGATCCCTGCGGATCTGCGAGGACCGCACCCGGTTGTTCGCGCCTGCGGCAGCCGAACGCACCCATGGTACATCCCGGTACACCGCAAACCCCTAATCCCTCGGGGTTCAGGTCACGTCCTCCACACACACAGTGAAGTCACGCTCCTCGTAGGGGTAGCCAACGCCGCTGGCGCACTGATCGGCGTTGGCGACATCGGCCAGTATCTGGGTGGCACGCTGACGTCTGGGCGCCTGCGCGTCACCGCAGTCGACCCGCGCGGGGTCCGACCCACTCTCGGTGTCGATGCTCATGCATCCCCCGACCACCCAGTCGATGTCCAGGCACACCGTGGTGCGTGAATCGGAGAACGACCCGCGCATCGAGTAATAGGAGTCGACGTCCGACGGGCATTGCTGGGCGCTGTCCGCGGAGCCGGAGAACACCGCCACCACCTTGTAGTTGGACTCCGCCGACCCGCACGCGGCTTCGGCCGCCTCGGGACGGTCGGGAGGCCCGCCCATCTGCACACAGTCCCCCACGACGAGTTCCGTGGCCGGCGTCGACGACGAGCACCCGGTCAGCAGCCCCGCCGCTACGGTCGTCGCGAACGCGACGAGCAGGGCTCGCACCGCTGGGGCCTGGCGCAGGTGACAGCCCAGGTCAGCGGCGCAGGCCGAGACGCTCGATCAGCGAGCGGTACCGCTCGACGTCGACCTGCGCGACGTACTTCAGCAGCCGACGACGGCGGCCGACCAGCAGCAGCAGGCCGCGGCGCGAGTGGTGGTCGTGCTTGTGCATCTTGAGGTGCTCGGTGAGGTCGATGATGCGCTTGGTCAGCAGCGCCACCTGGGCCTCCGGCGAGCCGGTGTCGGTGTCATGCAGGCCGTACTGGCCGAGGATCTCTTTTTTCTGTTCGGCAGTAAGCGCCACGAAACAACTCCATCAATTCGGTCCGCGTTTAGGAATCCGGAGGGAACTCCGGGGGCACGGCCACCGCGAACTGCAGCGCGCGCCGGGTCGGCAGGGAGTTTAGCAGCGAGTTGCGGCCCCACCGAATCGACCGCGGCGGGCCGCGCAGACAGACACCGGCGCGGCCGCCAGTCAGTGGGCGGACAGGATGGTGCGCGCGCGTTCGGTGTCCGCACCCATCGCCGCCACCAGATCGTCCACCGAGTCGAACCTCTCCTGGCCGCGCAGCCGGGCCACGAAGTCGACCGCCACGTGTTGGCCGTACAGGTCGGCGGTGGTGTCCAGGACGAACGCCTCAACAGTCCGGGTGCGTCCGGAGAACGTCGGGTTGGTGCCGACCGAGACGGCGGCCTGGTAACGCTCCCCCGGGGTGACGCTGCCGACCACCGGGCCGTGTCCGAGCACGGTGAACCACGCTGCGTAGACACCGTCGGCGGGGATCGCCGAGTACATCGGCGGAGCGACGTTGGCCGTCGGGAAGCCCAGCACCTTGCCCCTACCGTCGCCGCGCACCACGACACCCTCTACCCGGTGGGGGCGCCCCAGGGCCTCTGCCGCGGTGACCATGTCACCGGCATCCACGCACGAACGGATGTAAGTCGACGAGAACGTCACCGTCTCGTCGCGGTGATGTTCGGCCACCAGGTTCACCGAGTCCACCGCGAAGCCGAACCGCTCGCCCGCCTTCCGCAGCAACTCGACGTTGCCCGCCGCCTTCTTGCCGAACGTGAAGTTCTCGCCGACCACGACCTCGACGACGTGGAGGCGTTCGACGAGCAGCTCGTGGACGTAGCGCTCGGGGGTGAGTTTCATGAAGTCCGAGGTGAACGGCATGACCAGGAACACGTCGACGCCCATCTCCTCGACCAGCTCGGCGCGACGCGTCAGCGTGGTCAGTTGCGCTGGATGGCTGCCCGGAAAGACGACTTCCATCGGGTGCGGGTCGAAGGTCATCAGCACCGTGGGCACTCCGCGTGACCGGCCGGCCTTCACCGCACGGCCGATCAGCTCCTGATGCCCGCGGTGGACACCGTCGAAGACGCCGATGGTCACCACACATCGGCCCCAGTCAGTCGGGATCTCCCCCTGGCCTCGCCAGCGCTGCACAGCCAAAGCCTACGACCCGCCGTCAACGCCGGCCCATCAGCACCACCCAGATCAGGTGATGATTGCCTAAACTTTCCAGTTGTGAGCCCTGATGGCAGTCCAGCCGACCCCGCCGATCTGTCGACGGTGGCCCAGGACTACCTCAAAGTCATCTGGACCGCGCAGGAGTGGTCACACGAGAAGGTGTCCACCAAGTTGCTGGCCGAGCGCCTCGGCGTATCGGCCAGCACCGCCTCGGAGTCGGTCCGCAAACTCGCCGATCAAGGGCTGGTGGATCACGAGAAGTACGGCGCGGTGACGCTCACTGACGCCGGTCGGCGCGCGGCGCTGGCCATGGTGCGCAGGCACCGGCTGATGGAGACGTTCCTGGTGCGCGAGCTCGGCTACAGCTGGGATGAGGTGCACGACGAGGCCGAAGTGCTCGAGCACGCGGTCTCCGACCGGATGCTCGACCGGATAGACGCCAAGCTCGGTCACCCGACCCGGGACCCGCACGGTGACCCGATCCCGGCGGCCGACGGCCAGGTGCCCACCCCGCCGGCGCGTCAGCTGTCGGGCTGCGAGGACGGTGACGCCGGCACCGTCGCGCGCATCTCCGATGCCGACCCGGAGATGCTGCGCTATTTCGACACCGTCGGGATCAGCCTGGATGCGCGGTTGCGGGTGGTCGCACGCCGCGATTTTGCCGGCATGATCTCCGTCGCGGTCACGCAACCGGGCCCGGACGGTGCGGGCGAGCCGGTCGAGACCACGGTGGATCTGGGAAGCCCAGCCGCCGAGGCCATCTGGGTCATCGCCTAGCATCCTCGGATGGCCAAGCTCGAGATGTCGCGCTCTTTGCCGCTGTCGGCCGACCAGGCATGGGCCCACGCGTCGGACCTGTCGAGCCTCGGGGACTGGATGACGATGCACCAGGGCTGGCGCTCGGAGGTGCCCGAGGTGATCGAGGTGGGCACCACCGTCGTGGGCGTGGCCGGCGCCAAGGGCATGCGCAATCGGGTCACGTGGACGGTGCGCCAGTTCGATCCGCCGACGGCGCTGTCGGTCAGCGGTGAGGGTGTGGGCGGAACGCGATACACGCTGTCGATGAGGGTCGATTCCACCGACGAGGGCTGCACGTTCACCGTACGCATGGACCTCGGCGGTGCACCGCTGTTCGGGCCGATCGGTTCCGCGGCGGCGCGGGCGGTCAAAGGCGACATCGACAGATCGATCAAGGAGTTCGAGCGGCTGTACTGCTGAGCTACAGCGTCGCGGGCCTGATCACCACCACCGACTTGGTCTTCGCTCCGGCGTCCTGCAGCAGCGCCATCACGGTGCCGTCGGGGGCTGCCGCGGCGTAGACACCGGGGATACCGGCCGGCGCGAGCGGACGTCCGTGGCCGGCGTCGATGGCCTCGGCCGCGGTGAGGTCGCGGCGCGGGAAGGCCCGCAGGCAAGCCTCGTCGAGGGAATAGGACAATTCCGGCGCCTCGGCGAGCTGCTCCAGTGTTTGGGCATGCTCGAGGCCGAAGTCGCCGACGCGCGTGCGACGCAGCGCCGTGAGGTGGCCACCGACACCCAGCGCTCCCCCGACATCGCGAGCCAGCGCGCGAATATAGGTGCCGCTGGAGCAGTCGACCTCGACGTCGACGTCGACGACGTCATCCGGGCGGTCCCGATGCACCGCGAGAACTTCGAACCGGTGGATTCGCACCGGTCGAGCCGCCAGCTCGGGCGTCTCACCCTCGCGCACCATCCGGTAGGCCCGCTTACCGTCCACCTTGATGGCGCTCACGGCTGAGGGAATCTGCTCGATGTCGCCGCGCAGCGCTGCGACGGCGTCGTCGATACCGGCGTCCGTGACACCTACCGCCGAAACGCGTTGCACGACTTCGCCTTCAGCATCTTCGGTGGTCGTTGCCTCGCCGAGCCGGATCGTCGCCGAATACGACTTCGCCGTGGCCGTCAGCAGACCGAGAATCTTGGTGGCGCGTTCCACGCCGACGACCAGCACCCCGGTGGCCATCGGATCCAGAGTGCCCGCGTGCCCGACCTTGCGGGTGCCGAACAACCGCCGGCACCGGCCGACGACGTCGTGACTGGTCATCCCGCCGGGCTTGTCGACCACCACCAGGCCCGGTGGCACCGCCGTCACAGCACGATCGCCGTCAACGCGATCCCGTTGCGCACCGACCACCGACCCGTCAGCGCCGTCAGCGGCGGACCCGACAGCGCTTCCGGGTCGATCAGGATCTGGGACGTGAACGTCCCCGCGTGTCCGGACCCGTCGACATCG
>MDTC01235792.1_pt1 | contig 10992 bp, 8 predicted proteins | sample 811181 | NCBI WGS metagenome assembly MDTC01 (sample SAMN05326644, study PRJNA326480) | marine metagenome | isolation source: seawater | place: Pacific Ocean: North | collected 2011 | reverse complement strand
TGTTTTACCAATTATTTTTTTAACTGCCTGCGGTGGAGGTGGCGGAGGTGGCGAATCGTCAACTTCAACACCCAATCCAGCCCCAACACCAGCCCCAACACCAACACCAACTCCGGCACCAACACCAGCACCAGCATCATTAGATCTAGATTCTGCATTTGAGTTTTCAATGTCTGATGGTACTTATACACAAGGCCTAATCGTTTATGAAAAGGGAGAAATATTACGTTCAAGCTTTAGAGGAATTACACAAAATGAAATTGATAATCTTCCATTAACCATTCAGCCCCTTGGACCATACTTTGAAGAAAGAGACGAAACTAGTTTTGTAACATCACAATCTGTTGGAAAATCAGTAACAAGCATTTTAGTTGGTATAGCTATTGATAAGGGCTATATACAAGGGCTGGATCAATCAGCTAGTGATTTTATTAATGAGTGGCAGAATGATGAAAGAGCAAATATTACTATCAGAAAATTACTTAATATGCGATCTGGTTTAGAGCCGTTTGGTGGTTCGAGTATTTTAGATTTAATTTCATTGGAAGATGCAACCGCTACTTGCATAGATAGACAATTACGCGGAGATGATAGTTTTAATTACTTAAATTGTGATACACAAGTTCTTGGAGAAATAATTGAGAGATCTACAGGCCAAAACTTAAAAGAATTTGCCAATGATAATCTTTTTTCAATTCTAGGTATAAACCCATTTTGGTGGAAAGACCCTACAGGCAATTACATAAGTTATGCAGGTGTAGATATGACGATGTCTGAATATTTATTATTTGGAAAATTATTTCTTGATGAGAATCAGACAATAGTTTCAAGCAATTATCTTAATGATATTTATGCAGGTTACGGAAGTGAGGAAGGAAGTGATATTTACAGTCTTGGCTTTTGGTTTTTTAATAATCATTTTCAGATGAGAGGTTTAGATGGGCAAATAGTAGCAATAAATTTCGATGAAAATATTATCCTGCTGAGAAATAGCCTCTATTTAGCCCCTCTAGGTGAGAGAGTTGTAGATATGGATGGATTTCCTTTTCCTGTAGTTCCAATTACCTTGCCTGAAGCTGTTGGTGGAAGTGGCATCTGGGACTTTTCAACTTTTATTGATTTACTTTATATGGATGAGACAGATACAACTGGACCATTAATATCAGAGCTTGATGTAATTTCTGACAATGTGACTGACAATACATTAGTCTTTGATGGCGAATCAGTTCAAACTATCAAATTAAGATGGAGATTGCAGGATCCATCAGGAGTTGCCTTTGTTTCTCCTTTTGGAAATTCACGAGTGCTCTTAGCACGAACAGATGGTGGTTCAGGCGGAACTAAATCGTGGGATTTAGATAGTCAACAAAGTGAAAGAGTATCAGGCGATAGTACGGATGGGTATTACGAAAAAGAACTTGATTTGGCTGCCGATCAACACCCTAGTGGTGAATTCTCAATCTCACTAAGACAAGTTGCTGATCTTGAGGGCAACATAACTACTATGGAAATTGAAGAAGGCTATCCTCTTATTATTGTTAATAATTCCCAATAACTTTAAATGATTTATAATTGGTGTTATGAATAATTTAGCACTAATTCTCACATCACTTTTAATCATTACAAGCTGTAATAATGCTTCAGATAATGACAAATCGAATTTTGATAAATATAAACAACACGTTATTACTCTTGCTTCCGATGAATTTGAAGGCAGAGCACCAGGCACACCAGGCGGCATTAAAACAAAAAATTATATTGCTGATCATTATGCTAGCTTAGGTTTAAGTTTTTTTGGTGACTCTTATTTAATGCCTGTTAATTTGACCGGAGTTAATTTGTTGGTTGACGAATCAAGTTTTGATTTATCAGTCAATGGTGAGGTGCTAGATTTAACTTACCTCGATGATGTTGTTTATGGAACAACTAGACAACTTGATGCTGTGTCTTTTAAGGATAGCGATCTAGTTTTTGTGGGCTATGGAGTGAATGCACCAGAGTATGATTGGAATGATTATAAGGTTGATGTCAAAGGTAAAACTGTTGTTATGTTAATCAATGACCCAGGTTTTGAGCTAAAAGGTACAGAGTTTAATGGCAAAGCTATGACCTATTATGGTCGTTGGACATATAAGTTTGAAGAAGCAGCAAGACAAGGTGCAGCAGGAGCAATCATTATACATGAGACAGCTCCAGCATCATACGGATGGGGTGTTGTAGAGGGTGGTTGGTCAGGTGAGCAGCTAAATCTAACTTACGAGAATAATAATATCGAAAGATCTGCACTTGAGGGCTGGATTCATCTAGATGTAGCTGAACAACTATTTGCAAGAATGGGGACAAATTATGCAGAAATGAAAGCTAAAGCGCTATCCAAAGATTTTCAACCCATACCAATGGAAGGTATGCAGTTAAGTGCAACAATGATCAATGAGCTAAGAGTTTCTGATTCACACAATGTTGTTGGTTATGTTGAAGGTTCAGAGATGCCAAATGAATATGTTCTAATTATGGGGCACTGGGATCATATGGGCATGAATCCAACATTAGAAGGCGATCAAATTTTTAATGGTGCTGTCGATAATGCCACTGGTACAGCAGCAGTAATGCACATGGCTGAAACTTTCTCTACTAGACAGCCAAAAAGGTCTGTTGTTTTCATTGGTTTAACAGCTGAGGAATCGGGGTTGCTTGGTTCAGCATATTTGGCAGAAAATCCTCCCTTTGAATATGGCGATGTTATTGGTGGATTAAATCTTGATGCATTTCCAGCAATTGGTAAAGCAAAAGATATCACAATCATAGGTTTTGGGGCTTCAGAGTTAGAGCCAATTCTAAGTAAGCATGCATCTGCGGAAGGAAAATACCTTGCTCCAGATAAATCTCCAGAAGCTGGCTACTTCTATCGATCAGATCATATCAATTTTGCTAAAAAAGGTATTCCAATGATCTATGCAGATCCTGGAATCGATTTGATTGATGGTGGATTAGAGAAAGGCAAGAAAGCAGCAGAATACTATACTGCAAATGATTATCATAAGCCTTCCGATGAGGTGCGTGATGACTGGGATTGGAGTGGGATAGAACAAGACCTAGTTATTTTTACAAATTTTATCGATGATTTGGCAAACTCAGGTGAATATCCAAATTGGAATGAAGGTAATGAGTTCAAAGCAGCGCGTGACGCAACACGTGACTAAGTGACTAATAGAGGTAGAGTAATTAATACAACAGAAAAATCAAAAGAAGCTTTCTTGGCATGGCGTAAATTGCCTGCACCTGCCAGGGGTGAATATATTAGAAAATTTGGGGAAGCATTGCGTGCTAGAAAGGAGGAAGTTGCTCAACAGATTACTAAAGAAGCTAAGAAAATTATTTCTGAAGGTGAGGGTGAAGTCCAAGAAGTCATTGATATGTGTGATTTTGCTACAGGTTTAAGTAGACAGCTCTATGGTCTTACTATGCCAAGTGAGAGACCAAACCACCGACTACAAGAAATATGGCAACCATTAGGGGTTGTAGGGTGTGTAACTGCGTTTAATTTTCCTGTAGCTGTATTTGGTTGGAATTTCTGTCTAGCTGCAGTTTGTGGCAATAGTATTATTTGGAAGCCTAGCCCCCACAGTGAAAGTTGCGCCCATTTAGTAAAAGAAATATGGGATAGCATTGCCGATGATCATAAAGATTTGGTCTTACTAAGTTTAGGTGGCAATGAAGCAGCAATCGCATTAGCTGCAGATGAAGATGTTGCACTATTTTCAGCAACTGGCAGTTGTGAAATGGGTAGAGCGCTAGCTCCAATAGTTTCAAAAAGGCTCGGTAGAAATCTATTAGAACTGGGTGGAAACAACGCAGCAATTGTTTGTCCCTCAGCAGATTTAGATTTAACTACAAAAGCTATTACTTTCTCAGCAGCAGGAACAACTGGTCAGAGATGCACTACTCTAAGAAGATTATTTGTGCACGAAGATGTTTATGATGAGGTTACATCAAGAGTAAAGGCCGCATTTAAGGATTTAGAAATTGGTGACCCAATGGATAGGGCAACACAAGTAGGCCCACTTATTTCTGAACAAAGTTATGATGCCATGCAGGCCAAACTTAAATCATGCAAATCAAAATCTTTGAAAGTAACTGGGGGAGAAAGACTGTCTAATGTTAATGGTGTATTTGTTGCACCTGCTATGGTTGAAACAAATGAGCATATAGAAGAGATGGAAGATGAAACATTCGCACCAATACTATATGTTATGCCTTATAAGCACTTGGCCGATGCTATAGCTTTACAGAATTCCGTCAAACAAGGACTTAGTAGTTCTATTTTTACCAATGATGTTCGTGAGTCAGAACTTTTTTTAAGTGCTGAGGGTTCGGACTGCGGTATTGCCAATGTAAACATTGGTACGAGTGGAGCTGAAATTGGTGGTGCCTTTGGTGGTGAAAAAGACACTGGCGGGGGAAGAGAATCTGGTTCTGATTCTTGGAAAGCTTATATGAGAAGAACTACGGCCACCATCAATTATGGAAGCGATTTACCATTAGCCCAAGGTGTTGAATTTAATGATCAATAAAAAAAGCAGGCATATACAATACCTGCTTTTTTAAAAAATAGATAAGCTTTTAACCGTTAACTAAATCTGGATAAAGAACATAACTATTTGAATAAATTAAGCTTTCTTCACATGTTGAGAATTCATCAAATTTTTCTTGTAATTCTCCACCTGTTTCAATCCATGCATCTAGTCTCCCTCTAGCTTCAGCATCATTTTCATAATAATTCATCCAGTAGAAATCATAGTCCATATATGGATCAGGATTTTCTCCGCTATGGGTGTAAACACCAAAGTTATATGGTCCCCTTTTTCCACTTTTTGACCATACATGCCAACTCGCATTCTTATCTTGATCATCAACATATGCTAGGAACTCAGGAAACATTGCTTTTAAAAGTTTCTTTCCCTCTTCTTTGTCTTCCATTGGCATAACTGTTCCATCTTCAGCTGTAAAGGTAAAATTACATTGATAGATAACTGAAACTAATTCTGTATCACCATCCCATTCACCCTGTTTTTCTTGAGGTCTTGGTAATTCAACATCATAGTTTCTTCTACCCTCTCCATCACAAGACATAACTGATCTGTATTTGTCAGCCCATGCTTTGAACTCTTGTGTTGGACCTGCATTCCAAAACTTATCAGCTTTTTGTTTTGAATCCCAAAATAGCTGCCAGGACACTTGATTGCTATTTATTCCATTCGCATCACCTTCATAAATCATATGGCCTAATGCAAAAGACATCCCGTCAACCTCCATATTGTTCCAATCATCCATCATTTCATTAACATTTGACCAGTTCTCACCAATGTCACATGTCATAAATTGTGAATATGTTGGAGTTTTTGTATTTACAGTACTAGCTTCCTTGGCACTAAAATCAATGCTTAAATACCCCAGCAAAACAAGAAAAGCTACTGCAATAATATTTCCTACAAATTTCATTAAAACCCCCTTTTTTAATCAATCTGTACAACCATTGTAGATATTTCATGCAAACAGGTCTATAGAAAACCTAATAAATAAAATAGGATAAGAGTATGTTTGTATTAGGATTAACTGGTGGGATTGCATCTGGCAAAACAACAGCTACTAATTTTTTCTCAAACAAAGGTATTCAAATAATTGATGCTGATGAGATATCAAGAACCCTTCAAAGAAAAGGTGAAGCTGGTTACAACGAAATTTTTAAAAGATATGGAGATGATATTTTAGAAACTAATAAAGAAATTGATAGAAAAAAGCTGAGAAAAAAAGCCTTTAGCAATTCTAAAGAGAAAATATGGTTGGAAAATCTTATGCACCCATTAATTCAAGAAAAATGTTTGGAGTCATTTAATAATGTTAAATCTAATTGGGCAATTTATAGTGCTCCATTATGGAGTAATAGAAATAAATTTGATCGTGTTCTTGTTATTGATGCTCCAAAACATTTGCAGTTGGAAAGAATTAAATGCAGAGATAAAACAAATAACGAAATCTCAAAGGGTATTTTAGATGCTCAATTAAAATCAAATGAACGTATTAATTTTGCTACTGATCTAATTATTAATGATGGAACAATCGATGAGCTCCACAATAAGCTTGAGTTTTATTACAATCTGTACAACACGATTTCAAATGAGAGAAAAAGTTAATATCACTTGTCCAAATTGCAAAAAAATAGTGGAAATAGATTCTAGATTTAAACCATTTTGTTCCAAGGCTTGCAAAAGTATAGATTTTCTAAGGTGGGCTAATGAAGAAGTAGCTATTGAAACATTTGATCAGCAAGCTGAAGAAAAAGATGATTACTAGGTTATCTTGACTTCTTTTGACGCTCGAATTCCTCTTTACTCATTTTTGTAATTTTTATATTGAAAAGTATTCTTACAACATCGTCTTTAAATGATTCAATCATCGCATCAAACAGATGGAAAGACTCCTTTTTAAACTCGTTTATTGGATTACGCTGAGCGTATGCCCGCAATCCAATATTACTTCTTAAAGAGTCTATATTCTGCAAGTGTCTTTTCCATTGCGCATCAAGAACTTGAATTGATATTTGTCTTTCAAGCTCCGATCTTTTATTTTTTAAGCTTTCAAATCTCTCAAAATATAATTTTTGAAAGAAATTATTTAAGAAGTCCATTACCAAATTAAAGCTTAATTTGTCTTTGTTCAGAAAATTGAAATCTGGAGATGCGCCAAGTGATTGAGAAAGAGATTTGCCTAGCTCATCGAATTTCCAAGAATTTATTTGTTCTTCAGGGAGATGTTTATCTGCAGTTTTTTCAAGAAAGTTATCTAAGTATTCTAGAATAAGTTTTTCAGATTCATTTTCTTCCAGAAAAAAATTTCTGAGCTTATAAATAGTCAATCTTTGATCATTTGAAACATCATCATATTCTAAAATCTGTTTTCTAATTTCAAAGTTTCGGTTTTCAATTTTCTTCTGTGCATTTGCAATAGCACCATTCAACAGCGGGTGTTCGATACTTGAATCATCCATCCCATCACTGAGTCGTGAAAATAGTTTTTTTCTATTTTCATCGATAAAAAGCCTTAATACAGCATCATCAAGCGACAAAAAGAATTTTGAATAACCGGGATCTCCTTGCCGACCTGATCTGCCCCTTAATTGGTTATCAATTCTCCTAGATTCGTGTCTTTCAGTGCCTATCACATGTAGTCCACCAGCCTCAAGAACTTGTTTGTGTTTGTTTTGCCAATCAGGATCATTGTTTTGATTTTTGCCCCCAAGAACAATATCAGTACCTCGACCAGCCATATTTGTTGCGATAGTAATAGCTCCTGGTCTGCCAGCTTCAGCAATTATTTTTGCTTCCTTTTCATGATATTTAGCATTAAGCACTTGATGTCTTATTCCCTCTCTTTTAAGTCGATTGGAAAGTTTTTCTGAACTTTCTATTGATGCAGTTCCTACAAGTATTGGGGCAGATTTTTCATGAATATTCTTTATTTCAGAAACTAATGCATTAAATTTATCCTCTTCGTTAACATATACGACATCATTAACATCTTTTCTTATCATTTCCTTATTTGTTGGCAAAACAACAACATCCATTCCATAAATTTGCTTAAATTCTGCTGCTTCTGTGTCAGCGGTTCCAGTCATACCAGAGATTTTGTCAAAGAGCCTAAAGAAATTTTGATAAGTTGTTGAAGCAAGTGTTTGCGTTTCTTGTTGTATTGGAACTCTTTCCTTACATTCGAGGGCCTGCATAACACCTTCTGAAACTCTTCTTCCAGGAAGCTTTCTTCCAGTATTATCATCAATTAGAACCACTTTATTTGACTCAACCATATAGTGAACATTTTTTTCAAAAAGTAAGTTTGCTTTTAAAGTTGCTTGTACATATTTGAGGAATTTTAGATTACTTGATGTATATAAACTCTCATCCTCTTTCATCATTTTTCTATGCACTAAAAAAGCTTCAACTTTTTCAAAACCATCATCAGTAAGTTCCACTGTTCTTAGTTTTTCATCAATTATAAAGTCTCCTCTTTCTTCATCAGCCAGCGGATCATCCTCTGTACCCTCTCGCATTTGTCTTTTTAATGATGGCAAAAGTTTAAGAAAAGTTGGATATGCAGCAGCATCATCATCAGTTGCTCCCGAAATGATTAATGGTGTTCTCGCTTCATCTATTAAAATTGAATCAACTTCATCAACAATTGCAAAGTTAAGTTCTTTTTGTGTTTTTTGATTTTTATTCAACACCATATTATCTCTTAAGTAATCAAAACCTAATTCACTACTGGTGCAATAAACAATATTTGCATCATAGCCTGATTTTTTATCTTGAAAATCTTGCATGGAAGTTAAAGCGCCAACTTTTAAACCAAAATATTCATAAATTGGCTTCATCCAATTAGCGTCTCTTTCAGCTAAATAATCATTTACTGTGATTACAAAGGTCTTTTTCCCAGAAAGTGCATTTAGCACAGCTGGCAGCGTTGCAACTAATGTTTTTCCTTCACCTGTTTTCATTTCAGCAATATTTCCGTCATTTAAAACTAATCCACCTATAAGTTGACAATCAAAATGTCTAAGTCCTATTGTTCTTTTAGCAGCCTCTCTCACAGCTGAAAAGATTTCAACGATTTCATTTTCATTTGGATTTATAGAAGCTGATAAGCTTTTAAATTGACTATCTGCAAGGGATGCAGAAATTTCTTCATGAATATTTATCTTATTTACAATCTTCTGATAAGAATCTATGCGTCTTTGATTAGAAGATTTAAAAAAATTAAACATCATGCAATCTCTTCAGATATTGGTTTTAAATAATTTATTGGCGCATCTTTGATTTCATCTATCTCAATAATCTTGAAAGCATTTTCACTTTCAATTTTTCTGAGCAACTGATTATTTAGCTCATGCCCTGATTTAAACCCATAATATTCACCAATTAAATTATGCCCAAGAAGGTACAAGTCACCAATAGCATCAAGCATTTTATGTTTAACAAATTCATCGGCGAATCGTAATCCGCCTTCATTCAGAATATTTTCTTCACCTACTCCTATCGCATTTTCAAGACTTGCACCCAAAGCTCTATTATTCTCCTTGAGCATCTCTAGTTCCTTATAAAGTCCAAATGTACGAGCCCTGCTTACCTGTCTGATATATGAGGTTTGTGAAAAATCAATTGATGCTGTTTGAGGGTATTTTTTATAAACTGGGTGATCAAATTCTATACCAAATGATACCCTGAAACCTGCATAGGGCTTAATCTTAGCAACTGCATCATCCCTTTGCACCTGAACAGATTTTGTTACGTAAATAAATTTTTTAACTGCATTTTGTTCAACTATACCAGCTGCTTGAACAAGAAATATGAAACGTGTGGAGCTTCCCTCCATTATAGGAATTTCAGGACCATCACAATCTATAATGCAATTATCCACACCCAGACCAGCTAAAGCAGACATTAAGTGCTCAATAGTTGATATCTCATACCCATCCTTTTCAAGTGTTGTTGCAAGCATTGTATTTCCAACCATATTAGCTTGGGCTGGCATTTCAATAATCCTTTCTCCATCAATTCTACGAAAAAGTATTCCTGTATCAGGATCTGCAGGATTTAGTGTTAACTTTGCTTTTTTTCCAGTATGAAGACCAACACCAGTAGCAGATGTTTTGTGTCTAATTGTTCGTTGTGCAAGCATGAGATGTTATTTTAGTTTATTAATATTAAATTTAGAATCGAAGATTCTTCTTTAGTTCAAAAAGAGCTATGGCTGTTGAAACAGCAACATTTAGAGATGATATTTGTCCATGCTTAGAAATTTTCAACAACTGGTCACAATTTTTCTCAACTAATTTTCTAAGACCTTTCTCTTCGTTGCCAAGTATTAAAGCATTCTTTCCTTCAAATCTAGTTTTTTCAAGAGGAGATTCTGCATGTTCAGAAAATCCACTAACCCAAAAACCATCTTTTTTTAGATGTTCAATAATTAAATTGATGTTGGTTGCTTTGAAAAGCTGTAGGTCATAAATCCCGCCTGTAGAAGTTTCTACAACAGCAGTATTTAAGAAATCAGCAGAATTGTTCTTTGGGATAATTACTGAATCAACTCCAAAAAATGAGGCTGATCTCAAGCATGAACCAAGATTTCTTGTATCTTGTACCTCATCAAGAACTAAAACAACATCTCCAAAATTTAAGTCTTTGTCTTTGATGTCTTGAATAGCGGGTTGCTTGCAAATTGCACTAAAATCACCTTTTGATGAAATAGTTTTGACACCGCTCTTTTTAGCTAGTTCAACCAGAGATTCAATTCTTTTGTTAGGATTTGAGACTTCATTAATAGAAATAATTTTGTCTGCATAATCAGCTAAAAGTGTTGAGATGCATTGAAGATTTTTTATTTCAATTGTCATTTTAATAATAAAGTGAAATCTTTCCCTCTAATTCTCTCACATCACCAATGTATATGTTAATTTCATCCCCGAGAGAAAATTTATTCCCTCGTCGTTTGCCCTCCAAAGAGTAATTTCTGGCGTTGTATCTATAGTAATCATTTGGTAAATCGTTCACATGCAACAAACCGCTTGTAAAAAGTTTTGGAACATCAACAAATAAACCAAAATCTTTTACACCAGTAATGAAACCCTTAAAACTTTTGCCTTTGAAGTTTGCAGCATATTCACAGAGCAGATTTTGTATTACTTGCTTTGAGGCAAATTCTGCAGATTTTTCTTTTGCAGAGCAGTATTCAAGTAGGTCTTGAAGTTCTTGATCTTCAGCAGTCTCATTACTTAACGCAGCAATTATTAATCGATGAACCAAAAGATCAGGATACCGTCTGATGGGTGAGGTGAAGTGAGTATATTTCTTATATTTAAGACCAAAATGACCAATATTTTCTGTAGTATATTCTGCTCTTTGCATTGCTTGAAGAATTAAGGTGTTCAGAATTGAAGCATCT
>MDTC01219015.1_pt1 | contig 10992 bp, 5 predicted proteins | sample 811181 | NCBI WGS metagenome assembly MDTC01 (sample SAMN05326644, study PRJNA326480) | marine metagenome | isolation source: seawater | place: Pacific Ocean: North | collected 2011 | reverse complement strand
TTCAAGAGAACACTTGATTCAGATTCCATTGTGACTACTGTTCCAGACAAGACATATGATCCAGAATGACCCACTCCTGTAAATTCAGGACAAGGTGCTCCAGGGCCTGTTGAAGGCTGATCTTCACCAGGCCCCCATCCAGGAGTTGGGGGAGAAACCTTGGAGACACTACCACTAGAATCAGAAACATATGAGGTATCCCAATCGGAGTCATTTCCACCGAAAGAGAGAGACGACATCAAAACACTAGATGTATCGATTAATCTAGCAGAGCCCCCTTCAAAGAAATCGAATCCGATACTGGTATCTGCTCGGAAAAATACTAATCGCGCCCCTGCTTCGATTGTTGTCCCCGTTGGAATGGAAAAAGAATCTACAGAATCTGCTCCCTGATCTTCAAGAGTCCAACCTCCTATTTCTATTGATGAAGCCGAAGGATTGTGAAGTTCGATGAATTGATCGCTGTAACTTCCGAACGTTCCATCGCAATTCCAATCTATGCCCCCATAATTCTCATTATTTGGAGAAACTAGTATCTCTGAAACATATACTCCAGAATTTTGATCTCCCAATGCTATACCTGTTAACGGAGTAAGCAATAAAACAACCATCGCAAGAATGGCCTGGTATGATTTAGTTCCGCCCACAATTAGTAATGGAGATAATAGGGGCTTGAACCCTACGATGAATTTTCTAAATCAAAATAAGCGACAATCAGAAAAAGACCACCCCCCAAATGTGAACATGGAGCACAGGACCAAGGGGCGAGTTCTAGCCCTGACGGTAACCTTGATTTTGCTTTTTCCGGGTTGCTTTGGTTCGAATGAAGAAATTATCAATTCGGTAGACTGGACTGAGGGTTTCAGCTATATTGATGACCCAGCAGGATTTACTGAAGAAGATAGAATTCGACCATTTAACGTGAGTAATCCAGACCCTACCCTCAATGAATCGTGGGGCAATGCCTCATGGGCTGTTTTTGGAAATCCCGAAGGAGGAAATTGTTGTGAACATTACATAGCCGCAACTGAATGGGGTTGGATTCTAAATTTTGGAGGAGAATATCCTACTTGGTCAGAAGATCGTGGCCATACATGGAAAGAATGGATTCCTCCGGTGGTTCAGGATTTCAGTTGCAGAACACCAAAAATCACCATTCCAGGTCAAGAAGGTCTCGGCGAAGGAAGCATAGTACAAACAACGACAGGAGACATTATCGCCATGGGATGGTTTCCTTACCCATCCTCATCTGGTGGAGACCAATTCTATGCATTTTTCTGGGATGCTGACGACGAAGATTGGACATGGTGCTACAACAGACTAACAGAACCATTCTATGATCGATCATGGCAAATGGAAATCGTGGGCCCAATAGATGCTGGAGCACCTTATGGAAGTGGGGAATGGGCCAGCCTAGTAATCTCAAATTTCTGGCACCAATCTTCCAACAGAGGTGGACAAATGTCCACTGATGGATTGAACTACTACTATTTTGAATTCCCAGATAGGGATGCACAATTAGATACTATGGAAGTGGATTTAATCGCAGAAAATCTTGAGCCAGCATGGGATTTCACAAAACCACACAAAGAAATGCGTGGTTTCCCTGTGCCTTCCGGTGGAGCGTACTTTCCTAATTTTTTCAATGATGGTGGTGATGCTTTTCTAGATACATCTCTGAATTGGTGGAGAGCAACGACAGTTGAAGGAAATAGCCTACCAAGTGAATATTGTGCTTTTGACTCATCAGCATATTTGCATTGTATTGTAAATTCTGGAGTGGTTTTTGAACACATGATTTCGAATGATGGTGGTGAAACATGGATAAATCAAACATATGATTTGACGGGAGAAGCAGCAGAAATTGAAGAATGGGAATTTCATACAAATGGAAATCTAGACTTATTTGTCCTAAATGTCAGATACCAAAGCTCAGAAGGGCCAGATATCGATATTGCTTGGCATGTACGAGAATATTCTGAAAATTTAGCACCTGATTCAATGACCTTTCTTGGCCTAGGAGATTTGGATGCAACATCTGGGGCAGGGCAAGATATTCGCTTTGATTTTGCTAGTATGACTATTCTGCCAGATGGAGGGTCTGTAATTGCTTATCATGATTCATCTGACGAAGATCCTCTGTTCGGACTCGAACTTTTCCTTCCAGAAAGTTATGCAGATTCTATTCCTTGAATCGTTTACTCAATGAAGCAAAAAGTACTGAAGCAGGACCTTCAGCCCTTGCAGCTAACCTACGAACAATCAGTTCTGGAGTAGACTGTGCTAAATGATTCCTAATTGGTGTTCTATCAACAACAAGTTCTAGATTCTCATCTAGACCTCTTGCCTCAATACCATCTATTCGAATTTCGCCATTGAAATTCTCTCTAATCTGCCCACCAATATGTGTAACTAGAACAACTGTGGTACAATCATTTTTCATCGCCTCAAATAGCAATCCAGAAAGTATTCTTGCTGCAGCACCTGGTTCAGTAATTGCTTCTAATTCGTCTGCAAGAACAAGTTTACGTCTTTCCGAAATAAATACCTCTGCTAGCCGCATTAGAGTCCTTTCCAAGGCCCCGGCTGATTGAGTACCATTCACTTTGGCTAGAATATGTATTTCTTCAACTAACGAAATCTTTGCAGAAGTTGCAGGTACTGGAAGACCTGCATGAGCTAACAATGCAATCATAGCAATTGTTTCCAAAAGAGTGGTTTTACCTCCTGAATTTGCGCCCGATAAGAGAGCAAGAGATTGTTGATCTTCAATTTTAGCAACTGACCCAAGGCCATACGAAACGGGAGTAGGTGCACAATCTAGTAGAAGATGGCGGCCCTCAATAATATCAAACCCATAATCTTCTGAAAGAAGTTCAGGCATCGTGCATTTATTTTCTACAGCCCACCTTGCTACCGATAACCACATTTCAATCTCTATCAATCCTGAAATCGCTGATTTAGATGGTTCAATTAGAGTTTCAGCAATTCTAGCATTTCGAATAAGATCGTTGTTCTTTGCAGAAATGATTCCTTTCTCTAACTCCTGTTCGATATTTTCTATTGCTCGCCGGCTGATTATGCAGGGATAATCAGATTCGATCCAATCAAATGGTATCTTAACACCAGTTTCCTGGAGATACAATTCTAATCTTCTTCTTCCAATTTCTTTCGCCTCATCGATTGTATCTGCAACAGTTGCCTGTATTCGACGATTAAGCCCCTCGGAATCTGCATAAAAAGACAATACTTCGTCCCCTTCAATAGACAGATGCGCATCAGATGTTCCCGCCACTATGGCGTCATTTATCCCGCCTTCAATAGCCTTAATTTCAGACCAAATTCCATCTTTAACTCGCTCTAAAACTTGCAAATCTACGCATTCTTGCATTGATTCAAGAATGATATCTAGTTCTGATAATGGTTCAACCCAGTCTCGAATTTTTTCAGTTAAAGGATGAGTTGGCCACTCGATTTTCTTTATTTCTAGAATGGCTTCAAGGATAGTGGAATTGAGTTCAAACCATTCTACACCAATCTCTGGGACTAATGATTCCAATTTTTCCACATTTGCAATGCAAATCCATCCAGGAGGAACAGTTGTAGGTCCAGAAGAGCCAACCCATGTTACATTAGGAAAAATTGTGTAATCTGACCAAGTCTCAGTAGAATCTCTAATCACAACTCTACATCGTGATGCTAAACTACTACACCTATCTGCAATTTCAGAATTTGGCACTACAATTACGCGCTCAATCCTGTCAGTTCCTCTTTTGGGATTTCCAAGATGCTGGGATTGTTTTGTCCATGTTTCCAATGATTCAGGATTTGAAAATGCAAAATCTAATGCTTCCTTAGAATTTTTTCTACATGATTCAATCGAACTAATGTACTCGGAAGATAGTGGTCTCAATAATCCAATTCTTTCCTTGGATGCATTATTGGTAGCATATTCAGCAATGGATTCTAGAATCCGATCATGTAACTTAGAGGTCTCAATGCTTTTGCATACATCTGAATCTTCACCTCTAAAATTCTGAATTAAACGAATTGCTCTAACTGATGTTACTCCATCTACCGATGCAAGACTGGCCACATCTCCTTGCGATAAACTCCTGAGAACTTCTTCTTCCGTTCCCAAAGCATCAATCATTCGATGAGAGAGGGATTCTCCTACTCCTGGGATTTCAGTTAAGCCAATCATTAGGAGACATCGAAGTTCGGGAGTTATTGAGAACATCGGTCAAGATTGAGAAATCATGAATGAAATATCAAACTCTCCATCAAGGGAGAAAACATCTGCCTCAGATGGTACGTCTCGAAGATTACTCGATTCGGGACGATAGAAAGCTGAGGATGATGCCCGTACCTCTGAACCAATGTGTTTGCTATCTTCCTCCGAAAGATTCGGCGCATTCTCTGGCAACCATACCTCAAGAGAAATTGTTGCATCCACTTCCAAATCAAGTTCTTTTCTCTTGGCCTGGATTCTTCTAATGATATCTCTTGCTAAGCCCTTAGAAAGTAATGATTCAGTCAATGCCAAATCCAAAACAAGACTAACATCCATAGCTCCATCAGGGCCATCGATGGAAATCGTCGAAGCAGCAAAACCCTCTCTCTCTACTCTTCGTATCTCAATATCTTCTGCAATAATTTCATACCCTGCGAGAGCGCCTAATCCTGCTTCAATCTCCAAAAGGAATGATTCCGGATCGACCCCCTCTAATTCTTTCAAAACTGCAGGAAGATCTTGGCGGCATTTGCTTCCAAGGGATTTCCGATTTGGAGCTAGTTCTATTTGTTGGAAACGATCTAAATCTTCTTCTGTTTCCAATAATTCAACATTCAGTTCATCAGCTAATATCTCATGGAATTCAGATATATCTGGTCCACCCACTATCCACCCAGACTGACATGGAAGCCGTTGCCGGCGATCAGCTTCAACTCGAATTCTTCTTCCAGCCTCAGCAAGAGCACGCACCATCTCCATCTTGGCTTCAACCATCATATCGATAGGAGGAAGGATATCCTCAGACTCTTCACTAATTGTACTAACTGGCCAATCGGCGAGATGGACACTTTGCCCCCCACATAGATTTCTATGCATCACATCTACCATGTATGGCGCAACAGGAGAAATTAGACGACATAATATCGTTAATACCTCATGAAGAGTCTGTTGACAAGACATTTTGTCGGATGATTCATTCTCGTCCCATAATCTTCGACGTGAACGACGAACATACCAATTAGACAAGTCATTAACTACAAAATTCTCAAGGCCTCGACAAGCTTTGTGGAAGTCCCAATCTTCGAACTGTTGATGATATGAATGAGCCATGTTTGAAAGACGGCTTAGAATCCAACGATCCAACGGAGTGCGGTCTTCAATTGCTATTATCTTACTAGATTCCTCAGGATCAAAACCATCCATTGCTGCATAATCGGCATGGAAGCGATAACAATTCCACAAAGTCAAGAACATCTTGGCGTACGTCTCTCTTACTCCATTAGGGTCGAACTTCATTGGATTCCATGGAGCACCTGCAGTTACCATGTACCATCTTGTTGCATCAGCTCCCTCGCGATTGAAATGATCCCACGGATCAACAATATTGCCTCGGGATTTGGACATCTTTTTTCCTTCAGCATCAAGAATCAAACCTAAACTCAAACAACGCTTGTAACATAGAGAGTCAAAAACGGTAGTTGATACTGCCAACAATGTGTAGAACCAGCCTCTAGTTTGATCTACTCCTTCACAAATGTAGTCAATTGGGAAATTGTTCTCAAACACTTGAGGATCATCAAACGGATGATGCCATTGAGCAAAGGATGCGCATCCTGAATCAAACCAACAATCCATGACAAATGGTTCTCGATTCATGGGTTCTCCAGATTCACTGATTAGAACAAACTGATCAACAATAGGACGATGTAAGTCAACATCATCAGGACATTCAGGATTCTCAATCCCTGCTTCTCTTGCCTTTGCAACCTCGGCTTGCAATTCTGCAATAGAACCTAGACATTTCATCTCACCGGATTCTGAACGCCACACAGGCAATGGAGTACCCCAGTAACGTTCTCTACTAATTGCCCAATCCTTGACATTTCTGAGCCATTCTCCAAATCTACCTTCACCGACCCAATCAGGGGCCCATTCAACTTGATCATTAAATTCCAACAAACGATCCTTAACGGCAGTCATTCTAACAAACCATGAATCCATGGCATAGTACAACAATGGATGGTCGGTCCTCCAACAATGAGGGTAATCGTGAGAGTACGCCTTCTGACGATACAAAAGATTGGATTCCGTCAAAATTTCCATGATTTCTTCATCACAATCTTTGACATATCGATTATCGAGGCGAGGATGTGTTCCTTGAACGAAGCGGCCATCCATATCCACAGTATGCTCTGCGGGGAGGCCTACCTCCATCCCAAGATTGTAGTCATCTTCACCATACATTACAGCTGTATGAACAACTCCTGTACCATCTGTAGTTGTGACCCAATCAGCACTCAACACTGTCCAAGCAGATGATGAATCACCGCGATCTACTGCATCAGGGAACAAAGGACTGTAAGAACGGCCAATCAAATCGGAACCTAGGAATTCTTCGACAACTTCGACTTGGTGCCTTAATACCTCTTTCATCAGGTCCTTAGCGAGTATCATCTCTTCACCGATTGATGCACCTCCAAATCCTTCCCACGAAGCCGGTTCTTCGAGTACTCTGACTCGAACGTAGGAGACCTCAGGGCCAACTGCTAATCCAACATTTCCAGGAAGTGTCCATGGAGTCGTAGTCCAAGCCAAGATTGATGCATCTGTATCTTCCAATTTGAATTTAACATATACCGATGGCTCTTCTACTTCCTTGTATCCTAAGGCTACTTCGTGACTAGAGTATGATGTGCCTGTCTGAGGACAATAAGGAAGTACCTTATGCCCTCTGTAAAGGAAACCTTTGTCAAACATTTGTTTCAATGCCCACCAACATGATTCGACGAAATTATTGTCTAGAGTTACATAGGGCTGGTCTAAATCGACCCAAAATGCCATTCTTTCAGTCATCTCTCGCCAAGCTTCTTCATACGTCCAGACTGATTTTCGGCATTCTTCATTGAATTCAGCGATCCCGAACTCTTCAATTGCCTCATTGCTCATTAAATCAAGGCGTTTCTGTACTTCAATCTCTACTGGAAGGCCGTGCGTATCCCATCCACCCTTTCTTTCTACGAAATGACCCTCCATTGCCTTCCATCGACAAACTAAATCCTTGAATGTTCGAGCAACTACATGGTGTATGCCTGGCCGACCATTCGCAGTAGGGGGGCCTTCAAGGAAAATGAATGGAGTGTTGCCACGTCGAGACTCAACACTGCGTTGGAATGTATTCTCATCTGACCATAAGCGCATGGTCTTCTCCTCAAGAGATACCGGGTCAAGTTCTCCCGCCGGTTCAGGTGCTGGCATGAACCGTTGGACTTTGGGTTCTGACTTGAAACTGATGGGGAAAAGAAGACAAATGTCTACCGGGATTGAAATACAACCTCAGTAACCAGTAAACATGGATGATGCTGTGTCCACCTCAATTTCAGGTATGACCTGCATGTCTTGTGTAGGACGAGTCGAAGATGCTCTTTCTTCTCTAGAAGGAGCATACAATATCAACGTGAATTTAGATTCTGGAAAAGTCAGCTTACAAGGTGTGGCACTAGACGTAACAGAGCAAACCATCATTTCGTTAGGCTATGGAGTGGGAAATAAGGAGCAGGTAGTAGTTCAAAAAAATGAATTTAACTGGAAAGATGGTGGAATTTGGAAACAGTCGGCACATAATACAAAATGGTGCTTAATCGGCTGTTCAATCGGAGAGTTCGGTACACTAGCAGCATACCAGCACTATGGTGTCCACCACCATCTAAGTTGGGACTTGATTACCCCCGGTTCAAGCAGCTTCGATTTGTACATCATCTTCTTGTTCTTACTACCTTTAATCAACGGGCTTGCCACGAGCGTGATGTTAGAAACTGCAATTCTAGTTCGTGGCCAGATGGATTTCAGAAATGCACTTTCGACTGCATTTGGCATGTCATTTATCTCCATGCTAATGATGGAAATCGCCATGGAAGTCACAGATCTAATCTACACCGGTGGGCAATTGGGGTTGGACCCAATGGCTGTGATTCCAATGTTGATTGTCGGTTTCCTGACACCATGGCCATACAATTACTGGCGTCTGAAAAAATATGGAATTTCCTGCCATTAATTCCTAATTTCAATCAAATGATGAGTTCAATTAGAAGGTCAGAAAATCGGAACGTTGAATGAACCAAGATAGGAGTGCGGAGTGAGGCAACTATGACCATCGTCGCACTCCTCCAATTGGACCTTACTGTAGGAGACATTGTAGGCAATGCTAAAGCTATAGAAAATGCAGTCCGTATCGCTCACGAAAACGATGCTGATTTGGCAGTAAGTTCAGAATTAGCAATATCTGGTTACCCTCCAAGAGACCTTCTTGAGAAACATGGCTTCGTACGCCGATGTCTAGATGCCACTAATACACTTCATACGAATATCCCGACGATAATTGGATCACCAATCCCGCCAGAAACTGAGAGGACAAAACCTGGGAATGGAGCGATTCGAATCATTCCAAATCGTCCAACTAGAGTGGTAACGCAGAAACAATTACTCCCCACATACGATGTATTTGATGAAGAGAGATATTTTCATCCTGATTCCAAACCAGGAATTCTACGACTCCTCAATGGTCAATGCATTGGAGTCACTATTTGTGAAGATGCTTGGCAACATGCCGGATTAGTACCATCGGATTACTCGGTGGACCCGATTGAGCAACTTGCATCCTTCTCTCTAGAAGGTGGGTCTCTCCAAATGTCACTTAATCTATCTTCATCTCCATATCATATTCAGAAACAAGAAACAAGAGCTGAAGTTGCAAGATGCGCTGCTAGAACCCTTGGACATCCTTTCCTTCTTTGCAACCAAGTGGGAGGGAATGATGACCTCATTTTCGATGGAAGAAGTCTCGTAGCTTGGCCTGATGGAAAAATGCTCCAAGCACCAGCTTGGAAAGAAGGGATTCTATTAATTGATACCGAAAATCAATCAGGGGATTTCCTAACACTGAATGGTAATGAATCAATTGAGTGCCCTCTTTTTGAAGGCCCCCCTCCTGTAAACAATCGGAGTTTGGAGTTGTTGGAAGCAATCACGATAGGATTTCGAGATTATTGTAACAAATCAGGTCTAGAATCGGTAGTCCTAGGAATGAGTGGTGGAATTGATTCAGCTGTATCCGCCGCACTAGCAGTGAGGGCATTGGGCAAAGAAAATGTCACTGGCATTTCAATGCCTAGTCGTCATTCAAGCCAACACTCTATTTCGGATGCCGAAGATACTGCTGATAAACTCGGAATCGAATTATTGTCAATGCCAATAGAATCAATGCATGACGCTGCTGACTCTACATTAAATGATGAATTAGAAAAAGGAAACCCAGTTGCTGCAGAAAATGTTCAATCCCGACTTAGAGGAATGCTCGTTATGGGCGTCGCTAACGCAAGAGGGGCAATGGCAATCACCACTGGAAACAAATCAGAATTAGCCATGGGCTATTGTACCTTATATGGTGATATGGCTGGAGGATATTCCCCATTAGGTGACGTATGGAAAACTGAAGTCTATGAATTGGCAAAGACAATCAATTCCGAAGCAGTATCATCAGGAAATGTAGCCCCAATTAACGAATCTACAATGACTAAACCTCCTTCGGCAGAATTAGCCCCCGAACAAACGGATCAAGATAGCCTGCCCCCCTATGAAGTCCTTGACTCAATTTTGCAATTACATATGGAAGAAGGATTAGACGCAGAGGCAATTTCAGGATTTACTGGGCTAGATATTTTGTTGATTCGAGATTTGCTCCGTCGTTTCTCAATGAACGAACATAAAAGATGGCAAATGCCTCCTGCGCCACGTGTTTCACAAAGAGCGTTTGGACAAGGATGGCGGCAACCTCTTGCTGCAAAAAAGGATTGAAAATTAGGATAGTGATGATTGAATGGATATTCCACCTGAACTTGAAAACATGCTTTCTGGTTCCGAAGGGGAATCTAAACAGAAAGCGGCTCGGTTGATTGTAGATTTAGCAGCAGTTTCGGGAGCTACTGAATTCATCCAATGCTCTAGTGCACATGTTAGTGGAGTTAGTGTACTCACGGGAGGGCACGGGCTGAGGACCTTTCTTTCTGACCTTTCAAGTGATCCTGATGGAAAGGTGTCGATCCCTACAACCCTTAACAGCGCTGGATGTGATCATGAAAAAATGGAGGAAATGGGGATTAATCACCCTGATTTCCTCGAACAACAATTCGAAATTATACACGCATATTCAAAACTCGGAATCAAGGCAACTCTTTCTTGCACCCCATATGATAGAGGAATTGAAGAAGAAGGAATCGGTTCGTGGGCAGAATCCAATGCAGTTTGTTTCTCCAATTCTTACACTTCTTTGATTACCAATAGAGAATCGGGGTTATCTGCACTTGCTACTGCCCTAACAGGTTGGGCCCCAAAATGGGGGCTACACTTACCAGAAAATAGAATTCCAAATTTAATCGTAAATGTAGATGCAATAATGGAAGACTCAACTGATTGGAGTGTTCTTGGCGATTGGATTGGAGCACAGAGATCATCTGAATGGAAAATGCCATGGGGGCCAATGCCTGTAATTCGGGGACTTCCTGAAAACCCCTCGTTTGAAATGATGAAAGCACTAACTGCCGCTGCGGCAAATCATGGATGCCCCATGTTGTGGATTGAGGAAGAAGGGGTAGATTTATCGAAATCGCAATCAACCCTAATTTTCAATGAAAAATCACTAGCTGAAAGATACTTAGAACTTGCACCTAAAGGAGTCGTTGACCTAGTTGTGATAGGTTGCCCTC
>MDTC01057658.1_pt1 | contig 10992 bp, 13 predicted proteins | sample 811181 | NCBI WGS metagenome assembly MDTC01 (sample SAMN05326644, study PRJNA326480) | marine metagenome | isolation source: seawater | place: Pacific Ocean: North | collected 2011 | reverse complement strand
TATTTTAATTTTTATTTTTTTTATTTTTTTCATCGTATATAAATGCTGAATGAATAATAAAATAATTATTATTAATGGTCCAAATCTTAATCTATTAGGCGAAAGAGAACAATCACAATATGGTTCGATTACTTTTGCTCAATTGAAAGAAAATTGTATAAATAAATCAAAAGAATTAGGATTAATAGCTGAATTTACTCAATCAAATATTGAGGGAGAGTTAGTTAATTTGATACAAGATTCTATAAAAAAATTTGATGGAATCATTATAAACGCAGCAGCATTTACTCACACCTCTGTAGCAATAAGAGATGCTTTAAGTATTTTTAAAAAACCTATTATCGAGCTACATATTTCAAACATTTATAAAAGAGAGGAATTTAGACAAAAATCTTTAATAAGTGATATTGTTACTGGAGGAATTTTTGGTTTAGGCGATAATGGTTATATTTTGGCCATAATTGCAATACAGAAGCTTCTTAAAAATGAAAATTGATAAAAAAATAATAAAAGAATTAAGTGATTATTTAGATGAGTTTAATCTCACTGAACTAGAGTACACTGAAAAAGATACAAAAATAAAAGTTTCTAAAAATAATATATCAGTAAACAATCAAACTTCTTCACCTAATCAAATTTTATCTACAACAAATGAAGTCTTTAAAAATACTGGTAAAATTAAAACTGGTATTGAAGTGACTTCACCAATAATCGGTACTGCTTACCACTCTCCAGAGCCAGGTGCAAAAAAATTTGTTGAAATTGGAAAGAAGATTAAAAAAGGTGATACTGTAATGATAGTAGAAGCTATGAAAACAATGAATCATGTGCCATCAACTTCTGATGGTGTTGTAAAAGAAATTTGTGTTTCAGATGGCCAACCAGTAGAGTTTGGTCAAACGATAATCATACTTGAGTAATGTTTAAAAAAATATTAATTGCAAACCGTGGGGAAATTGCAGTCAGAATAATTAGGGCTTGCAAAGAATGGGGAATTTCTACTGTGGCTGTACATTCAGATGTAGATAGAAATAGTATGCATGTTAAGTTAGCTGATGAAAGTGTTTGTATAGGTTCTCATCAGCCAGCAAATAGTTATTTAAATATTCCAGCGCTTTTATCAGCTGTTGATTTAACAGGTGCAGAAGCAGTTCATCCAGGTTATGGTTTTCTATCTGAAAATGCTGGATTTGCAAAAGTATTAGAAGATAACAATATTAAATTTATCGGTGCCTCTTCAAAACATATAAAAATGATGGGTGATAAAATCCAAGCAAAAAAAATTGCAAAAGAAAATGGTTTGCCTGTAATTGAAGGCTCCGAAGGAGGAGTAAAAGATATTGATCAAGCAAAAGAGCTTTGTAAAAAAATCGGGTTTCCAGTTTTGATTAAAGCTTCTGGAGGTGGTGGAGGAAAAGGAATGAAAATTGTCAATAAAGAAGAAGAATTTGAGTCTCTATTTTCAACAGCCAAAAGTGAAGCTCAAAAATACTTTGGTAATGACGAAGTTTATATTGAAAAATTTTTCCAAAACCCAAGACATATCGAAGTTCAAATATTAGCTGGTAAAAATAGAACAGTTCACTTGCATGAAAGAGATTGTTCTGTGCAAAGAAGACATCAAAAATTAATAGAGGAAACTCCAAGTCCAGTTTTAGATGATAAAATTAGGAATGATTTATTTGAAAAAACAGTAAATATGGTCAGTAAAATTGGTTACGAAGGAGCAGGCACAGTTGAATTTATTTATGAGGATGGAAAATTTTATTTTTTAGAAATGAACACAAGAGTTCAAGTTGAACATCCTGTAACTGAAATGGTTACCGGTATAGATATAATCAAAGAGCAAATATGGATAGCTTTTTGTGGGGAAACAGCATTAAAACAGTCAGATATAAAACCCAGAGGACATGCTATTGAATGTAGAATTAACGCAGAAGACCCAAGTAAGAATTTTCAACCATCTCCAGGAACAATAGGAATGTGTCATCAGCCTTCAGGATTTAGAACAAGAGTAGATGGGGCAATATTTCAAGGTTATAAAGTTACTCCATACTATGACAGCATGATATGTAAACTAATTTGTCATGGAAGAAATAGAGTTGAGGCAATTCAAAGAATGAATAGATCTTTAGATGAATTTGTAATCGAAGGAATAACAACTACAATTTCTTTACATAAAAAATTGCTCAATCATAAAAAATTTATTGAATCTGACTTTAATGTAAGTTGGTTAGATAATGAAAAAATACTCTAAAGGCAATTAACTAGCCAAATATCATAAACTGGATGATCAAATGGAGTTATCGATGGGCTTGACGAAAACATCCATCCATTAAAAACAAAAACATCATCTTTATTCTTATTTGTTAAATCTTTAACCTGAATATAAGCTGTTATTTCAGGATTATCATCAAACTCTGAATTTTTACACTTAATGCTTTTAATCGATAAATCTTTATGAATTATCTCTTCACCATTTTTAAGTTTAACCAACACATTTTTTGAACTTATCTTATCTAAAACTTTAATATTAGTATAGCTACCCTCTAAATCTGTATTTGAATTTGAATTCAAAGAAAAAAAAAAATGATAAAAATAATATCAAAAATATTATTGATTTAATCTTTCCAGCTTTTGTATTTTTTTTCAATAGCATTTTTATTTTTGTTTGGATAATACGCTGAATCCGTTCCTGTCAAATTTGCTTGATGCGGTTTTTGCCATTCATATTTCTTAAGTTCATGAATTTTTTCAATTTTATTTGGAGTAAAGTGTATCCAAGAAAACCATTCAACAGGAATTTTTGATGCGTCTATTTCACCAGAATAAATTACCCATCTTTTACCTTTTTTACTTTCATAATACTTATTTCCAAAGTTATCTTTGCCTACCAATTTTCCAAAAAAAATAGTTTTTATTCTTGTTCCTAATGTGTCCTGATTCCACCAAACAAAAATTTTTTTAAAAAGTGTCAACATATAAAATTAATAAGTTTCAATCTAAAATTGTATAAATTAAATTAGACTATAATTTGATTTTGTATATAAATAATTTGAATCATTAATCAAATAATTTTTTAAAATTGGGGTCTTATGGCAAAATACTTGGTTGAAACATATTATACTTGTACATTTAAAGTAAATCACTACTTAGACGATATAAACGAAAAAGAACTTAAGAATCTTGAGAAGAGAGACGATGGAAAATTTGAAGTTTTAGATGTTAAACTTGATAATAGAAAAACAAAAAATCTAGATCCAAAAAATAATAAAACTATTGAAAATAAAAAAATTGATATTGTTTCTGATAACAATACGTCTTCCTCTGAAAAATTAGAAAGCATTATAAAATCTAAAAATTCTAATTTTGACACAAATGGCAAAAGATTTAGTATGCCAGATAGAAGGAAGGGTTATATTCAAAAAGCTACGATTGGAGACCATAAAGTTTACTTGCACACTGGCGAATACGAGGATGGAAAAATTGGAGAAATTTTTATTGATACAAGTAAAGAGGGTGAACTAGTTAAAGCTTTGATGAATAATTTTGCAATAGCAGTCTCTTTAGGATTGCAATATGGAGTTCCTTTGGATGAGTTTATAAGTGCATATGTTGGAACAAAATTTGAGCCATCTGGAAAAGTTTATGGCAATGACAGAATTCTTAGTGCATCCTCAATTTTGGATTACATTTTCAGAGAACTAGCTATTTCTTATCAAAACAGAGAAGATCTCGCTCATACTCCAGCAATTGGTAACTCAGAAGGTTCAAACCTAGATGAAAATAACTCTGAAGATCAAAATCAACTGCTAAAAATAGTCAAAGATATTACAAGTAAAGGATTTGTGAGAAATAATTATAAAAAAAATTTAGTTGATTTATCAGATGTAAAAATAAATCTTAAAGGAAAAAAATAATCTATTTTTTAATTTTTAAAGATAAACTAAGCTCTTTTAATTGATTTTCATTAACATTAGATGGGGCATTCATCATTAAATCTTGAGCATTCTGGTTCATTGGGAACATGGTCACCTCTCTTATATTTTTTTCATTAGCTAAAAGCATAATTATTCTGTCAATTCCAGGAGCTATTCCACCATGGGGTGGTGCACCATAACTTAAGGCATTGATCATTCCACTAAATTTTTCATGAACTTGATTTTTGTCATAACCAGCTATTGAGAAAAGTTTATACATTAAATCTGGAATATGATTTCTTATAGCTCCAGATGAAAGCTCAATCCCATTACAAACTATATCATATTGATAAGCTAATATTTCTAACGGCTCTTTAAAATTTACCTTATCTATATTTCCCTGTGGCATAGAAAATGGATTGTGACTAAATTTTATCTTATTTGATTGTTCATCTCTTTCAAACATTGGATAATCAACTATCCAACAAAAAGCAAAAATATTTTCATCAATTAAGTTCAAATCTTGAGCAATCTTATCTCTCGCCAAAGCAGTGATTTTTTCTAATTCTTTTTGTTTACTGCAAGCTAAAAAAATACTATCTCCCACTTTGGCTTGAGTTTTATTCATAATTTCCTCTAAAGCTTCTTTAGAAAAAAATTTACCTACTGGTCCTTTCGCTGAAAGCTCTGTATCTTTTTCAATAGTAAAATAAGCAAGTCCTGAAGCACCTTGATCTTTTGCCCACTTATCAATATTGTCAAAAAAACTTCTAGGTTTATCTTTGGTATTTTTTGTGATTATACATCTTACTTTTGATCCAGATTTGACAAGTTTTTTAAATATATCAAAAGAAACATCCTCACGTAAAAAAATTTCAGTTATATCATTTATGATTAATGGATTTCTCAAATCAGGCTTATCACTTCCATAATTTAACATTGCATTGGCATATTTAATCTTTGGAAACTTTTCAAACATTAATTTTTTGGTAGAGAATTTTTTGAATGTATTTATTAATAGTTTTTCTACTACACTAAATACATCCTCTTGTTCTACAAATGACATCTCTAAATCTAATTGATAGAATTCTCCTGGACTTCGATCTGCTCTTGCATCTTCATCTCTAAAACATGGAGCAATTTGAAAATATTTATCAAAGCCTGAAACCATTATAAGTTGCTTGAATTGCTGAGGTGCTTGTGGAAGTGCATAAAATTTACCTGGATTTAATCTACTTGGAACAAGAAAATCTCTCGCACCCTCTGGACTAGATGATGTAAGAATTGGAGTTTGAAATTCTAAAAAACCTTGTTTATTCATCTCATCCCTAATGAAAGAGATAACTTTTGATCTCAAAATGATATTTTCATGAATTTTTTTTCTTCTTAAATCTAAAAATCTATATTTTAATCTTATTTCTTCTGAATATTCTTGATCACTAAAAATAGGCATTGGTAATTCTTTACAAGTTCCTAAAATCTTAAAACTTTCAATAACAACTTCTATTTCTCCTGTTTTGATATCTTTATTAATAGTATCGCCAGATCTATCAACGACACTTCCATCTATTCTCACTACTGTTTCAAGTTGGATCTTTTCAAGTTCCAAAAAATTTTTATTTTCTTTATCAACAATACATTGTGTTACACCATAGTTATCTCTTAAATCGATAAATAAAAGATTACCATGATCACGTTTTTTATTTATCCAACCAGCTAAAAATACTTTATTTCCAACATTTTTTTTTCTTAGTTCACTACAATTATGACTTCTGTATTTATTCAATTATTCTCCTAGTGCCTCTTTTATTATTAAAAAATCAATTGATTTTTTTTTTTTTAAACTAATCTCATCAATTTTATATATAAAATCTAATATTTTTCCATATGATCTATCGACTCTTTTTACAATATATTCAATAAATTTCTTTTCCAAAGAAATTTGACGGTCAGACAAATTTTTTATCAATAAAGCAAAAATTAATTCATCATCAGGTTTATTAATATTTTGTAATAGAAAATTTTTTACTCTAGAGTTTAAATCGCTTAAACCAAATCTTATATCAACAATCGATTTTGTTGAAGTAACAATTAAATATTTATTATCTTGTTCTATAACATTGAATAAACTGTACATTAACTTTTCATCAATATTTTTCACTGAATCTAAATTTTCTAAGACAATATTTTGATGCATCTTAATTTCTTTTAATTTTTCATTATCAAAAAGCTCTGCTTCAAATTTTATACCTTTAAATTTTTCAATAAAAATATTTATCAAATGTGTTTTGCCAGAAAATTTTTCTCCACTTATATTTAAAAAATTTTTTTCCCATCTAGGCCAGCTATTTAAAAGATCAAAAACATGTCTATTGCTTTGAGATACATAAAAATCATCATATTTAAAATTTTCCTCCTGATTAAACTTAATTATTTGTTGATTTATGTCTCTCATTTCAAGGTCCATATTTTGTTTTGAGTATCAAAATTATAATTATAGTTTTGCATGGAGTCTAAAAATATATCAGGTGTTCCATTAAAAATTATTTCATAATAAATATGATCTTTATCGATTTTTGATATAAAAAAGTCATAAATTAAATCTGTTTCTCTCATTATATTTTCAAAATTTGATATATTTAAATAATTTGAATTTTTTAGTTTTATATATAGTGATAATTTTATTGAAGTGTTTATTTGGTTCATATTTTTCCAATGATCTTCATAAATAACTTTCAATTCACTAATTAATTTTTTTAAATGAAAGTTATTATCTATGTCAATATTTAAAAATGATTGATTTTTTAAAATAACATTATTTTTTACTTTTATTCTCGATAATGCTCTTATGTTTTTTTCATTTTTAAAAACAAGTAAAATTATTGAGTCATTTAAATAATATTTATCCGTAATTTCTTTAAAATCATATTTTTCAATAAATTCATATTTTTTTTTTATCAAATTAATGTCTTCAAGATCCTCTGTTGGTAATATATATTCAATAAGTGATAATTCTTCTACACTATTGTTCCATTCATCAAAAATTTTATTATTATTAAATATTAATAAATCTTCTTTATTTTCATCTATTATAATAGGTATAAATAAAAATTTATTTTTTAACGGAATTGATGGAAAAATATTTCTTTTTTCTAGAAATTTAAAAAACTCTTTTCTATTAAATGAAACTCCCAAATTTACAAAATATTCCTCATTTATAAATTTTTCTTCTTTAATAGAAAAGGAGTCAATCATCCCCTTAATCTCATTTAATTTGGTATTTACAATTTTTTTTTGATCTGATGAATTTACAACTAATAAAATTAACTCTGAAAATGCTTTTTGAAATCCCTCATCAATTACCTTTTTTTTATCAAAATTTATCTCAAATGGTCTAGAAATTTTTATATCTTCAATATCAAAAGCTTTTCCCTCAACTTTATCTGTGGAAAAAAAAATTATATTTAGAGATAGAAATACAAAAAAAATATATAAGTTTTTTAAATGAAAAAATTTATAATAAGTTGTCATACTATATAGTAATGAATAAAAACTTGTTTACATATAAAAAAAGCGGTGTTGACATTGATTCTGCAGATAATTTTGTAAATTTCATTTCGACAGTTTCATCAAAGAAAAAGGGCAAAAAAAAGTTTTCTAATATTGGTGGTTTTGGTTCAATTTCAGACATTCCAAGCAACATAAGACAACCAAAAATTGTTGCATGTACTGATGGAGTAGGAACAAAAATTGAAATAGCAAATACTTTAAATAAATATGACACAATTGGTATTGATTTGGTAGCGATGAGTGTTAATGATTTGATTGTTCAAGGAGCAAAACCTCTTTTTTTTTTAGACTACATTTCAATAAATAAAATTGATTTGAAAAAATTAAAATCAATAATCAAAGGAATAGTTAATGGTTGTAAACAATCTCAATGTGAATTGGTTGGCGGGGAAACTGCAGAGATGCCAGGAACTTATGAAAAGGGTAAATTTGATATTGCAGGTTTTGCTGTTGGTGTAGTGGGTAAAAATAAAATATTAAATAAAGATAGAATAAAAAATAACGATCTTGTACTTGGAATTCCATCTAGTGGCCTACATTCAAATGGTTATTCTTTAGTTAGATACTTAATAAAAAAGAAAAAAATAAATATAAAAAAAAATATTTTTTTAAAAAAAGAGCTCTTAAAACCGACAAAAATATATGTAAAAGAATTGCTTAAGTTAATAAACAAGAATTTAATTAATGGATGTGCCAATATTACTGGTGGTGGTTTATCGGATAATATCAAAAGAGTAATACCTCAAAATATGGTTGCTGAATTGAACTTAGAAAAAATTAAAACTTTGAAAATTTTTAAATGGTTAAAAAAAAAAGGTATCTCTGATCAAGAGATGCTTAAAACATTTAATTGTGGGATTGGATTTTGTTTGATAATCAGTCCAAAAAAATTCAATACTGTCAAAAAATACTTTTCAAAAAAATACAAGCCATACATTATTGGAAAAATTTCTAAAGGAAAAAACAAAGTTGAATTGAATGGTGCAATTAATTGGAGCTAATAAGATAAAAACTGCAGTTTTTATTTCAGGGAAAGGAACGAACCTAAAATCACTTATTAAGTTTTCTAAAAAAAAAGTATCTCCAATATCAATTAATTTGATTATTTCTAATAACCCTAAATCAAAAGGTTTAAGATTTTCAAAAACTTTTGGAATTAAAAAAAAAGTTTTTATTTTTAAAAAAAAATCACTTATAGAAAAAAAAATTCTTTTAGAACTTAAAAAAAATGAAATTAAGTTAATTTGTCTTGCAGGCTTTATGAAGATTTTGTCAAAAAAATTTATCAAAAACTTCAAAGGGAAAATTTTAAATATCCACCCTTCTCTTCTTCCGAAGTTTAAAGGGTTAAATACACACAAAAGAGCATTGGAAAATAATGAAAAATATGCAGGTTGTACAGTTCATTTTGTGAATTCAAAACTAGATTCAGGGAAAATAATCATTCAAAAAAAAGTAAAAATCAAAAAAAATGAAACTCCAGATTCTCTTGCAAAAAAAGTTTTGATTGAAGAGCACAAATTGTACCCTAAATCAATTTTAAAAATATTTAGTCCTTAAAAAAAAAATCTATTTCAATTTTTGCATTTTCAACACTATCGGACCCATGGACTGAATTTTTATCTATAGAAATGCCATATTTCTTTCTTATTGTCCCATCTTTAGCATCTTTTGGGTTTGTTGCTCCCATTAATTCTCTGTTTGCCAATACTGCATTTTCTTTTTCTAAAATCATTACAACTATTGGACCTGATGATAAGTATGAACAAAGATCATTATAAAATGGTTTTGTTTCATGGACTTTATAAAATTTTTCCGCTTCATTTTTTTCTATCTGAATTTTTTTTTCTTTAGAAATTGAAAATCCATTATTTTTAAACATTTCTTTAATTTCATTATCTAAATTTCTTTCAACCGCATCTGGTTTAATAATTGAAAGCGTTTGTTCTGTATTACTCATAATTTTCCTCTATTAGTTTATTTAAAAGTCTTACTCCGTACCCTGTAGCACCCCCAGAATTTAAAGCTCCACCATATTTTGAAAAGGCCATACCAGCTATATCTAGATGAGCCCAAGGTGTATTATTTAAAATAAATCTTTGTAAAAATTGTGCAGCAGTAGTTGATCCAGCACCACCTACATAATTAATATTTTGCATGTCTGCATTTTTTGAATTTATAAGTTTATCAAAATTTTTGTGTAGAGGCATTCTCCAAACTTTTTCTTCTACATTTTCTCCAGCATCAATAATTTGTTTTGATAATTTATCATCATTAGAAAATAATCCTGCATATTCTGATCCTAATGAAACAATAATTGCACCCGTCAAAGTTGCTAAGTCAACAATAAATTTTGGTTTAAATTTTTTTTCTGTAAATGTAAGAGCGTCAGCTAAAACTAACCTACCTTCGGCATCAGTATTTAATATCTCAATAGTTTTACCACTATAAGATTTTACAATATCTCCTGGTCTTTGAGCATTTCCTCCAGGCATATTTTCTACAAGTCCAACTACACCAACTGCATTAACTTTTGCCTTTCTTAATGCAAGATTTTTCATTAAACCTACCACTACTGCTGAACCTGCCATATCATATGTCATGTCTTCCATAAACTTAGCTGGTTTTAACGAAATACCTCCCGTATCAAAACAAACACCCTTGCCAACAAATGCCAAAGGTTTTGTATTATTTTTTAGACCATTCCACTCCATAGTCACTAAGTATGAGCCTCTAATACTACCTTGGCCAACTCCAAGCAAAGCGTTCATACCAAGTTTTTTTAATTTTTTTTCATCATAAATACTAATCTTCAAACCAAATTTTCTTAACGCATTAATTCTTTTTGCATATTCATCAGGATGAAGAATATTTCCAGGCTCAGAAACTAAATCTCTTGCATAAAATGTGCCTTCTTCCAGTGATTGAAATTTCAATCGATTTTGAGCAGATGGCTTATTTTTAATTCCAACTAAATTTATAGTGATTACTCTTGTTTCTTTTTTTGTTTTATATTTATCAAATTGATAAGACTTTAATTTCATTCCATGCAAAAAATGATCTATAAAATTTTTATTCTTGGAAATAACACTATCTGAGTTCAAAAAATATTCTCTGTTTTTACCATAGTTGACTCTGCTATAAAATTCTGCCCCTAATTTTTCTATATCAGTATTTATAAAGTTTTTTTTAATTGATATAAGAATTATCTTTTTTTTTGCACTCAACTCAAACACCAGTAATTTTTTACTCAAATCAGTATTTTTAAGTAAATCACCAATGTAAGAAAGCTCTGAGTTAGAAATATATTTTTTAAAAGGAGATATACTGAATTTTTCGTCAGTAAATAAGACAATATTTGTCGAGGTTTTTTTCGAAATATTATTTTTTAAATTAATTTTAATAGACATAAATTTTTAAATACACTCTATACGTGTTTCTGCTATATATGTTTAATATTATAAAATTTCAATGGAAAAAAAAATTTTTAAAAAGCTTTTTT
>MDTC01195494.1_pt1 | contig 10993 bp, 10 predicted proteins | sample 811181 | NCBI WGS metagenome assembly MDTC01 (sample SAMN05326644, study PRJNA326480) | marine metagenome | isolation source: seawater | place: Pacific Ocean: North | collected 2011 | reverse complement strand
GAATTGCTTCGGTACAGTCGGTCTACACGTCCCAGTAATTCCCTTGCATCCTGAGCCGTAGCAACAGTCCCTCCAGCACAAAAACATGAGAACATGATAATCATGCTGGAAAACACATGACGGAAAATCAAATTTTTCATAAACTCTAATGATTCAAATCATTCCTTAGATTGCATGGCTTATTCATTCTACAACATCAAAGTCTCATTCCAATTACAAGAGAAATTTTATTATCATAGGTGTTATATGATAAACCTCCCGAGTAATTTTTTTTTGCGTCTGCAAACGGATAAGTTGCAGAATAATAAAAAGCATTTATTGTGGTTTTATTTCCAGTAGGAACAGAATAATAACCATCACTCGAAATCAATTGTTGATTATCAAATTTATCCTTATATTCCACTAAATCCACACTGAAAGGCATCGCTGAGACCATCCATTCTGAGAGATTAATACTGGTAACAATATTAAAGAAGCTAGTTCCCGATTCGTGCCAGTATTCCTGGCCTACATTTTGATCTGAAAGGAGTTTATTACTGGAAAGAGTCATTACTCCCGGATTATTTTCATGATGAAATTTACTATCATAAAATACTCCCCCCCACCCTAAACCCAGTGGACCATCAAAGGGATGGTAAAAAGTAGAAGTAAATGCATTGTAAATGGACCATTCAATAGAAATTGTTTGTTTATTCTCCTTTCCATTTACCATTGAAGGGAAACAAAACACATAACATGAAATGAACCATATAACGCATGCATTTGTTGCTTGAAGAATTAAGTATCGAGATTTTATTCTCATCAGGATTCCTCTGTTAAATTGGACACGAAGATATTAAATATCTTGTATCTTTGAATTTCATTTTATCCTAAGGGATTAAGATGTATCATCAGTAATTCTACCAAGCCATTAATGTAAGTAGTTTCCTTTTCTTAGTATTTAAGGTTTACAATTTTTTGAAGCAGGATGATCTTTAGTTCAGTACATTGCAGACAGCAACGATCCTGGTAACTTCAGATCAAATCAAAAAAAACATCGAATCATCACGAAGGGAAGAATACTGTGGGGCCCTGCTCAACCATGGAAGGAAGGAATGATCTGCATTGAATGATGGCCCATCATTTTTTTAAACGAGTATTAACTCAATGCTCACATTCCATAAGATGTTTAAAAGGAATGTTTTCTTGTTGCCGGCATGTATGGGAAGGAATGGACCTTTAGACTCTGCAACCAGCAGACAAGACACATTTGGAATCATCCATGAATTTAATGGACATGGGAATCAGGGGCATGAATGAGAAAGCTGCTGATTCAATTCAAGCGAAATGGAAAGTCAACAACATTGAAAATAAACGAGCGCGTAACACAGTTGCTGTTTGAAATGAATTCAGTTTTTCATCGAAAGGTTGATTGGAAAATGAATATCGACCTTAGAAGATCAGAATAATTCCTGAAAACTTGGTGATTAAATTGGTAGGGTTTATTGTATGTGCTTGAACCGTCATTGCTTATGTCTCAAAAGGAAACTGTACCGACCATGAATTCGAGGAAACATTACTTGAATTCCCGAGAGCCTTCGAATTGGGTATCTCGTTTTGCTCCACTCATACGTGAAGGAGGACCCATCCTCGACGTTGCAGCAGGTGGAGGACGACATGGCAGGTTCTTTCTGGAAAGGGGGCATCCCGTGACCCTGCTTGATCAAGAGACCGAAGCCCTGCAGGATCTGTCTTCACATCCGCATGCATCCATCGTTCAGAAAAATCTGGAAGATGGTTCCGATTGGCCCCTCAAAGATCAATTCGCAGCAGTATTGGTGGTTAACTACCTTCATCGGCCTCTAACGGATCATCTTCTTGATGCTCTAGAAACTGGAGGAGTGCTGATTTATGAGACCTTTGCACGGGGCAACGAAGCCTTTGGCAGGCCTCGCAATCCAGATCACCTGCTCAAGTCCGGAGAACTGTTGCAGATGGTATCAGGCAGGATGCAGGTAATCGCTTATGAACATGGAATCCGTGAAAACTCACCACTTCCCGGAGTGATCCAACGAATTTGTGCGGTTAAAAATTTGGACCTGTCTTCAAGAGAAGACGGTGATCCACCAAACTGTTCCCTGGAACTGAAGTGATGGGAAAGTTCAATGCATGAAGAATTCTGTTTCGGCAGGATTTTTTTTTGGAATGATGAACAGAGGAGCTTTTCAATCCAAGAACTGAACATCAAGCACCTCTACTTCGATGGTGCCTTTTGGAATCGGGATGACAAGAGTATCTCCTTCCTTTTTTCCTATCAGAGCTCGGGCAATCGGAGAATTGACTGAAATCATATTTTTTTCGAGATCAGCTTCATCTTCTCCAACGATTTTGAAGCATTTTTCATCGTCTGTGTCCACATCCACAAATTTTACCGTTGCCCCAAAGATGATCTTGTCTCCTGACAGTTTTGAAACATCAATCACATTTGCCGAGGAAAGTTTTCCGTTGAGTTCCTGAATCCTTCCCTCGATGTAGCCTTGGCGTTCCTTGGCAGCATGGTATTCGGCATTTTCGGAAAGGTCTCCGTGAGCACGGGCCTCTGCAATAGCATTGATGACTTCAGGTCTTTCAATGCTGGTCAAATGCTTCAGTTCCGTTTTCAACTGATCATAACTCTCCTGAGTCATTGGATAGGAGCCATTCATAACAATCCTGATTTGAGAAAGTGGTACCTGAACCCGTTTGAGAAGAGAACTATATTAATGGAATGCTTTATTACTGCAAGATAGGAACAACCTGTGGGAAAAAGAAATGCGGAGGAGGGATCAATCGGATCGTAGATTCATCACCCGATCATACTGCTCTCGATAGATGGAAATCATGTCTCCAGGGTCCTCATCAGGCATGTTGATGAGAATGATTTGTGCCAGTTCCCTGTTCATCCCCATCAGGTTACTCAACGCATTGTAGTGGGAAACCCGTCGATCCCAGCATTTTTTAACAGAACTGACCGTATTTCGTGAATCCCATGCGGCATAATACGCCTGATATAGCCGGTTGTCATTAAGTTCTTCGAAATACAAGGCCAGCCCTGATTTGGCTTCTCCATACTGTTGAAAGGCCCGATTTACAACACGGTCAGCACAAGGTGGACGGATGGTTTCCTGACCGGTCATCTGAGCTATTTCAGAACATCCCTGAAGCACAAAGCCCAAGCTGAAGAGAAGGATGAGAGAGCGCAAAAAAGATTGATGAAATTTTCTGTTTTCCAATTGCCGACCTGATGTTCAAATTGAAATTACTTCTATATCGACAGAAATGATGAGGACTTTAATGTTTTTTAGCGAAAGGTGATTCCCAGTTCTCCTATTGCTTCGATTCGGCCATGCACCAGGTCACCGCTTTGAAGAGGCCCAACGCCGGCTGGAGTTCCCGTATAAATCAGGTCTCCAGGAGCAAGTTGGAAAAGCTGGGATAGTTTCATGATCACTTCTGGAATCTTCCAAATCATCTGCTCCAAATCACCGTACTGCCGTGTTTCTCCATTGACATCAAGGGAGATCGTACCCTTTTGCGGATGACCGATAGCCGTTGCAGGACGGATGGCACTGCAAGGTGCCGATTCATCAAACGCTTTACCGGAATCCCAGGGACGCCCCATTTTCTTTGCAGCACCCTGCAAATCTCTTCGGGTAAGGTCGATCCCCACGGCGTATCCAAAAACACAGTCCAGGGCCTCTTCAAAACCGATGTCCTTCCCTCCTTTCTGGAGGGCAACCACCAGTTCGATTTCATGGTGCAGGTTTTGGGTGACACTGGGAAAATCCAAAAAACTGCCGTGATGGACCACTGCATCGGCAGGTTTGCAGAAGAAAAAAGGTTCCTCACGGTCTGGATCTGCACCCATCTCGAGGGCGTGTTCCGCATAATTGCGACCGACACAATAAATCCGGTGAACCGGAAAATACTCTGATACCCCTTCAACTTCAACAAAAGAAGGAGCATGAGGAGGAAAGATGAAATTCATGAAACAGCCTTTGAAGGAAACAGGATTAAATCATTGCAGATTAAGATCATCAAAAGTCTGACCTTTGGAAACCAGATCTTGAAGAAGTTCGGAGGGCTTCCAAAAGAATGGATCTTCTTCTGAAAATTCCTGAATGTCCTGGAGAATTCTATCAATTCCATACATGTCGGCATACTTCATCGGACCTCCACGAAATCTTGGGAAACCATAGCCATAGAGTTGGACGGCATCGATATCCGAAGGACACCTGGCCACCTTTTCTCCCAAAACCTTGGCCCCCTCATTCACCATTGCCCCCAAGTAACGACGGATTATTTCCTCTGGGTCATAATCCCGAATTCGAATTTCCTTTTTAGATCGTTCCTCATCGATGATCGCCAGCACTTCAGGATCTTCGAACCCGTTTCTTGAATTTTCCTCATAGAGATAAAAACCCCGTCCCGTTTTCTGTCCGAACCATCCTCTTTCACAAATCCTGTCAGCAACATGAACATATCGCTCCTGCGGATCCCTTGACTCGGCATTTCTCTTCCTGTTGGCCCAGCCGATGTCTCCTCCAGCCAGGTCGAACATCTGGAAAGGCCCGATCGGGTATCCAAAATCCCTCACCGCCTCATCGATCCGGTAAGGACTCGTTCCATCTTCCATCATGTAACCTGCGACCTTAGCATAGGCGCCCAGGATGCGATTGCCGATGAAACCATCAGAATTTTCTGCACGAACCGGGACTTTCCCCATCCGGTTGGCCAATGCAAAGCCTGTTGCCAGTGCATCATCTGAAAGCCTGGAGGGAACCACGATTTCAAGCAGCTTCATGATGTTTGCAGGTGAGAAAAAATGCAGCCCAAGAACATCTTGCGGTCTTGATGTCGTGGATGCGATCTGATCGATATCAAGATAGGATGTATTGCTCGCGAGCACAGTTCCAGGACGGACGCATTGATCGAGTTTCCGGAAGACGTCCTTTTTGACCTCCATTTCCTCAAAAACCGCTTCTATCACCATATCTGCTGAAGAAACCTTTTCAAAATCCGTCGTAGGATGATAGCGACTCAGAATTTTCTGTTTTTCATCGGAACTCATCCTGCCTTTGCTGATGTGGCGGTCATAGACCTTCTCCACGTTGGTCCGACCTTTATCCAAGCTTGCTTCATCGCGTTCGATCATCACGACATTTAGACCTGCATCCAGGGCAGCCACGGTGATTCCTCCCCCCATCGTCCCACCTCCGAGGACGGCAAGGGTCTCCAGTTTTCTTGGTTGGACGTCACGGATTTCATGGATTTTCTTGCAACGGCGCTCCGCAAAGAAAGCATGGATCAACCCTTTTCTTTGGGGACTTTCCAGGCACCTGTTAAAACTTTCACGTTCAAATTGCAGCCCTTCTTGAAACGGAAGGCTGAGGGCATTTTTAACGCAGTCTATGATTTGAAATGGGGAGTAAAGCCCCTTGGCCTTTTTTCCCCAAACGATTCTTTGGTCCTCGATGGCGTTCCTGTTTCCACCCTCATCTTGCAACCCCTCCGTTCTTTCCCTGGTAGCAGTAAAGGATTGTTTCTCTTCAAGCACCTCCTGAATTATTCCCCTGGCCGAAACCGTCAAATCTCCTGTTTCATCCACCCAGTCGATCACTCCGTATGACAAACCCACCTGAGCGGAAACAGGATTGCCATTCAACATCATTTCCAGAGCCTTTTCTGCACCAATGATGCGTGGAAGACGCTGGGTACCTCCCGAACCAGGGAGCAACCCCAGATGAATTTCTGGCAGTCCGATTTTTGCTGATGGCACCGCAATCCGGAAATGGGCGGACAAGGCCAGTTCCAGTCCTCCTCCCAGGGCGGTTCCATTGATTAGTGCAAAGACAGGTTTCCTGCTTGATTCGATCAGGTTGCAGATTTCGGGAAGCTGAGGCCCTTGAGAGGGTTTTCCAAATTCCTGAATATCGGCACCCGCGGAAAAAAACTTTCCTGACCCGATGATCGCCAGGGTCTCGATTCCCGGATCCTCCAGAGAATCATTAATTGCTTTCATCAATCCTTTCCGGACTTCATGTGAAAGGGCATTCACAGGAGGGTTGCTGATCGTGATCAGGGAATTGGTTTCTTCTTGATTCAGGACGACTGCGTCTTTCATGGCTGGACTTCAAGCTAGGAAAAGTTTTTAATGAATTCAATTCATTGGTCATTATGACTCAAAGTTAATGAACTTGTCATATTCATGTTCTACAGGAAAGTATCAGGTGTTCACACCAACTTTAGAAGATGTTCTTTTTTTTCATGAAAGCGGGTCTGAATTCACACAAGGAGTGCCGCTGATAGAGTCATCTTCCGAGGGGTCACACAAACCCGGAGTATCCAGGACACCTCGCTTTCTGTCATTGGTGACAACGCATTGCAAAGGATGAGCATCGCCCAGTGTTTTGCAGGTTCCCCGGAAACTCCGCCTCCACCAGGAAGCCGATTCCTTCTGTAGCCTTTTTTTGTGGCGAGTATGGCGTTATTGAGTTGTTGGGTCCCTTTGAGAACTCCCAAACCAACTCCGGGTGTCGTCAATGATAAAGACAGGAGGCTCACGCGTTACGTTCGGCACGGACCATCATGAACTTGAGAGATTCTTCTTTCAAAACCTTTCCACATAGCCAGGCTGTCGTCAGGATTTTGAACCAGGCCGGCTTCCACCGAAGTCCAAGCCTCAACTGTTTCGACCTCCTCCCGATGAAGGATGCAAACCCTCCGAACACCGGTTTAGTGAAATCCTGCACTTTCACTTTCTGCCAGCCTTGCTGTCTCATTTCTTGAATCAAATCCTCCTCGGTCCTGAATTCTTTGGAATCAATATCTGCCTGTTGAAATAGTTTTTTTATCCAGGGAGAAAGGGGTTTCTCAGAATTCAAACAAAAAAGATGGAAACCCAATCGCCCTCCAGGTTTCAGCATTCTGAGTGAAGCCCCAAGAAAATCCTGAATCGATGAAAAATGATAGGCGGCGTCCACACACAGAATTGCATCGTAACAGGCTTCTACGGATGGGGAGGGAGGTTGATGTTCGGCAAAAAATGCTTCTGCTTTGGACGCGATCAGATTGTCCAGGTTTCCAGGAGGATTCGCCTCAAGGTAGTCAACACATTCCTTGCGGAATTCCAGGGCATCGCACTTCTGATTTCCAAATGCTTCCTGCCAAAGCCAAAGCCCAGCACCATAACCACAAGCCAGTTCGAGTAAACAATCTCTTGCCTTGATTCCAATGAATTGTCCCAGTCGGAGGGCCAATTGCTGGCAGGCATACCTATAATCTTCTGTTTCGCTCCAGTCTCCCAGATTGATCCATGGAGCTGGAATCCACTCATCCTGGAGCAAAGTATAATCGATCCCTTCTCCAACTTCCGGCCAAGGCTTCTTTTTCAAATTTTTAGAATAACATCAATTATATAATCTGATTTTCTAAAATATAATCTTCAGAAACAAAGCGGCACAAGGCTTTTTGTGCATCAGATACGGCATCTTACTGTGAACTCGTGTCCACACCCATGGTTAAGCCCCAGACGTTTTAATATCATGGGTACGGCTATGCTTTGTTATCTGAAAAAGCCCATTAGATTGGCTACAGCGGAACCATTCATTCGCAGAAGGGAGATCACGCATCACGGTTTATCCATCTGAACACGAAAACGAGAAAGGCTCTTTGGAATTATTAAAGTCAATTTGAACCTATAGATGAAAAAAAATCTTTTCCCTGAGCCTCAACGTTGAGGCTCTGACATGCCCATAAAATAATACACCTTTGATATCGAAGACTACACAATACGCTTGTTGTATGCTGTCACCGTAACAGCTTGTTTGCCACCGTCTATTAGAACCCATTCTCTGTCCCATCAACACCATTACCAGAGCAGTTCTAAGAATACCGATGAACAGGCTTTAAACATCGATCGAGTTCATGACCGATCCTTTGATTCAGGTTTTTTATCCATTCCTTTTCGATTTTGTGGAAATTTAAATTTACATTTATCGCCATTTATCAATAGATCCCCATGTTGTGATCAAATAATCACCTTTAGCGGGTGGACCTGAACAAGATACAGGAATTCTTTGAGATGTTTGATACCTCTGATACCTTTGACATCCGGAAAAAACAATTGAAAATGAAAGTAAAACCAATGTTGATAAGAAAAAAAATCTCATGCGCGTTCCTTTGAAAGAGTTTGATGAGAAACCTTTTAATGACAGATTCTGGATCTAAGGTCAATGGACTGGGCGGTATAGCTTTGTGGAGTTTTTGATCAACCTGGAGGGCAGATTTCGAGTTTGTCTGTTGATTTAAGAATGTAATCGAATTTTCTTCAAGGTAAATGATTTCTCGATCGTTGATGCGCATCTGCATGTGTGGAAGTAGGCGCATCTGCTCATCAAGAAGTTCCTCTTTCATGGACGGATACTTGGCAACAAGTGCATCAAGCAGATCTTGTGCGTTTGCATTAGGTTGAAGATCCACTTCAATTGTTTTTTATCCAACAATAGGCCTGAGTGCCCCGTATAGTTTGATATCCATATGACCGATCTTTTGATTGAGATTTATGATGAACCAATTTTCGCCAGATTCTGGATCTAAGGTCAATGGACTGGAGCAACCGTTCCCCTGGAGGGTTCACTAAAAAATTATTATTCATGAAATGCAATTTCAGAGAAGCTTACTTTTTTAATTGTGATCCTCCCAAGGTAAATAATCTTCTGTATCAAATATAATTTCAAAAACCTATTTTTTCTTCGATTCCAGCACCACCACATGGATCGTGACCCTCGGGGTGAGTTTCTTTCAGCATTTCATTAAAATCTTCACTGGTGGTATGACAAAGAAGATACAAAGATGATTCTTCAAGAAATCGCATCACTTCATGATGTATGTCTTGACCATCAGGATCTTTTGCCAACTCAAATATTCCTTGCCGTCCATAATAATTATCTCTTGGTGTGTCACCCTCAGTAAAAGTCGTTTCTTTTATTTTTCTCTTGGTCAATTCCTCTAACAAGGTATCCCATTGGATTTGAGTCAATTCGGCAATATCGTACATCAATGCATTTCTTATCGGATACATTATTGCCATCACTCTATGAAAAACTTTTTCATCATCCGTTAGATTTTCCTGTGAAGATTTCATCAATTCGTCTCCATCGGAAGTTGGCTTCCCTCGTGCTTCCAAAACATTGCCTGAAGCGTCTGAAGCTAAAGCCTCATGACTCCAAAATAAAAACTCACCATTGGCATTGATGATTTGCTCTGTACCTGGTTTTAATCCTGTTTGATGAGGACTTCCTGTAAAAATACAATAACCTTCATCATTGATTTGACAGGCATACCTATCTCTGGAATGACTCATTGGAGGCGGTCCTCCCCGCTTGGGCCTTAAATCAGAGGCATCACAAGAAGCCAGGAAAAGAATACTTGCTAATAGAGGGAAAATCTTATTTTCCAATAGAACTTGTCTTATTAATCTTGATTCATTGTTTATATTAAAATTTCTGCACTTCATTTTCATAGCAGCCTTTTTTATGAATGTTATCAATTAGAGTAACCCTGCCCCATTCAGAATGGACAAGATACTAGCCTGAAAATGTGAAGGAAATATGAAGGAAATATGTGGATCTAATGGGGATTCCAGAATCAACGAGGATCAATCGAGGACTTCAAACAAACTACGTGTTTGAACGATACGAATGGGATGAACTACCCAGCAGCATCGGCAGCCATCGTTTCAATTGAAATGTAATCATCTCCTTCTCCAGAATTTAAGGATTTAGGGAATTCAACTCTAACATTAAATCAGCTTATTTTTGACAATCAATGATTACAAGTTTCTTTTGATTTATATGTTGGCATCCTTGAACTCTTATGGAATATCGCCAAGCGCGTAATTGGATATGTTACTCCCATAACGTTCATGAATGCTGTTTTTTCAGGAACGATGTTGTTCCAAAAAAATAATGACACATACTTTGAACAAGGTGGTGTTAGATTGAAACAATCCATCACGCGTAAAGGATTTTTACCTTAGGGGAAAAAAGGGGATTTCGATTCCCAGACGAATCAAACAGGCTCAGAGATAGAATTCAGGTAACCCTCACAGGATAAGGATATCCCTCCCTAGGAGGGGATGACTCCTTGTTCAGTTTGGTTAAAGTTCGAAGTCTCTTCTTTTTTCTTCAACGCATAGTCGAACGAGGGTTTTCAGTTTTTCCGGTGCAACCCGACGCGGATCTGAAAGGTACGCCTCCCTGTGCCGGCCGGACACCGGTTGGAGGTTTCTCTGTTCAGCTTCTTTCATCAGCAGCGAGTAGGTTTCTCCGAGTTTCTCGTAGGGTCCCAGGTGAAGCAGCTGCAGCCATCGTCCACCGTTTTCAATGACCCTTTCAGGAGGAGTCAACTCGAGTCCCTTTCGTTCCTGGATGATGAGTGCCGTATCATCGATCTGCTTTTCTGTCACTTCCGGGGGAACTCGAATCTGCAGGGTCCAGCTCCAATCTTCAGCTGAAGTGGTAGCAGGATCAAAATCCCCCCATTTGCACTCGAGGGGCAGGATTTTGAAATCAAGCAGTCCTGCCCCCTTGAGCGTGAACTTGAGGGTGTAAACGAAACTGTAAAGCGTCTGGATCGCGTCGGCATATGCTTCACCACCCGGTTTACCGATACCTGAGACGCTGAGACAAACGATTTCCCCGCTTTCATAATCCAGCAATTTCTTACTGCCAGAATAAGCTTCTCTAGTCTGTTTGCGAAGATCAATCACTGCTGGTGTTTCGATACAGTTCTTCTCCTTGTTCATCCTGACACCTCTCCGGAGGTTTTTTTTGTAACCGGAATGCAGAGCAGGCTGACCAGATCCTCCGGGGGGGTCGAATTCGGGTCATTGAGGTAGATTTCAACGCACGGGGCGTCCCGGCATTCCCATTGATTGGCCGGGATGTAATCCGCATAAAGATAGGAATAAGTT
>MDTC01165260.1_pt1 | contig 10993 bp, 12 predicted proteins | sample 811181 | NCBI WGS metagenome assembly MDTC01 (sample SAMN05326644, study PRJNA326480) | marine metagenome | isolation source: seawater | place: Pacific Ocean: North | collected 2011 | reverse complement strand
TAGAATATATAAAGTCTATTTCTGTTAAATAGGTCTGATAATTTTCTAAATTTTTGACATAAGGTCTCAAGTAATCAGTTAATTCTTTTAAAATTTTTTTTATTTCTTGCTCTTCATCATACAGCAAGTCCTGTAACTTTCTAGTCTGAATCAATGTCTCTTGAGGCTCAATATAAACTATGCCTCCTGTTTTAGAGCTACCCATAATTTGACCATTTACTTTTCTTCTATACATGGCTTTCACTGCAAGTACTCTAGCATTGTCAATAGTTGATTCGTTAATTTCATCTAGGAAGCCCATTTTATTGTAATTTGACAGTGCCGAGGAGAAAGTTTGAACAATTTTAGATCTAACCTCATTAATTTCTTTTCTCAATGATAGTAAAAGACCCGAAGCATTGTCTTTAATAAATCCAAACTTATCTATAATTCTTGAAATTTCTTTTACAATATCTTTTTCAACTTTTATAGATGCAGTAAGTGAAAAAATATTAGGATAATACGTTTTAAATTTTTTTAGGAATTTTATATGAAGAAAGGTTAAGTCACATATATGTTTAATTTTCTTGAACGACTCTATTTCAAGTTGACTATTCTCTAACTTAATCATTTTAAGTTCTGTTGAAATACTATCGAAACCATGATTTGGAAAGTTGTTTTCACTATCTAAAGAACTCAAATATTCAGAAACCAAATTTAAATCAAAATATATTTGCTCATAATTGACGGATGGTTCAAGAGATTTTATTTTCTCTTTGCCGTGAGTAGTAACAGAGTATTTACAAATACAATTGATTACTGAATCGTATTCTAAATCTTCTAATGTTTTCTTGGGAATTGACAAACTAATTAATATTTTCAAGACAAAATTAAAAATTTTACTTGAAGGTCAATATTACAAAAAATTGGTATCAATTACTGGAATCAGAGTTCAAAAAAAAATACTTTAATGATTTGGTTAATTTCATCAAGGATGAATATAGTTCTCATAGTTGTTTTCCACCTGGAAAATTTATTTTTTCAGCATTTGATAAGTGTGATTTTAAAAATATAAAAGTAGTTATAATTGGACAGGATCCTTACCACGGAGTAGGTCAAGCGAATGGACTCTGTTTTTCTGTAAACGAAAAAATAATAAACCCACCATCATTAAAAAATATTTTTAGTGAGATGTCCAATGATTTAAATTGTCAAAAAAGAACAAATGGCAACCTAACAGATTTAGCTGAACAAGGAGTAATGCTTCTCAATTCAGTTTTAACTGTAAGAAAAAATTCTGCAGGAAGTCATGCAAATAAAGGATGGGAAAAATTTACAGATTCTATAATTAATTTGATATCTGAGAAAAAAAACAATGTAATTTTCATGCTATGGGGCGGATATGCAAAAAAAAAACGTGTTTTGATCAACTCTTCAAAACATTTAATCTTAGAGTCAGGTCATCCGTCACCACTTAGCGCTAACAGAGGATTTTGGTTTGGAAATAAGCATTTTAGTAAATCGAATAAATTTTTAAAATCAAAAGGGTTAAAAAAAATTAAATGGGTTTGATTTTTTTTATTGCTGCTGCTGCTGCTGCTGCTGAATTACATCAAGGTTATTTATAAAACTATTATTTTCCTCCAATTTTAGGGATTTTTTTTCTGGATTAAGAGTTTTAAAGGATTCGAATTTATCCCTTTTAGTATTACTTATACTAACATTAACAGTCATTTTATTTTTAGACTTTCCTTTGTACACGCCCTTTACTGGCGAACAATCAGAGTAATCTCTTCCAACACATAGTTTAATATGATTAGTTTCAACTAAACAGTTATTGGTAGGATCAAATCCAATCCAATCATTTCCAGGTATACATACTTCAACCCATGCATGTGAAGCACCGGTTCCTCTAAATGTCTTATTTTTAGGACTTATATATCCACTAACATACCTACATGGAATATTAAGTATCCTACAAAGAAATAGCATTGTATTAGCAAAATCTTGACACACACCACTTTTTATTTTCCAAATTTTTTTAATATCTGTATCTATATCAGTTACCCCTTTCTCATATTTAAAATTTTTATATATGTAATCACAAATTTTAAATGCCAAATCATAAGGATGATCATGAAAATTAATTTTTTTCAATTCCCTTAAAACCACTTTCTCTATTCCATCATCTTTGTTTATGAAATTCTGATAATAGAAAATATTTTTTTTTAAGTTGTTTATTTCATCCCAGCATTCTTTTTTACCATAGACAATTTCATTTTTTATTGATTTAAGTATATCTATTTCAAAAACAGATGCTATTCTTAAATGATTGTGAGGTTTATTGATTGTGAAAGTACCAACTGTATTGTTGAAAAAATCTAAGTGTTTAGTAACAGGGGGATTATCACTTATTTTTAAAACATGATTTATCAAATTTTGTTTACTGTTATTGATTGGAAATAATTTAATTTGATTAGCTCGGTCATAAACAAAATCGTCATACTTAAATTCTGTTATGTGTTCAACAAAATATTTGGTCATATTTTTTATTTAAAATAAGTTTTATTAACCTTTTTAGAAAGCTCACTAATTTCTGTTTTAATTTCTAATAAGAAATTTTTTAATTCAAGGTTATTTAATTCATTTGATTTTGTGAATTTTAAATTACTTTCCAATTTGCTTATTGTGTAAAACACTTCATTTTCATGAAATATTTTATTAAAAAAATTTAATCTATTTATGTGGTGTTTTAGTTTTTTTAAACAATATAATATGGATTTTGGGAAATCTGGATTTAAAAGAATTAATTCAACCAAATTTTTTGTAAGAAATGATGATTTATAAGTTTTTATGTATGTTTGATAACCTCCTATTGATAATAGTAAATTTTTCCAATAAATATTTTCTTTCAAACTATCAAAATCAATTTCATCTGACAAAAGTCGGTATAAAAGAAAATCTATACTAATTGACAAGCGTTCCAAGTATTTTCCTAAATTCATAAATGAATAAGGATTTCCCCTTTCTTGAGTCAAATCTGAATTGCTATAGTGTAACAAATTGTATGTCAATAAATCTTCTATTAAATTAATTGGATCTTTATACTTACTTCTTGTTGTTAATTTCTTGTCAGTTATAAACAAGTAATACTTGTTTATGTTTATCCAAATTTCTTTAGACACATGTTCCTGTACACTTCTACAGTTTTTTCTTGATGAACTTATTAAGTTTATGATTGAGTTTCCAGAGTTAGAATTAAAAATCAAAAAACTCATAATTTCTTCATTATTATCAAATTTATTGTCTTGTTGACCGTCATTAATATCAAAATATGATTTAAAAATCATCTTCCAAGATCTAATGTCGTTGTACTCTCTATTAGATAAATAATTTGACTTTATTTGATTTAATAAACCGTTGGTTCTTTCCATGTATCTATCCATCCAAAACAAATTATTAGCTACTCTACTAAGCATATCATGTATTTAAAACCCAAGTATCTTTACTTCCGCCTCCTTGTGAACTATTCACAACCAATGAGCCCTTTTCTAAAGCAACTCTTGTTAATCCACCAGGTGAAACGTCTATACCATCACTACCCATCAGAGCAAAAGGTCTAAGATCAACGCATCTTGGTGAAAATCTTTCATCTACATAGCACGGAGAAGTAGAAAGTGATAATGTATGTTGAGCAATATAGTTTATGGGGTTTTTCACCACAGAATTTACGTAATCTTCAATTTTCTTTTCAGTGGCAAAACGACCAATAAGCATTCCATAACCACCACTGCCATCAGTTTTTTTAATGACCATATCATTAATATTTTTAAGAACATAATCTAATTGATCAGGATCTGAAAGTACGTATGTTTTGATATTATTTAACATAGGCTCCTCGTTTAAATAGTATTTTATAATTTCTGGTACAAATCTGTAAATAGCTTTATCATCTGCAATCCCACAACCAGGTGCATTCACCAAAACAACGTTTCCTTCTCTGTATACAGACATTAATGATGCAATTCCCAATATACTTTGGGAGTTAAAAACTAAGGGGTCAAGAAAAAGATCATCGATTCTTCTGTATATTACATCGACTTTTTTTAAACCACCTGCATTTTTCATGAACACAAAATTATCTTTAACTACTAAATCTTGTCCTTCAACTAATTCAACACCCATTAGTCTTGCTAAAGTGGAGTGTTCATAATAAGCTGAGTTAAAAATTCCAGGGGTCAAAAGCACAATATTTGGATTATTATTTAATGAAAGTGATTTTAATTTATTGTATAATTTTATTGGATAGTCCATAATAGGTCTAACCTTATTGGCATTAAGAATACCTGGAAGAATTCTTTTTGATATTTCTCTATTTTCTAACATATAACTAACACCAGAAGGTGTTCTTAAATTATCTTCTAACACGTAAAATTTTCCATCATTATTTCTAATCAAATCAACACCAGCAATATGAGTATAAATATCAAATGGAACACTTAATGAATTCATTTCTTTAATAAAGTTATTAGTTAAGAATATGTCCTTAGATGATATTATTCCATCTCTAATAATAAATTTTTCATTGTAAATATCCTTTATGAAGTAATTGATTGCTTTTATCCTTTGCTTAATGCCATGTTCAATTAATTGCCATTCTTTTGAAGTTATTATTCTGGGAAAGATATCAAAGGGAAATATTTTTTCAGTACCCTTTTTGTCATTGTAGACAGTAAATGTTACACCTTGATCAACAAATAACTTGTTTGATAGGTCTTGCATCTCGTTTAGATCCTTAGGAGAATATTTAGAGAATACTTTCTTTAATAATTGGTAATGATCTCTAGTGATTAATTCATTTGAAATCATTTCATCCCAAAATGAGCTAGAAGTAGGATAATTATCAAATAAATTATGATTTTTCACATTTAATAAAATATTATCAACAAATTTATTTAATACTTAAAAAATTAATAACCAAAACAAGGTTTAATTGAATATTTTTGATAATTTGATATATTAGGACATTTATATTGTAACAAACAGAAATAATTCAGTTAAAATATTTTAATATGATAACTACATTTCTCATAAATTTTGTATTAAATTTAAAAAACAGAATAAATCAATAAGAAAAACATGTTAATAACTACAACAGAAACAATACCAAATAAAAAAATCAAAGAAGTTGTTGGAATAGCTAGAGGTTCAACAGTCAGAGCTAGAAATGCAGCCAAAGATATTTTTGCAGCAATCAAAAATTTTATTGGAGGTGAAATCGAGGAGTATACGAAGCTTCAAGCTGATTCGAGAGAACAAGCCTTATCAAGAATGATTGAAGATGCAAAAAAATGTGGAGCTGATGGAGTTGTTAATGTGAGATTCATGACATCAGTTATTTCTCAGGGAGCAGCTGAAGTTTTAGCATACGGAACAGCAGTAACATTTGAATAAATGATAGAATTACTTAAAATAATATTTCCCATTTTTAAATATGTTTTTTGGATTATTTGCATAGGATTAGTTATTGCTGCCTTAATCAACAGGTTTTCTAAGTCAAGTAAAGAAAATTTTAATAAAAGAGATAACTAATGGTTATAAAAATTTGTTTTTCACTATATTGATTAAAAAAAATCATGTTAAAATTCTTTCAGTTTTCAGAAACAATTAGCGGAACAACATTTTTATTGCGTCAACTATTCACCATACTTCTATCAGTACCAGCAATAATAGTTTTTATATCATTAGTATCAACTTACATGATTGGTGAGGGAATTATTGATGTCAATAATCCTGATTCATTTGATCAGTCTTCGATTGAAGAAATCCAGGAAAATCCAGAACAATTTTTATCTGATTTATGGTCCTACATGACAACTGGATGGATACTATCTCTGTTTATTGCTTTTTTACCGGCCTTATGGTTTAGTTTAGCTACTTCATACAAACGGATTTCTGCTCTATTTTATGAAAACAGAAATAATCTTTTTGCTGCTTATTTTGGATTTGATCTTATTAATAATGCAATTGGACTAGGTATTTTAGATTCTTTATCTTTTTTAGATACATTTTTTTCAATAATTTCACTTATTATATTTTTTTATCTTGTATTAAAAAATTCCGACACGGATAAGGATGACCACGAAGGTTAGTTAAAAATAATTATCCGCCGACTAGTTTAACGAAGTGACCAATTTCTTGAAGCTTTTTTACTATTTTATCTCTATTACTTCCTTGAACAAGGATTTCACCATTTTTTACAGATCCACCAACACCGCAGAAATTTTTTAAAAGTTTTGCTAAATCTTTTATTTCATTTATACTTCCACTGAAACCTTTAATAATGGTAACTGGTTTTCCAGATCTTCCTTTAATAGAATAATGAGCCTCAAGGTTCTGCTTCTTAAAAATTTTATTATCTGGATTGTCAACTTCTAATTCGTGATTTTCAGTTACAAGTGACTTTAAACTGTCTAAAGAGTTAAATTTTTTCATTTATAAAACTCCAATATCTTTTAGCCTTTGGGTCAAAAAATCGTTTGCATTAATATCATTATATTTTTTTGGATTATCCTTGTCAATACATGAATTTAAAACCTTTAAACTCATAGATCCTACTGGATGAAGAAAAAAAGGAATTGAATATCTAGATTTAGTCCAATGCTCTTTTAGAGGATTAACAACTCTGTGAATAGTAGATTTAAGCCTATTATTAGTGTATCTAGATAACATATCACCAACATTAATTACTATTTCATCTTTATCGGCGATGGCATCAATCCATTCACCATCATTGTTTAATACTTGTAAACCTTTTCCATGAGCACCCATTAACAGGGTTATCAGGTTAATGTCACCGTGAGCCGCTGCCCTCTCAGCTCCGGTTGGTTTGGTGTTGATAGGAGGGTAGTGGATGGGTCGAAGTATACTGTTTCCTTTATTTACATATTGGTCAAAATGATATTCATCAAGATTTAAAAATAATGAAATAGCTCTTAAAACGTTAATAGCTGTCTTCTCGAGTGATTTATAAACCAACTTTCCAATTTCATTAAATTCAGGGATTTCTTTAACTGAGAGGTTTTTAGGATAACCAAATTTTGAATATTCAGCATCACTTAAATATTGTCCAAAATGCCAAAACTCTTTTAAATCACCATGTTTTTTTCCCTTTGCATGTTCCTTTCCAAAAGATGTATAACCTCTTTGACCAGCAAATCCATCCAACTCATAATTGCATTTAACATTTGTTGGTAAATCAAAAAAATTTTTGATTTGAAAATAAATTTCATTGATGTTTTCAGTGGATAAAAAATGACCTTTTAAAGCTACAAATCCTATTTTTTCGTAAGCTTCACCGATGTCGTGTACAAATTTATCCTTTTTAACAGGGTCCTTTGATAGAAAATTCTTTAAATCAAGTGAAGGGATATTGTTATTAGGCATGATTAAAAAAAGGTATTTATATCAGTAAATTCAAAATCAAATGCATCGGCAACTGCCTTGTATACAATTTTACCATTAATTATATTTAATCCCAACTTAAGTGATTCATCATCAAAACAAGCTTTCTTCCATCCTTTATTTGCTATTGACAAACCCCTTGATATGGTTGCGTTTGTTAAAGCTTCGGTAGAGGTTGCAGGAACAGCACCTGGCATATTTGCTACGCTATAGTGAAGAACATCATTAATAATATAAGTTGGGTTTTCATGTGTAGTAGGATATGTTGTTTCAAAACAGCCTCCTTGATCTACAGCTACATCGACAAGAACAGAACCTTTCATTAGTGTTTTTAACATGTCTTTAGTTATCAAGTTTGGGGCTTTTGCTCCAGGAACTAAAACAGCTCCTATAATTAAATGAGCTTTTCTAATTGACTCTTTTATGTTATATGAATTTGAAAACTGGGTTTTGACATTATCTGGCATAATATCATCAAGCTTTCTTAATCTATCAAGACTTATGTCAAAAATAGTTACGTCTGCTCCCAATCCAGCAGCCATTTTAGCAGCCTGAGACCCTACAACACCACCTCCAAGAACAATAACATTAGCAGGTTTAACACCAGGAACTCCTCCTAATAAAATTCCATAACCTGATTGAGGTTTTTCTAAAAATTTTGCTCCTTGTTGAGCAGCCATCCTTCCAGCAACTTCAGACATTGGAGTAAGTAGGGGTAATGATTTATCAGAGTTTTCAACTGTTTCATAAGCAATACAAATAGATTCGCTGTCAATCATTGCACTAGTAAGTTCTTTTGAAGACGCAAAATGAAAAAATGTATAAATAATCTGATTTTTTTTGATGAGCGGGTATTCTTTTTTAAGAGGTTCTTTGACTTTTATAATCATTTCAGAAATTGAATAAATCTCGTCAATTGTTTCAATAATTCTAGCACCAACATTTTTATATAAATCATCTGAAAATCCACTACCCAAGCCAGCGCCTTTTTGAACATATACTGAATGACCATCTCTAATGAATGAATTTACGCCAGATGGCGTCATGCCAACTCTAAATTCATTATTTTTTATTTCTTTTGGAATTCCAACTATCATAGACTAATTTTTAAGTGCATAGTTAGGTAGATTTGTATAATTTACAAACATAAATTTTTAGTTTTGATCCTCAAATAGTTTTTTTTCAATCGATGGGAAGAGTTTCAAAGCGTTCTCGTAATAAATCTTTTTTAAAACATTATCTGGAAGTCCTAGTCCATACATTTTCCACAACCCATGTCTTTTTCTGTAATAATCAAAGTATTCATCTTCAGTTTCAAGAACTCTAAAATACAAACCAAACTCTGATTTGTTATAACTGTCTTTTCCAAAAAGTATCCTATCTTGATAATCAATAAAAAATTTTCTGGCCCTTTTAGGTTGACGACCCAATTCTCCTATTACTGCACCAAACTCAGTGTAAACATTGGGAAGACTATCAAGGTGCCTTCCTAGTTTATCTAAATCATTACCCATCCAGCCCATGTGAGCGTTTAGAAATATTGTTCTGGGGTGATTTTTAAACATTCTGTACTGCTCATCCATAACTGTTTTAAAGGTTGGATATCTCTCTTTTGGTCTAAAACTTCTCGGTCGTTGTCTGGCGTGTAAAAATCTTTCGTTGTATTTATCAATTGGATCAAAAAAAGGGGAGGGCTCACCAGAATGAATTAAAACAGGAATATTTAAATCCGCACATGTTTCCCAAACTACTCCAAGTCTTTTATCATCAACCTTAATGCGTTTTCCTTTAGAATCTTTAGTGTTTAATCCAAGCTCTTTATAAACTTTTAATCCAATAGCACCTTGTTTTACTGCATCATTTAAATTTTTAACAATATTTTTGGAGAAATCCTCATCGTCAATATTATCATAGATTAAGTTTACAAATACCCCAAATCTATCAGGAAAATTAGTTTTTACATTTTCTAAAGATTTTTTTAAATTAAGGTTCATTAATGATTGATTTCCTGAAAATGCAGCAAGTCCAGACCCACTTAAATTTATCATAAACTTCATGTTCAAACTATCCATTTCGGAAACTAAACTAGATAAATCTTGAATAGACATTCTAAACTGATGACTATGAACATCTACAAATGGAAATTTTGCTTTTTTCACAGGGTTTTGTGGTACAACAAGAGTAGAGATAGGAGAATACTCCTCAATATCCATTAGATTTTTTTTCTTATGATTAAAATCAAAAACAAGGTAAGACAAGGCTGATGCGATAACAATTGCTAGAAAAATTGTTGAAATGAATGTTAAAATTTTTAAAAAATTTTTAAAAGAAAACATCGTTATTTTAATGGAATTATAATCTCCGTTAAATCCCATTTTAATCTTATTCCAACATTAGGTATAGAATCAGAATTTGAAGTAATAAAATCAATAGTAAATTGCTCCGTTACAGTTTCTAAGGAATTTGACGGTACTGTTATCGTAAACTCATCCTTTTCTAACTCAGGCCTCATTATTCCAAAGTATGAATTCGAAGAATTAAACGTAACATCCCAATATTCTTTACCAGGGGTGGTAAACAATGAGTATTTTCCAGGCCTCAGAAGGTTATCTTTAATTTTCAGATCAGAATCTGTTTCAATTATTGTATGTCTATTTGCGCCTGTTCTCCAATATATATCAAATGGGACCAATGCTCCGTCTGATTCATTCCCAAAGACTAACCTGCCTTTTTTTAATGGTCGACTGTAGGTGACCGAAATATTTTTAACGTCAGATTCATAATATACAGTTTCTAAGGGACTAGCAGGATTCATTATTTGATAAAAAACAAATAAAATGAATAACGACAGGGCAGTTATAATAACATACAAGAGTTTTTTTCTCATTATTAAATGTTTTTGTTAGAATGTTTTGGATTTAACATAATATAAATTATAGTTCAAATTATAATTTCTTTACTTTTGTTGCATTAAGACCTTTTGCACCTTTCATAGTGTCAAATTGAACCTTATCACCTTCGGTAATTTCATCAATACATTCGCTTATGTGAACAAAATACTTTTCTTGTGTTTCAGGGTCAATGATGAAACCAAAACCTTTAGAATGATCAAAGAAATTTACTTTGCCTGTAAAACCACTAGTTTTTACATCCTCTTTTTTCGGTACACCTAGAACAATATTTTCAGCATTAATTCTTTTCTTTTCTGCAGGATCAGGTGGTGTGTCGGTAAATTTTCCATTGTAATCAACATATACAAACTCATTTGTGACTAACTCACCATTCGCTTTCGCTTCTTTACGAGCTAACATTTTTTTTCTCTTATCTTCCTTCTTTTTCTTACGTTTCTTTTCTTTTTCGAGTTTGTTGAATGTTTGTTGTGATTTAGCCATATATTATGAAATATTACTTCCAGTAAATGTAAATATTTTATCTCTTAATATGAAATACAAATAAATATTAATTGAATTGTTTGATGTTTTATAACAAAAAAACCCTTATTATGGTAAGGGTTTTTAAAAATTAAAATATTGTAAAGCTTAATCTTTAC
>MDTC01174460.1_pt1 | contig 10994 bp, 9 predicted proteins | sample 811181 | NCBI WGS metagenome assembly MDTC01 (sample SAMN05326644, study PRJNA326480) | marine metagenome | isolation source: seawater | place: Pacific Ocean: North | collected 2011 | reverse complement strand
TGGGCCTGGTAGGTCCCGTTGAAACTTGCATCGGGGTGACGAGCAATAATCACTTTCGTGGGTTTCTTTCCGCCGATGACTTCAAGATCAAGTAGGGTTGTGGCAGGTTTCCGCTTTTGCTTACTCGCATCATTGGTCGCCTTTTACCGTATGTTCGCTTCCACCTTGGCAAGTGCCTTCATCTCCATCCTGGTCAGTCTTTTCACTTCCTCCTCTTCGAGTTTTTTCTCTTCCATTCGTGCAAGTTTCTTGACCTCCTCGGCTCTTGCCTTTCCAGCCGCAATTGGAATTGGGTTTGGATGAGCGCATTCCAGGCAATTTACGGTTTGTTTGGAGATGCCTTTTCCACAAGCCTCCCATTGTGCATGAGAGATGCGTTGAACGAAGCTTTTTCAAAATTGGATTGCGGACACTCAGAATCTCCGCATCCCGTCATAAGCAAGGCGACAATAAGAGCGACCGAAAGCTGTTTTATGCTCCCGCCCCTAAGTGCCTAACCGGCTTGGTCAAGCACAGCTCGCCCATCAAATAACCATAGCCGTAAAGCTGGATGATAGGCGAAGGTGAACGCCGATGGGTTTAGCGTCTTCCGCGACTACTGGCTCTTCCACGAGACCTACTGAAGTTTCCTTGGCCACCGCCACTACCTCCACGGTTGCCTCCGCCTCGGTGCCCCCCTCCGCCTCGCTGACCGCCACCACCACCCCGTCGTCCTCTGCCACCTCGATTGCCACCGAAACTTTTTGGAGCGGAGGCTGTTGAACGCAGGGATTCCTCGCAATGATAGTCGTGTTGAAGATCTACCGGAATCGACTTTCCGAGCAGGCTTTCGATGGTGCGGAGGTATTCCTTTTCCTCTCCGCAGCAGAATGAAATAGCTGCACCGTCGGCGCCGGCTCGAGCCGTGCGTCCGATGCGGTGGACGTAGGTTTCCGATTCAACGGGAAGGTCGTAATTGATTACGTGGGTGACGTCGTCGATGTCGAGACCCCTGGCTGCCACGTCTGTCGCGACAAGAACTCTGTAATAACCGCCCTTGAATCCGTCGAGCGCCTTGGTGCGGGCCGCTTGGCTTTTGTTGCCGTGAATGGCGGTTCCTCGAATGCCGACTGAATCTAGTTTTTTCACTACTCGATTGGCGACGTGTTTCATCTGAGTGAAAACTACGGCTTTTTTGATGCCGGGGTCTTTTAGCAGATTGGCCAAAAGATCATTTTTCTTCTTCTTGTGAACATACAGCAATTTTTGGGCGATGACTTCGACCGCAGGCTTTTCCGGGGCTATTGCCACCCGGACCGGGTGGCGGACCATAGACTTGGCCAAGGCTTCCATTTTGGGCGCCATAGTGGCGGAGAAGAACAGGGTTTGTCTTCTTTCCGGGAGTTTAGCCAAGACGCGTTTGATGTCCGGGATAAAGCCCATGTCGAGCATCCTGTCGACCTCGTCGAGAATGAATACTTCGACCTCGTTCAGGTGTATGTATCCTTGTTGCATAAGATCCAGCAGGCGCCCGGGAGTAGCTACTAGGATATCCACTCCCCGATTCAAGGCCTTGACTTGACGATGCTGATTAACTCCCCCGAAAATGACGGTGTGAGTAAGTCTCAGGAATCGTCCGTAGGTTTGGATGCTATCCTCTATTTGCGCGGCGAGTTCGCGTGTTGGCGCCAAAATCAGCGCTCGAGGCGTGCCTCTTGCAGGTCTTTGAGAGTTACCAGAAAGCTTTTCCAGTAGGGGTAGGGTGAAGGCGGCCGTTTTTCCGGTACCTGTCTGGGCAGTGCCTATTAGGTCTTTCCCTTCGAGAAGGTGAGGTATGCACTGCTCCTGAATGGGCGTGGGCGTGACGTAACCTTCGTTGGCAATCGCCTGTTGGATTTTCTCCATTAGAGTGCCGAAAGCACCCTGTGGTTTCTCTGTTTGTATATCCGAATCCGAATGGTCGGAGTTTTCGCTGTACGCGTGTTCTTGGTCTTTCATTTTTATTCCTGGTCCGGGGGTCTATAAATCTCTACCCGCCGGACACGTGGAAAAGAAAGTACCGCAACAGTCGCGGTGGTTGAGCATCCTTACCCAAAAGGTTGGAATGCGAAGTTTTGCCAACTTTAGGATTTGGAGCTTTTACACTCCCCACACCTTAAGTAAAATCATTTTTTACCCGAAAGCTGAATGGAATGCAAGCTCAAGGAACATGGATTTCTTTAATGGAAATGGACATGTTTATTTTCTAAAGCAGCCTCAATCCCTCGATTCGTTGTATCAGATCGGGTAAGTGTTCCATAAATGTTCTCAAGAGTTTCCAAGTGATCCAAACTGTGGCGATGGTCAGAATCGTAATACCCATGGTAAGAATGATTTTCGTAGTTCTTTGATATTCCGGATGCAACCAAACCAATGGAAGGGCAAACGGACCAAAGGAAAGTAGGGCTATAACCACGATGGAAGTTGTGAAATACCATTTTGTTTCCAGTTGGCGAGGTTGATCAAGGAACTCATTGCAATATCGGCACTTAATGGCTTCGTCCTGTATTTCTTCCGCACAGAAAGGGCATTGCTTCATAAGTCTTACTGTGTCCCCTTGGTATAGACAAGCCAAGGACTGATTTTACCTGATGGTCTAGGCTCTTACTTCGTTTTTTTTGATTTTTAAGCGATTCTATTCAAAGTCATCAAGAGTGGGGTGGCTTGGTTAGGTCTCGACCGGCCGACGAGCTCCCCTTTTTCGGAAACTGCCACGGAACCGCCTAGTTTAGAACCGTCTGAGTTCTTAATGGTATTGTCCCCAAGGAAGTTTGCTTGGATGATCGGGCATCGGCAAAAGTTTGCTACCTCTTGCAGCAACCTTGTCCACGGTTCCTTGTTATTCCACTCCCAGTCATCGTCCCAGCCCCAGTAACCGGGCCATAGGATGGCATCGATGCTCTCTTGCCCGAGGAGTTCTTTGGCGTCCTCGATTTCTCGGCAAAAAATCAATGCGAATCTAAAGCCCTGAAAGCTAAAGACCCTTTTTTTCTTTTGTGGAATGGAGAAAAAAGATTCCTCGGCAGGAGTTAATCCCCTCTTGCACAAGACCTCAATGACCTCGCCGTCTTTGCCCACGACGATGGAACCGTTGTAGAACGAGGATTTTTGGCGAATGGAGGTAGGTATTACGGCTCCGACCCGATACTTCCTGCAGAGCTTCAAGGCTTTTCCAAATGCTTGCTGCATTAGCTCCTCGGACAAATCCGGCCTCGCTGAGAAACCTGTAAGGGCGCACTCGGGAAACAATGCGAGGTCGGCTTTTAATTCAGCGGCAAGGGCAAGGCCCTTTTCGATCGCCTTCAAATTGTTTTTGGCGTTAGCGGAATTCGGAATTTGGATGGAAGCTACCTTCATTCGGCTTCTTGTGCTAAATCCATTTGGCGTACATCGTTTCTTCTTCGGTTAGGTGCAGGCAGTTTTTATTCCGGATTCGTGGTGGAATTCATCTTTGACCGCGAAGGAATTATTTTTCCGCAATGGTTTGTCCGATATGCTTCATGTCTTTGAAGCGGGCGAGTACGACTTGACGGTGGCGTTCCTCGAGACTGGCTCGGCGTTCCGCGGAAAGAGCGCCCACGCAGCGGTGGCAACACACTCCCGGCTCGTAATCCGGAGATTTCAAGTCCTCGGGTTTCAATGGCCATCGACAGCCGAAGCAAATTTCGGCATCTCCCTCTTCCAATCCATGAACGACTGATACGCGGTGGTCGAAGACAAAGCATTCACCCTCCCACAGGCTATTCTCAGGTTTTACGTTTTGTAGATAATTCAAGATGCCGCCCTTCAGGTGATAGACTTTTTCGAAGCCATTTTTCAACAGATGAGCCGAAGCTTTTTCGCATCGTATTCCGCCTGTGCAAAACATGGCCACTTTTTGTTTTTTGGAATCGCCGAGTTTCTCTTTTGCGTAATTGTTCCATTCACCAAAAGCAGTGGTTTGGGGATCGATGGCTCCCTTGAAGGTTCCAAGTTCCACTTCGTAATCGTTTCGAGTGTCGATCAGCTTTACTTCAGGGTCGCTTATGAGTTCGTTCCAGTCTTCAGGCGCAATGTGTTTACCGACTCCTTCGTTGGGATTTACCGATGGGTCTCCAAGCGTCACTATCTCCGGTCGTATGATGATACGCAACCTATGGAAAGTGAGGGACTCGGTGGGGCATTCCCGATGTGGCATTATTGCCAACCGTGAGTCGGAGCGAATGAAGGCAAGTACTTTGTCGACTCCTCTTTTAGGGCCGGCGATGGTGGCGTTGATTCCCTCCGTGGCCAGAATGATGGTGCCCAGCACATCGGATTCATTGCATTGTTTTTGCAAGAGCTCTCGGAAACTGTCGCAGTCCGGAAGGTCTACGAATTGGTAAAAGGTAGCAATCGTTTGTTCCATAGGAGTATTACGAAATACTGTTTAAGACTCTATGAGCTTTGAACAAGGGTTTTCTCTCGTGCAGCCGAACCTTGATGTTTCTAAATGCTTTTATGAATGATTGATAAGACGCCATGTCGGCGATGCCTTACGTGTTTGGTGTTATTGAACACCTTATGCCTTAAGGATTAGCGATCCAGTTCGAGTTCAGATCGAACCTCGGTGAACTTCTCTATCGCGAAGGTCAAGTCTTCTCGGGTGTGAGCGGCTGAAATTTGTGTACGGATGCGGGCTTTCCCTTGCGGCACGACGGGATAAGAGAAGCTAACGACATATACGTTTTTTTCCAACATGGCATTGGCTACTTTACTTGCCAGAATTGCATCCTCCAGCATGATGGGAGTTATGGGGTGTTCGCCCGAAAGAATTTCAAAACCACTGCTGGATATTTCTTCTCGGAAAAAACGGGTATTAGCCTCAAGCCGGTCCCGTAACTCGGTGGATTCCGTAAGTATTTCGATGGCTTTTATGGAGCCTGCCACTATGCTGGGCGCTACGGTGTTGGAAAAAAGGTAGGGTCTCGATCTTTGCCTGAGGTATTCGATGATTTCAGCGCGTCCGCTTGTATAGCCGCCGCTAGCTCCTCCGAGAGCCTTCCCCAAGGTTCCTGTGAGGATGTCGACTCGTCCTAATACTCCTTGGTGTTCGTGAGTACCTCTTCCATGCTTTCCCATGAAGCCGACGGCATGCGAGTCGTCTACCATCACTAAGGCCTCGTGCTCATCGGCAAGGTCGCAAATTGCTGAGAGGTTGGCCATAGAACCGTCCATCGAAAAAATACCGTCGGTGACAATTAGCTTTCGTCGAGCATCTTTTGCTCTCATAAGCTGCGCCTCGAGGTCGTTCATATCATTGTTCTTGTAACGGAAACGGGCGGCTTTACAGAGGCGCACGCCATCGATGATTGATGCGTGGTTGAGTTCGTCGGAGATCACGGCATCATCAGGGCCCAGGAGGGTTTCGAATAACCCGCCGTTTGCGTCGAAGCAGGAGGTATAGAGGATGGTGTCTTCCGTCCCGAGAAAGGTCGTCAGCTTTTCCTCCAGTTTCTTGTGTATGGTTTGTGTGCCACAAATGAAACGAACGCTGGCGAGACCATACCCCCATTCGTCCAGCGCTTCGTGAGCCGCCGAGATCACGTCCGGATGGTTTGCCAAGCCAAGGTAGTTGTTGGAGCAAAGGTTGAGCGCGGGTGCTTCTCGTCCGACTTCTACGTGAGCGGATTGGGGGGAGTCGATGATGCGCTCGGACTTGTACAGACCGGCGGCGCGAATGTCGTCGATTTCATTCTTCAGTTGCTGCCGGCACTTCCCGTACATAATTACCACTCCAATAAGACTTTGCCGCTTTCCCCACTGAGGGCTGTGTTGAAACCGTCCCGAAAATCATCGGATTTGAACCGGTGAGTGATGACGGGCGCGATGTCTAGACCGCTCTGAAGCATCACTGTCATCTTGTACCACGTCTCGTACATCTCACGGCCGTAGATACCCTTGATCGTGAGCATGTTGAATACAACTGCATTCCAGTCGATCACCATGTCTTTTTCGGGAATGCCGAGCAAGGCGATCTGACCGCCATGGCACATGTTGGCGATCATGTCGTTGAAGGCACTTGAGTTTCCGCTCATTTCCAGTCCAACGTCGAAGCCTTCCTCCATGCCCAGTTCTTTCTGGATTTCAGTAATAGATTGTTCGGTGACGTTTACTGCGGAAGTCAATCCCATGGTCCTGGCTAGTTCGAGGCGGTAGGGGTTGACGTCCGTAATAACTACGTGCCGGGCACCGGCGTGTTGGACAATTGCGGCGCACATTATGCCGATTGGGCCGGCTCCCGTAATCAGTACGTCTTCGCCAAGTACGGGAAAGCTCAAGGCGGAGTGCGTGGCGTTTCCGAAAGGATCGAAAATGGAAGCGACGTCTAGATCGATGTTGGAGCTATGCGCCCATACGTTGGTCTGGGGAAGTGATATGAATTCAGCGAAAGCTCCCGGTCGCGTTACTCCGATGCCCGCGGTGTCGTTGCAAAGATGTCTTCTTCCAGCCATGCAGTTGCGGCAATGTCCGCAGACTACGTGTCCTTCGCCGCTCACAATTTCGCCAAGGTGGAAATCTCTCACGTTTTTCCCCACTTCCACTATCTCTCCAACGAACTCATGTCCCACGACCATGGGGAGGGGAACGGTCTCTTGAGCCCAATCATCCCAGTTGTATATGTGAAGATCAGTCCCGCAGATGCCCGTCCGATCCACCTTGATCAGGACGTCATTGCCTCGGACGGCGGGTTCCGGCACGTTTTCGAGCCATAGGCCGGTCTCCGGTTCTTTTTTTACTAGGGCTTTCATTCTAATGTTAAATCAATCTGTTGGAGAATGCAGAAGTTTACCCAAGCTTTTTCGTGTTGGAGCAAATTCTTCAAGTCTTTCCGGCATTTATGAACCTAGGAATTGACTCCGGTTGGCTGACTCGATTTCCTCTAGTCACGAAATCCAGTCGAAAAAACCGATCTCTTCCAATTCGTTTTTCAATGAGGTTTTAGCGTTTTCGGTGAGGTTGCCTAAGGGTGGGCGAGCAGGTCCGCATGGAACTCCAAGCATTTCCATCAGCGCCTTGGTGGCGGGAAGATATTCGTACTTATAGAGGATATCTATGAATTTAACGGAGTGCTCCTGATGCTGTTTGGCGGTCGCAAGATTCCCTTCGGCATAGGATTGAATGATTTGACGATATATGGGAGCGGCGACGTTGTAGCTGCTCCCGACTGCCCCGCGACAGCCGAGCTCAAGTCCCTCGAGAAGTTTTTCGTCCGTCCCGAAAAGAAGGTCGAAGACACCATCTTCCACTTGCATGCATTCCTTCAACAAGTCTTGATCCGGGTTGGTGAATTTCACGCCCACGAGCGATGGGATTCGTTCGCGACCTCGTCTAAGGAAGTCCGCCGTATCCAGACTCACTCCGGTCATGCTCGGGATGTCGTAGAAATAGAAGGGTAGTTGCGGAGCAACTTTCGTGAGCAAGGCAAACCAATCGATCAGTTCGTCCACGCTTGCAGGCTTGAAGAAGGTCGGAGCCATTGCCCCGATGGCCTCCGCTTCCGAGACCTGAGCCGCTTTCACCAAGTCTTGAGCATCGGGTAGACTGTTGTGCCCGACATGAGATATATTGACCAATCCGTTTGCTTTTGCCTCTGAACCCCATGTCTTGAATAACCGGATGCGTTCTTCCGTAGAGTAGGAGTGGCATTCGCCCGTGGTGCCTCCTACGAAAACTCCTTTCACTCCGGTATCCGCCAGATGCTTGGCCTGTTTGGCGACTGCTTCCGTGTTGAGTGAGTAGTCTGCGTTGCAGGGAGTGTGTGGGGCTGCGATGAGTCCGGTCAGTTTCATGAGGTGCGATTCTTTTTCAAGATGTGCATAGTTGATAAAACAATTACTCTTTAAGGAAATCTTTTTTTTTGGCCATGGCGTCGAGTTCACACAACTTCAAGCGTATACTTGTAATATAGGGTTTCTCTCCCTTGGTCCAGTGACCGTAGGTAGTAGTCACAATAGTGTTGTCAGGCAATACTTCAACCGGTGGATAGGCGCAATCCCAACTGTTGGTGTTGTCCATCAAGCGTACCCGGTACTGGCCTTCGTTTCCTTTTGCGATATCTTCGTAAGTGCCGACCCAAGCAACCCAGTCGCCTCTGGTGGGCGTGTCGCGCGTGGTGTCGCGGAAGGAAATGAAGAGTCTTCCGTCCGTAGTGTACTTGCCGGTATGTCGATCGCCTGTCAGGGATGCAGATAATTCGCGTGGACTCGTCCATGTCTCGCCTTCGTCATCGGAGAAGATGACGTAAGAGTTTCGTCGCCGGCTGTTTTCTCGCAACAATACGGCAAGCTGTTTCCCGTTTGGGGAGCGGATAATTCCCAGTTCGCACAGGTGGACGTCGGAGCGGGCAAGGATGGCCTGAGGTTTCGACCAAGTAAGACCTCCGTCCTTGGATAAGGTCTTGTACAAGGTGAAGACTGTGGGGGTTTGACGCATCGGCTTTTCCGTGAAGAATCGTCCGTCGTCATGGAACATTGCCATGTAGTTCCCCTTACCCGTATTGAGTGCCTCTAGGCATCCCATTACAACGATGCCACCCCAGTTCCCAACTTTCTTCAGTTCGCTCCAGTTAGCGCCGTCATCCTCACTTGCGGCGAGGCGGGCGGGATAGAGTCCCGACCACATGATGAGTCGTTTTTTGCCCATGACATCGACTACGCGATGGATCGTTGGTACTTCTTTGCTGGTGCTCCAATTCTTTGGAGTGGGCAAGCGATCGCTCCAAGTTTTGCCGCCATCCGAACTTCTCTTGTAGATGATCCCTCCCTTGCCGTGTCCCTTTGGATATACTATCAATATGGTTTTGCCGTCTTCCAGTAGTACGGTCGTGGGATGTCCAAGGTATTGGCCTTTTTCCCGATCTACGATCACTTGACGATGGCTTTGCTTGGAAAGATCCAGTGTGGGGATCGTGTAACCGCGGGACATGGGCTGGTTGTTTTCCACCCATTCCAAGTTTAACCGAGCGAACACGATGCGTTTGTAACCGTCTTTCTCATAGAGGTTCCCAATTGCTTGGTTCTTCACGATGACCAGGCAGGAATAGGCGCTGCCACCGGAATAGAGCTCGCGAGAATGCTTCCATGTAGCTCCGTCGTCATAGCTGGCTCGGATGGTAAGTTTGTCTCTCTTGTTCTTGCTTGCCGGATTGGAGAACAGGATTACCCCGGGGCGTTCCTTGGCGGGCCAGCGGAGTCGGCGAATGCTGGCTTGGCAGATGGGTTCGATGAGTTTCTTGTCATGATGCTGGTTTTGCCAAGAGAGACCGCCATCCTTGCTGAAGCAGACCTGTCGCGCCCGGATACTCTTGTCGTAGTTTCTCATGTTGAGAAGAAGTCGGCCGTCGGAGAGCTCGACCACTTCGCATTCATTTACCATGGCCTTGGGCGCAATGCCTCCGAGGTGCCAGGTCTTTCCGTGATCGTCGGAATAGATGACGTGTGACCGAAAGCTGCGGTCTCCATGTACCCGCAGTTTGTGGTCGCAGGGGATGACGAGCCTGCCGGCATGCTTGCCTTTTTCGAGCTGTATGCCTGCCCCCGGTCCCGTGGCGTACCAAGTCCAATCTTTTTTCTTGGTCGCCGCAGTTATTTCCTTTGGTTTGGTCCAGGTTTTGCCGTCGTCGGTGGAATGTGAAACGAAGACCCGACGCGAGTCTTCGCCGAATCCTGATTTGATTTTGCTTTCATGGATTTTGCCGGAGTTCCAAGTAAGCAATAGATGAATGATTCCGGTGTCACGGTCCACCACGGGGCAGGGGTTGCCGCAGGTGTTCAAGCCGTCGTCCCAAACGACCGACATGGAACTCCAGGACTTCCCTCCATCCGAGGATCGCTTCATTACCAGGTCGATGTCACCCGTGTCCGATCGACTCTTTTTTCGTCCTTCGCAAAAAGCCAATAAAGTTCCCTTTGTCGTTACTACGGATGCCGGGATTCGATATGTATCGTAACCGTCTTGTCCGGAAACGAATACTTCGGTCTCGCTCGGTGCCCCGAAAAGCGACTTCGTTGCCACGCAAAAAATGGGCAAGCTCCATGCGATGATTTTTCGATAGTGGTATGATTTGATTTTCATGTCGTGATTATATTTTCCCTTCTGCTGACATTTCCGAGGCTAGCTTTCTTTGGTAGGTTTCATGAGCTGCTTTGTCTTCGCGAGCGCTTCCGCCATAAAAAATGAAGCCCAAGGCTCGGCGTGACCGAGTAGGACTGAGGTTTGCGTCGGCTCGATGGATGGTCAAGGCATGATGGGCCAGTAGGTCGCCTGGGTTGGCTGGGCATGGGACTTCCTCGCGGGTCTCATTGTTACCGAAATTGGCGATTCCTTGCGAAAATCCGAGGGTCTGGGTGCGACCATGCGGACGCATTCCGTCGAGATGCGATCCCCGAAGGTAGCGCACGCAACCATTCTCCTCGTCCACCGGGTCAAGGGCCATCCACATCGTTAGGGCTCGGCAGGGTTCGAGCATAAAATAATAACCATCCTGATGGGCGGGGGTGGCTTGGCCTGTGCCGGGCGGTTTGTTGAAGTACTGTAGGTTTTTACCGACGACAGTTTCACCCAGTAGTTCCTCAGCCAACCGCTTCGGACTACTATTCATGAAGCCGTCGAAGAAATCGTCATGTTCGTGCATGCTCTGGATTTGCTTCAGGGACTCGGGCTTTGACTTGTCTTCATAAAACACATCCTCAGCAGGCAGTTGCAAAACCTTCTCGTCAATGAATCGAGCCAGTGCCGATTCGATGGAAGAGAGTTCCGCCGAGTTGCAGAACTGTGGCACTGCGACAAATCCATCCTCTTCGAACGTGTTCATTCGCTAAGTCGATTTATTGCGGTTTCGCCCCTTGCAGGACTTTCCCGGTTTTCTTGTGGGTCCATGAATAGTTGTTCGGGTTGAAGGTGAAGGCACTCTTGGTCGGGGCAGGTTTTGCCCAATTCTTCGGCAGCCATTTTCC
>MDTC01107657.1_pt1 | contig 10994 bp, 8 predicted proteins | sample 811181 | NCBI WGS metagenome assembly MDTC01 (sample SAMN05326644, study PRJNA326480) | marine metagenome | isolation source: seawater | place: Pacific Ocean: North | collected 2011 | reverse complement strand
ATTTCAACAATAGTACCTTTGATTATGGTACCTGGTTTAATATTTTGACTAGCAAAACTTTCTTCAAAGAGTTCAGCGAAATTTTCAGACATTTTTTTTACCAAAGAATCCATAAGATTCTTATTTAACGCTATGTCACATCCCTGTTACTAGCGGTTACCAATATTATTCCTACATCTTGCAGGAAACCTTTTTAAGTATTCGTTCGTGCCTTGTACAACATAATAATTTTTTGGGAAACATCTTCTATAGATAAATCACTAGAATCTATAGTAACAGCATCTTGAGCAGGGACCAATGGAGCAATGGCTCTCTCTTCATCACGCTGATCTCGAATTAATATATCCCTTAAAACGGCGGTGAGGCTAACATTAATACCTTGTTCTTTCAACTGTTTGTATCTTCTTTTCGATCTTTCTGATGCACTAGCTGTCAAAAAAATTTTCAAGATGGCTTCAGGGAAAACAATAGTACCCATATCCCGTCCATCAGCCACCAGACCTGGAAATCTAATAAATTTTCTCTGCAGGGACAATAATTCAGACCTGACTTGAGAAAACTTGGCAATGCGCGATGCATTATTGCCACATTTCTCTCCTCTGATGTCTTTGGTAACATCTACTTCATTAAGATAAATTATCTGGCGGTCGACTCTATCTATCTGAAAATCTATATTCAATTTTGGAATAATTTCTATTATTTTAACTTCATCATCCCAATCAATCTGATACCTTTCGATAGCGAGCGCCACGATTCGATATAAGGCCCCACTATCTAATATATGCCAATTTAAATACGAAGCGACTTCTCTAGTAATAGTTCCTTTACCAGAGCCACCTGGACCATCAATTGAAATGATAGGAATACTCATTTGCAATTATGAATGGTTATTGAGCTATTATTGATAAAGATAAATTAACTCCAATCTGCTCCATCAAATCTTTAAAGCCTGGAAATGATGTGTCAATATTTTCAATATTTTTTACTGTAATTTCCTTATTTGCAGCTATTGCCGCAATTACAAATGACATTGCTATACGATGATCACCAAAACTATCTACTATACCACCCTGAAATTCACTGCTTTCTATGACCACGCCTTGATCGGTATCTTTGATGGATACGCCTAGGGACTTCATCCCAATAACCATAGATTTAATGCGATCACTTTCTTTAAAACGAAGCTCATCAATACCGGTAATCTTAGTCACACCTTGAGCATATGCAGCAAGAATGAATATAATGGGAAATTCATCGATAGCTAGTGAAATTAGATTAGGATCATAAATATTAATACCCACAAGTTTTGATGACTGCACATGAATATCTGCTGTTGGCTCATTACCAAATGAACCTATATTTTTTAATTCAATGTTAGCGCCCATCAACTTTACTATTGAAAGAAAGCCAATTCTTGTTGGGTTGATACCTATGTCCCTGAGAATAAGTGAAGCTTTATTTTTATTGATCAGATAAGCAGCTATTAAAAAGGATGCAGAAGAAAAATCACCTGGTATCTTCATTTCTATAGGTTTAAGTGGTTTTGAGGTATCTATAATTACTTTATTCTCTTTGACCTCGATTGGCCCTGACATTGATATAAGCATCCTCTCAGAGTGATCTCTTGTGATACCACATTCAGTAATAATAGTTTGCTTATTCGAATATAATGCAGCCAAGATAATTGATGATTTAACTTGAGCGCTAGCCAGGGGCATATCGTAATTTATATCTGATAAATTTTGATTTCCTTTTATTTTCAAGGGAAGACGTCCATTTTGACTTTTTATTTTCGCCCCCATCAAACATAAAGGCAGAATAACTCTATTCATCGGTCTAATTGATAATGATTCGTCACCAAGTAATACAGAGTCAAAATTTTGTGCTGCTAGCAGGCCAGTTAATAATCTAACCGCCGTGCCTGAGTTAGCAAGATCGTAAGGTATTGAGGAGCCTTTAAGCCCATTTAATCCAAGTCCATATACTTTCAAATTTGTATTATCGTGATCAACTACTAAACCCATACTTTGAAACGCTCTTAAAGTAGCAAGACAATCATCACTTGACAAAAAACCAGTAAAAGATGAGACACCATCAGCAATAGCACCAAATATTAAGGCTCTATGAGATATTGATTTATCCCCTGGAACTCTAATCTCACTGTCACTCAGAGTGGATGGAAAAACATTATAATTCATAACAGTTTAAGTCATTGCTTTTGGGTATGATCCTAGAACCCTAAATAAGGAGCAATTTTTATTTACTTCCTCCAAAGCTAGTTTGATAGCTGGTTCCTCAGAATGCCCATCAAGATCAAGAAAGAAAACATAATCCCAGTTTCTTTTATGTGATGGTCGTGACTCAATCCTAGTAATATTTATATTGTTTGAAGAAAATGGCTCAAGAATGGAGTACAAAATACCCGGTCCCGTCAATGTGTCATCAGCAGATAATAAAATTGTTGTTTTATCATTACCACTTAATGCAATTGTATTTCTTCCAACAATTAAAAAACGTGTTGTATTGTCAGCTCGATCTTCAATATTTTTTACCATGATATTTAGATCATAGACCTCAGCAGCAGTTCCCCCACCAATGGCAGCTGTCCCTTTCTCATCTCGAGCTCTTCTTGCACCAACAGCATTACTACTGACACTAATTAGTTCTACATCAGGAAGGTATTCACGTACCCAGTCTCTACATTGAGCTAACGCTTGTTCGTGTGCACAAATACGATGAATATTCTTTAGATCTTTAACTTTTCCTAATAAATGATGCTCGATTCTTAGCTCGATCTCACCACAGATATTCAAAGGTGATGAGACAAACATATCTAATGTATTGTTAACCGTGCCTTCAGTTGAGTTTTCAATCGGTACAACACCAAAATCTGCAGTATGCGATTCAACTTCATGAAATACTTCATCAATACTTCCATAAGGTAGCGCTCTGACAGAATGTCCAAATTGCTTATAAACAGCAGCTTGTGTAAAAGTACCTTCTGGGCCAAGAAATCCAATTTTAAGTGGCTCTTGTTGTGCGAGACAAGCCGACATAATCTCTCTAAATAAACGCACCATCTCAACATCTCTTAATGGCCCATTATTCCTCTCGATTACTGATCTAAGTACAGCAGCTTCACGCTCTGGTTTGTAAAAATCAGTAGAAGTCCCCTTTTTATCTTTCGCAAGTCCAATTTTTTTTGCAAGCTCAGCTCTTTGATTTATTAGTTGTTGCAGCTTAGCGTCGATATTATCAATATCAGTACGGATGCTGCTAAGCTTTGTTTTAGATTTATTAATTTTCGTATTCATTTTATAAGCTTGAAGTTAATGTAAAAGTATAAGCTAACATGTTGTAATTGATTATAAAACTATAATTTATGAACTACCCAAATTGCGGACCAATAAAACACCCTCTATATTAGAAATTTGATCAATAATTTTCGCGGGTATAGCAGCATCCAAATCTACTATTGTGTAAGCTAGATCACCAAATGATTTATTAAGTAAATCTTCTATGTTAAGGCCTGCATTCGCAATATATGTTGAGATTTGCCCAACCATATTTGGAATATTTTTATTTGCCACTGTCAATCTATAGCCATTCACTCTATTCATAACAGCAGTTGGAAAATTAACAGAGTAGTTGATATTTCCATTTTCTATATAATCTATAAGATTATTGGCCACCATTACTGCACAATTTTGCTCCGCCTCCATAGTTGATGCACCCAAATGTGGTAATGCAATGACTTTTTGATGCTTAATCAAAGCTGGCTCAGGAAAATCACAAACAAAACTACTTAGTAAATTTTCATTTAGTGCAGTCAAGACATCAGTAGTGTTTACTACACCTCCTCTTGAAAAATTAATTAAAATAGAATTTTTTCTCAGTAGATTCAAACATTCACTATTAATAAGATTTTTTGTCTGCTCAACTAATGGCACATGAACAGTAACTGCATCAGATCGTTTAAAAATTACATCAAGATCATCCACCTTCTCAACACCAGATGATAGTTTCCAAGCATTAGTCACAGTGACCTTTGGATCAAAACCAATAACCTTCATTCCCAATGCAAGAGCTGCATTTGCTACATTGACTCCAATAGATCCTAAACCTATGACTCCCAGGGTTCTCCCAGGTAACTCTATACCTGCAAATTGTTTTTTACCTTTTTCTATTGAAGATTTTAAGTTCACATCATCAAGATCAATAGAATTAACATAGTCTCTTGCAGCACATATGTTTCTCGCTGAAATTAATAATGCAGCTATAGTAAGTTCCTTAACCGCATTAGCATTAGCTCCAGGTGCATTAAAAACAGGAACACCTCTAGAGCTCATTTTATCTATAGGTATGTTGTTTACCCCTGCTCCCGCTCTTCCAATCGCTTTTACAGAGGCTGGTATCTTAAAGTTATGCAAATCATGAGAACGAAGGATAATTGCATCAATCTCTTGTTTTTCTGAATTGAAAAGAAAAGATTCTTTAGGGAATCTATCGAGACCATTTTGATCAATATTATTAAGAACTTTTATATTATGCATTTTTGTTGTTCACTATTTTATTTTTAAACGTTTCCATAAACTCAATAAGCGCATTGACTGACTTAAGATCAATTGCATTATATATAGACGCCCTCATGCCACCTACACTTCGATGACCCTTAAGATTGACTAATCCGGCATTATTGGATTCCGTCAAGAATCTTTTCTCGAAAGCTTGATCTTTTAATAAAAATGGAACATTCATTCTCGATCGTGAATCTTTACTAACTGGATTACTATAAAAATTGGATTGATCAATATAATGATAAAGTGTTTCTGCTTTTTCTATATTTATCTTTTCAATTTCTTTTATACCACCCATTCCCAATAAATATTCAAATACTAAACCTGCGACATACCATGAGAATGTTGGTGGTGTATTAGACATTGAGTTTGAGTCCACATATGTTTGGTAGTTCAGTAGACTGGGAGTTTCTTGTTTTGCATTGCCAATTAAATCATCTCTCACAATAACTAAAGTAAGGCCAGCAGGTCCAATATTTTTTTGTGCTCCCGCATAAATCAAGCCATAGTTTGATATATCAATCTCTCTAGAGAGGATAGAGCTGGACATATCTGCAACAATTGGTACAGAGCCAGTATTAGGCAAAAAATTATATTCGACACCACCAATTGTTTCATTCGAGGTAATATGCATATACGCTGCAGACTTATCCATCTGCCAATCACACTCTGACTGAATTGAAGAATAGTTACTTAGTTTCGAATCACTTGCGATATTTACTTTATTAAATTTAGCTGCTTCTTTTGCTGCTTTTATACCCCAACTACCTGTAACAGCATAATCAACATTTTCTCCTTTTGAAGCTAAGTTTAATGGGATCATTGCAAACTGCAGAGAAGCACCGCCTTGAAGAAATAAAACCTTATAGTTATTTGGAATATTCAGTAATGATCTGAGGTTTGTCTCGGCATTGTTAGCTACTTCGATAAATGAGTTACCTCTATGACTAACCTCCATTACTGACATCCCACTCCCATTCCAATCTGGTATGTCATTCTTTATTCTTTCCAGAACCACAATTGGGAGTGCACTTGGTCCAGCCGAAAAGTTATGTACTCGTTTCATCAAAAGTGCTCTAAAATTTTAAAAGTGATGTGGGACCGAGCTATTCATCAGGATCATCTTCTTCTATAGCCTCAATTCTTGCTAGACCAACTAATCTTTGGTCATCTATAAGCCTAATTAAAGTCACTCCTTGTGTATTTCTTCCTACGATGGATATACCTTCAACAGGAGTTCTTACTAGAGTTCCATTTGAGCTAATTAACATTATCTCATCATCATCATTAACCTGCAGCGCACCTACTGTAAGACCATTTCTTTCTGAGGTTTTGATTGCAATTACACCTTGACCACCTCGATTTTGAGTATTAAATTCATTTATCTTGGTACGTTTTCCATAACCATTTTCAGTAGCTGTTAAAACTAACCCATCGTTAACAATACAAAGTGCTATTACGCGGTAATCTTCTTTCAGGCGAATACCACGAACACCTGAGGCTGTTCTTCCTGTCGGTCTTACATCTTTTTCATTAAATTTAATTGCCTTGCCATTACTAGCAACCAACAGTACTTCATTCTCACCATTTGTTATAGCGACATCAATCAGGTCATCACCCTTAAGACCAATCGCTATAATGCCAGTGGATCTGGGTTTTGAGAACATTGTTAATGGTGTTTTTTTGACAGTACCATTACTTGTTGCCATAAATACGAATGAATCTTCTGTAAACTCTCGAATAGGAAGAACTGCACTTATCCTCTCACCTTCTTCAAGTGGCAATAAATTAATGATCGGCTTTCCTCTTGCCCCTCTGCTTGCCTGAGGAACACGATAAACTTTTATCCAATATATTTTTCCTTTGCTTGAAAAGCACAATAATGTGTCATGCGTATTAGCTACGAATAACTTATCAATAAAATCCTCATCCTTCATTTTTGTTGCAGAGCGACCTCTGCCACCTCTTTTTTGAGCCTGATAAGTATCTGAAGATTGTGCCTTGATATACCCACTATGCGATAACGTTACAATGACTTCCTCATCGGGTATCAAATCCTCATCAACTAAATCAGTATAGTCTTGATTGATTTCTGTTCGCCTAATGTCACCGTATCCATCAACGATTTCATGCAATTCATCACGAATCACTTGAAGCAATACATCAGTATCAGAAAGAATACCTAATAAATCTTTAATTATTTCTAGAATACTTTTATATTCATCTAATATTTTATCCTGCTCCAACCCTGTTAAACGATGAAGTCTCAGGTCTAATATTGCTTGGGCTTGAATTGGTGATAAGCTGTATTTTTTATCTATCAAACCATATTGCTTGTCCACATCAATTGGGGTGGTATCCATATCACCAGCGTCTTTTAGCATTTTTGCTACATTTCCGGGTTTCCAAGATTTTTTCAATAAACTTTCTCTCGCCACAGCAGGTGTTGGTGATGCTTTGATTAATTTTATAACTTCATCAATATTTGCAAGTGCAACTGCTTGCCCTTCAAGGATATGTGCTCTTCCTCTTGCTTTTTTGAGTTCAAATATTGTTCTTCTTGTAACTACTTCTCGGCGATGAGCGATAAATGCTTCAAGCACCTGTTTTAAGTTAAGTAATTTTGGTTGACTCTCATGGAGAGCTACCATATTTATACCAAAAACAGTTTGCAGTGAAGTTTGTTTATACAGATTATTTAAAACAACATCTGTAACTTCACCTTGACGCAGTTCAATAACAATTCTCATACCATCTTTATCAGATTCATCACGAAGTTCACTGATGCCTTCAATTTTTTTATCTCTTACTAGTTCTGCAATTCTCTCAATTAATCTTGCCTTGTTAACCTGATAGGGTAGCTCAGTAACAATAATTGCTTCTTTATTGCGTTTGCCTAGACTTTCTACTTCAGTTCTAGCACGGATATGAACCCGACCTCTTCCTGTACAATAAGCCTCATAAATACCTTGTGTACCGTTAATAATTCCTGCCGTTGGAAAATCAGGCCCAGGAACATGCTCCATAAGGTCTTTAATTTCAATATCTGGATTATCAATAATAGCTAAGCAAGCATTAATGATTTCCGTCAAGTTGTGTGGTGGAATATTTGTAGCCATACCTACTGCAATTCCAGATGAGCCATTAATCAGTAAGTTGGGAATTTTTGTTGGCATGACTGATGGTTCTGATTCAGAACCATCATAGTTTTCCAGAAAATCGACAGTATCTTTTTCAAGATCAGCAAGAATTTCATGAGCAATTTTTGCCATTCTTACTTCTGTGTAACGCATAGCCGCTGGAGAATCACCATCAACGGAGCCAAAATTACCTTGACCATCAACTAACATATGACGCATAGAGAATGGTTGAGCCATACGAACTATTGTGTCATATACAGCAGTATCACCATGAGGGTGATATTTACCAATCACATCACCAACAACACGAGCTGACTTTTTATAAGCTTTATTATAATCATTGCCAAGCACCTTCATGGCATACAAAACACGACGATGAACGGGCTTCAATCCATCACGAACATCAGGTAATGCACGTCCCACAATTACGCTCATTGCATAATCTAAATAAGATTGTTTCATTTCCTCTTCGAGGCTAATGGATAAAATTTCTTTCGCAGCTTCTGACATAAATACCAGGATTAAAGTTTATTTAAATATAGAATCTTACAAGTTTGTTTATTCAGACCTCTAAATATAAAGTCATCAGAAATAAGAGAATAAACTCAAAACTTATACTATCATAGAACGTAAGTTTTCGGCATAAAATATGAGTTTATTTAGGATGTCATTTACAATAAAATCACATCAATAATTATTGCAAATACCATCTTAGAGATACAGCTTAAAATCATTAGAAAGTAAACTAATTTATATGAAAAAAAACCAACTCAATATTGATAAAGAAGAGATCAACAAATTCAACGATCTAGCTTCACGCTGGTGGGATGAGGATGGTGATTTCAAACCACTACATGAAATAAACCCTCTGAGACTGGATTATATATGTCGGCAAGTTCCTTTGAATGGATTGAAGATTGCTGATATTGGCTGTGGTGGTGGAATTCTCTCTGAGGCAATGGCAAAAAAAGGTGGGTTAGTTACAGGTATCGATATGGCTGAAAAAGCAATCGCTGTTGCCAAGCTTCATCAAATCGAATCCCAAACATCTGTTGATTATAAATTAATGACTGCTGAAGAGTTGGTTAAAAATGAAAAAGGGTCATTTGATATCATAACTTGCCTTGAGATGCTCGAGCATGTACCTGATCCTAGTAATGTCATCCAATCATGTGCAGATCTTCTAAAGCCTGGTGGCTCTGTTTATTTCTCAACTATTAATAAAAACTTAAAATCCTTTTTATTCGCCATAATAGGTGCAGAGCATATTTTGAAATTACTTCCAGTTGGAACGCATGAATACAGTAAATTCATCAAGCCATCGAGTATTGAGTCTTGGTCACGCCAATCACTACTAGAATTACAGAGCTCTGTTGGTATTGAATATAATCCCTTCAATTCAAAATATTCACTCACACATAATTTGGATGTCAACTACATGATGCACTTCGTAAAACCTAATGAAGATAGCTAATCAAAACTCAGGGGTTTTATTTGACCTCGATGGCACATTAATTGATACAGCAGAAGATATGACAAATATTCTTTTGGATATGATTCAAAAATATGATGGAGATAAGAAAATCTCAATGAAAGTGGCTAGAAATTATGTATCTGACGGATCCATAGGTCTCGTAAAACTGGGCTTTCCAAGAGCAACATCTGATAAGATTCTTGAATTACAAAAAATCTACCTATCCCAATATCAGAAAAAATTATGCATTCACACAAAATTTTTTCATTCACTCAAATCACTAACAAAACACCTTGAAAAAAATAACATTAAATGGGGTATAGTCACAAATAAACCAACCAGGATGACTCTTCCTCTCCTTGCACAACTGGATGAGCATATTCAACATGTAATTTCAGGTGATACAATAACTAAAAGGAAACCAGATCCAGAACCATTGAATTTGGCATGTAATATGATGGGAATATCAGCTCATAATTCTATATATGTGGGTGATGCAAAAAGAGATATTGATGCAGGAAATTTAGCAAGAATGAAAACCATAGCAGTTAATTATGGGTATATAAAAAAGGAGGATGATATTACCAAATGGAAAGCTACTATAATCGTTGATACGCCAAGTCAACTGAGTGCAGTTATTAAAAAAGAGCTAAACTTATGATGGAATTATCATTTTTTGGATTGGCTATTCTATTTATTCTAGGTATCTCGACGGGAACAGTCATATCATGGATATATTTCAAAAATAAGCTTGCTTCACTAAAGTTTAAAATAAAACATCAAGATATAATTGCTGAAGAGAGAGAAACTGCCATAAAGGCAGCGGCAAGTCCATTAACTCAAGCTTTTCAAGATATTGCAAATAAATCATTACAAGCAAATAGTGAGAATTTTCTAAGATTAGCTGAACAAAATCTCAGCAAACAGCAAGAAAGATCCAATACTGAACTAAAGAAAAGTGAGAAAGCGGTTGAAAACCTTGTTAATCCGATCAAGGAAGCATTGGTACAGTCCCAAAAACAGATTACAGAACTGGAAAAATCTCGTAGCGAAGATCAAGGAGGCATTAAAACCTTATTAGAGGAAATGAAGCAAAATAATAAATCCTTATCTGATGAGACTAATAACTTAGTAAATGCATTAAGAAGACCAGAAGTTAGAGGTCGCTGGGGAGAAATGACGTTAAAAAGAGTCGTAGAAATTGCTGGAATGTCAGAACACTGTGACTTTACAGAGCAAGTTCATACTAAAAGCGATGACGGTGTAATCAGACCAGATATGATTGTTAGGATGCCAGATAATAGAGATTTAGTAGTTGATGCAAAAACTCCCATTGATAACTATCTAAATGCTACAGAATGTGATGATAAAGATAAGGAAAGTATCTTCCTAAAAAAACACGCAAAGAATGTTCGAGATCATATTAAGCTTCTCTCACGAAAAGCCTATTGGGATCAGTTCCCTCAAAGCCCAGAATTTGTAATCTTATTCATACCTGGTGAAAACTTTTTAATAGCAGCGCTTAGGGAAGACCAAAGTCTAATGGAATACGCACTCTCAAATAAATTAATATTAGCTACGCCTGCAAATTTTATTGCTTTGCTTAAAACTGTTGAGTATGGCTGGCGTCAGCTAGCCCTGGCTGATAATGCAAATATAATTAAAGGATTAGCTGAAGACTTATACTCAAGACTGGCTACATTTGTTAATCATCTCAATAAAGTTGGCAATCAACTTTCTAGTAGTGTTGATAATTACAACAAAGCAGTTGGATCTCTCGAAAGAAATGTTATACCTGGTGCT
>MDTC01119328.1_pt1 | contig 10995 bp, 27 predicted proteins | sample 811181 | NCBI WGS metagenome assembly MDTC01 (sample SAMN05326644, study PRJNA326480) | marine metagenome | isolation source: seawater | place: Pacific Ocean: North | collected 2011 | reverse complement strand
GAAGCAGAGGAAGTTAGAAAGATTATCAAAACTTTCAAAGCAAATATGGCTGTCCAAAGATCAGATTCTAATCTGTTCTTGAAGACTCCAAATGTATTTCAATTAGAGTATATTGCAAATGGTGGTGAACCACATCCATTCTTAAATAAGTTTAAGCTCTGTGCTATGACTAGTTTCAATGTGAACTACACTCCTGATGGATCATATATGACCTATGGTGATGGTTCACTCACAGCATATGATATGAGTATGAGTTTCAGTGAACTTGAACCCATCTACCAAGATGATTATGATGATATCAATGGTTCAACAATGGGATTCTAAAAATGGCATTACCTTATTTCAGATACGTTCCTAAATTTGAATATGTTAGTCGTCTACCTGACTCAAAGAATATTGGTGACTTCATTGAGGTAAAGAACCTATTCAGAAGAGCAAAGATCAGTGATAATCTGTTCCAGAATATTAACTTCTTTACTAAGTACAGCATTGTTGGTGATGAAAGACCAGACAATGTTGCTTTTAAGTTCTATGATGAACCATATCTTGATTGGTTGGTGCTTACTGCCAACAACATCATCAACCTGGAAGATGAATGGCCATTGTCTCAGCAATCATTCTACAATTATATGGTGAGCAAGTATGGTTCAGAGACTGCCTTTAATAATCCTCATCACTATGAGACTATTGAAATTAAAGACAGTCTAGGTAATGTTATTTTGAAAAAAGGTCTTGAAGTTGCTAGTGACTACTCAATCACATACTTTGATAGTGGCAACAATCAGATGGTGATCAACACCAATGTAACTGTTATGGTTACCAACTATGAATATGAAGATGCTATTCAAAACGAGAAAAGAAATATCTTTATTGCTAAACCTCTATATATTGCACAGATACTAGATGATATGGAACAAGGTCTTCTCTACAAAGAGGGAAGTACAGACTACATCAGTGATGAAGTAATGAGAGCAGCAAATATTAGACTGTATCAATAAAATAGGGGGGTCATTGGCCCCCCACTTAAATTATTCTAGAATCCTCCTGCAAATTTTCTTGCATGTTGCTTGATCATCATCACACTCAATAAGACAGTCATAATAATCATTAATTAGATATGAATCCTCTAGTGACCTATCTAGAGTATGAGACAACCTATCAATGCTTTGCTTCCATCCTGCTAGTTGATTGTGTGACATTAAATTGTGCATGATAGCCCCCACAAGTAACTTTTCATAATGATATTTGGTTTTCAGAGCATATCTCCCTCCCCATACAATTCTAATCTATGTAGGCTAGAAGGGTGCTTTTTTAGTGTAAAAGGCAACAAAAATTTATGCCTACGAAAAAGTAATAAGACAAAAAAAATCCTGGAAAATTTTTTCCCAGGAAAATGAAATCAAAAGTTGATTTTGGAATCAGGAGTCTGCAAGTTTTGCAAAATAACTCATGGCATCGTCATCATCATCTGTTTTACCAGGTGTGATATCAGGAGCGTTGAAGTCAGCATTTGCTTTTGAAGCCTGATAGGAGTCTTCAAGCTTTCGCATGACCTCCTCTTCACTAACTGACTTGGACTCTTGTGCTGCGTAGTTATCATACTCTGTTTCCTCTGATGCTGGTGAACGACGGGTAGGCTTGGTTCCAAGCACATAGTCAAGACGCTTTTTCAGTTCATCATAGGACTTGAACTGATCAGGAGCAGTGAAGGCAGCAAGTGAATACTGCTTCTTCCAGATTGCTTCCATAGCATCATCATCATTCAACAGAGGACCAGGACTATCAAACTCAGAGGAGTCATAGTTCCAATAACCAGCAACCTTCTTCAACTTCAGTTTGAAGTTAGCACCTTGCCAGAAGTCAAAAGGATTGATTGGAGTTTCATCTTCAAACTCAGGTTGCATTGCATCCATGATCTTGTCAAAGATTTTCTTTCCAAACTTGTAGAGGAATACACCACCCTCATTTTGAGGATTAGCAGGATCCTTCACAACATAGATGTTTGCATAGAAAGAGAGTTTACGCTTCTGCTTACGAACAGTGTCTTTATCAGCATCATTGCCACTGTTCCACAGTTCCCTATTGAGTTCACCAATAGGATCCTTACCACCAATTGTAGTAAGAGAGTTCTCAATATACCATCCACCAGGTCCCTGGAATGCATGGGAGAACAGTTTGACCCAAGGGAGATCTTCTCCATCAGGTGCAGGCAGGAATCTAATCACTGCATATCCATTGCCAGACTTATCCATCTCTGGCTTCCACAAGCGGTCATCAGCACCACCTGCTTTATTATTCATCTTGTCAGCTTCTTTAACCAGTTTGCTGGTCAAAGCGCCCAAAGAACTTTGCTTCTTAAGGTCTGAAAAAGACATTTGATAAACTCCGTATTTGTTGTATTTGGCTTTTGTCCCTTTGCTTGGTTGAGGTTTGGGTAGCCTCTTAAACCATGAATAATATGATTTTTTTATTGGGTTGTCAAGCAGACTCATTAATAGACTTTTTCATGTTTTCTACAATGTTTGCCATATTAGAAAACACATAACCAAGATCCACATCAGGTGGGAATCCAAGTTGTCTAGCAGAGTTGATGATTTGATCTTTCATCTTCTTTGCTTCAGGATCGTCTGACAGACTCATCCTAGTGTAGAGGACTTGTTGCTTTTTCAGCAAGTCCTCTAACATTTCTACATGTTCCAACTTATCTTTGTTGCTCATATTAGGGAAGGAAAATACCTTCTCATAGATCTTGTCTTGTAGTTCAGAAATCTCCTGTAACTCACCCTGAACAAACTCTGATTGAAAGAAACTCATTACTCTCCACAAACTACTTGCTTCAAAATTTTCTTATAGCGAAACACATCCACTGAAAGGAATGCGTTATATTTATCCATCCTCATAGATAAAAACTTCCACACAGGATCATCTAATTTAGAATCAAATCTTGTCTTAAAATCAATGATCTTATTAAGAATCACCATTGTTTCAAGAGATATGTTCTTACCAAGGTGCTCTTTGATAATAGGAGGATGCTTTGATCCTACCACCTTGAACATATCATCAAAGTTCTCACCTTCAAATACATTCTCTATCTCTGTCTTAAAAGTATACGCAAGTGATTGTAACCTTCTTTTCCAATCTGTGTAGTTCTGTTCTCCGTGTCTAACAATCTCCCCAATCCAAAGAGACTGAGGATCATCGCAACTAACAAAATTGGATACAAAAAATTCAATGACTTCACTATCATCTTTTTGCCTACTCAATTTTTCAAAGAAGAATCTATCCTTGCGCTTATAGAAACTCTGTAAAGATGCACGTGACTTACCACAATATTTATGGTAGTCATATGACTCTCTTGTAAAGTGGTTCTTCAGTCCTAGATAGGACTTATAAGCATCAAAAGGTGACACCTTAGGCACCCCCATACATCACCAGTGAATTCATATTGGTAGTTTAGCATGGGACGTCCTCTTGAGCAAGTTCAATTCCATGGCTTCACACTTCAATTTTTCTTTCAGTGGTTTGGAAATCAACTTAGGAATGGACTCAACATCCACATTATTCTTCTCACAGAAAAATACAATGGCATCAATGTAACTCATGCCATTATTGTCATGTGCGATAGACTCAATCTCTTCCGCAAACTTACGAGAGCAGTAGAATTTGTTCTCTAGAATCTGGTCAATACTCTCTTCAGGTTGGGGCATATTCCTGTAATTTGAATTCAACAAACTCTCTAATATATTTTGAGAGAAGGTTGATGTACTTTCTCTTGTCGTACTCTTCATAAACTTTCACCTCGCCATTCTCACATGACATGATAATTACAAACTTCTTTACCATTATACCAGTCATCTCATATAACATGCAAGCGTAAGCTGCACATTGTACAAAGTGACTATCAATCCATTCTTTTGGTTTGGGTTTCTTTGCAGTCTTAAAGTCAATGATGGCAAGTTCAGGTTCACCTGTCTCACCAGTGTACTCAGCAATACAGTCAACACTACCAGCAACACCTAGTTCATAACTAAAAAGTGCCTGCTCCTGTGCATGAATATTGTCTATCCTATCTAGCTCAGGTTTTGCCTGCTTAAAAAGAAACTCTGATAGAGGTTGAACCTCTGGGATATCAAGATTCTTAAGGTAGTGTTCAGAGCAGGTGTGCATATCTGTGCCCCTGCTGGTTGCCTGCTTGGTAACTTTGTTTGCCTCTTCATTACCAACCCTTGCTCTCCATTGTCTGAAGACCTCACGATTGTAGTGACTGATGATTGAGGTGATAGAAACTAACTTCTTACCATTAGGTGTGTCATAGTATCTGACTCCATCAATCATCTCTCTTGAGAGGATTGGATAATCAATTTCAATATGGTTAAAAGTCATAAACCTAATTCATGTTTTGCAATAATGTATTCTTTAACAAGACCACTTCTACAAATGTCCTCTGCTTCAAATTCTACCATACTGAATGATGGCATATTCTTCAAGATGCGAATAAAGTCCACAATACCATTCCTTTCAGCAGTCTTAATTAAGTCAGATTGAGTGGCATCACCACAGAACATTAACTTAGATTGTTCACCAACTCTGGTAATCATAGAATCAAGTTCATGGAAGTTTAGATTCTGGAACTCATCAACAATAATGATAGCATTATCAAATGTAGTGCCTCTGATGAATGATGTGCTCCAAAAACTGATAGTCCCTTGTGCTTTCAGATTGGCATAAAGCATTTCAAAAGCATTATCATCAGGCATCTCAAACATGTATTTCACCATGTTCTTGTATGGAATCTGGAAGAGAGCAGACTTGTCCTCATGATCACCTGGAAGGAAACCAATCTCTCTGGTTGCTACAAGGGACCTGACAATGTAGATCTTCTCATAGGGTGTCTTTGGATCTAAGACATCAAGGAGGGCATTGTAGAGGGTGATAAAGGTCTTTCCTGTACCAGCACATCCATATGCTACTAGGTTTTGATCTTCTTTATACTCTTCAAAGAACCTTTCTTGATTCTCTGTAAGTGGTTCAATCTTCTTGATAAAGTCAAGATTGATTGGTTTCTTTCTCTTCATGACTCTATTGCTCATACCAAAGGGCACTGGGTTAGTGCTTCCAATTCCTGATTTGCTCTTTCTTGGCATACTTTATTAGTCGTAGTGTTTCAGGTTAGAACCTGGTTGCTGTTTTGCTTTACTAATGACATCCTTCCATCCAGGATGTTTCTGGTAGAGTTTACCAAAAGTTTCACCAATCTCTACTCCAAGTTGAGGAGAATTGTCTGGTGTGTAGTATCTCTCCCATTCAGGATTATCTTCCCTCCACTGATCCCAATCATGAATACTCATCACCACATCTTTGGTCTCACCAGTATCCCTATGTTTAACAGGATATGTTGCCATAAGTCACCTCAATTGTATGTATATTTATTAAGACCATTCCAGAGCAGTTCCAATAGTTGGGAACTGTTCTGTGAAGACCCTCTTGCATTCATTAGCAATATCCATGTGCTCCTTCTGTGTGCCATTAGCAGATCTCAGGTCAATGTAATGCATCCAAGAACGCAGAGATCCACTCATGTACATTCTGGTAGGAACACACAAGGGCAGAACATTACGAGCACACTCCTTTGCTACACCAGATTCAAGCATCTGTTGATAGAGTGCTGTTGCTGAATCAAATAGAGTGCGCATTTGCATCTCTAATTTCTGAGTGATGAAAGGATCAAGATCATCAATAGAATTCTGACGATTCTTAGTGTCCTGCCTACGCAGTTCAGGCATAGGAATCTTATCACTCAGAAGGGTTGAGTCAGCATATCTCTGAGAGAACTCCTGGAATGTGAATGATCTATGACGCAGGATCTGAGCTGCAATTGCCCTGGTGGTTTCAATTTCCAGAGTCATAAATGCCTGCTCAAAGATACTCCAATGCTTATGTTTGATGCAATATTTAAGAAGTCCCTCAAAGGAATCATTACCCTGATTAGCTGGGTTACTCACACGAGCACAGTAAGCAACATGCTTTTCTGCATCTGGTGTGACTGATAGTAATGTTACTTTCATTGCTTCTCTAGTTTCCTAACCTTTTTGAGTTGTTTAAGTTCTGATTTAATGAGTTGATATGCTTCTTCTGATGTGATCTTTCTTCCCATCTCCATAGCAATAGCAAATTCAACTCTTGTTCCAAAATGTTTGAGTGCCTCTTCAAAAGAATCTAACTCCTCATACATTACCTCTCCCTCCAAAGTATGCCTTGAAGTATGCTGTAATCCCATCAGTCCTTTTGTTCCCCTGTGAGATCCAGGTATCTACACATTCATAGATGTCTTTTGTTGAATAGACTTGATCTTCTATCCTGGCACTTCCGTATTTATTAAGCAAGATTGACAAGCAAGATCCTCTGAGTTTCATTCTCTGCTCAGAATATCTCCAATCATCATCAGTCTGGGTATCCATCATCGTCATCAAAAATCTCCTCATAATCTGTAATTGGTGCTTGATACTCTGTCTTGTATGCCTCCACATCTGAATAGACTTCAGACTCCAGAGCATCAACCAAGAGTTTAAGGTTTCTAACTATTACCTTTAACTTTTCCTTCTCCATAAAAAAGGGGGTATTACTACCCCCTACTCTATCACTCTTTGATAGTCTTGGCAACTATCATTTGGTGTAAGTCTTTCCACGATAGCAGAAGGTTCCATGGGGATCCTTTGACTCAACACAACGTGTGTCATACTCTACACCACGATATGCAGTGTGAGAAATCTGTGCATCATGAAGAGCTGCTGCTTTAATGATCTGCTTTTTGATCAGATTAAGGGTGTTCATGGTAGTTACTCCTAAAGTAGTTGGATTTTTAGGCCCGTTCCTTTAGTCGTTTGCGTCCCATTCACATTCAAGTTCAAGATACTCAGTTGAGTGCTCTTTAAGAACTTCAATTATTTCAGTTTTCACAATTCCAATGAGATTATCATTAGCTTTGGTCCTGGCAATGATGTCCTTGACCGCAGCACAATCAAGATTCATTGAAAGTAAAACATCAATCATGGGATGAACGGCTCCGTTCCGCGACTTACTTGCGTCAAACCATAGTGGTTTGATGAACGATGTGTCTAGTATAGACCATATACTATATATGTGTCAATCCCCTTTTTCCTGATGGTCCCACTCAATGACCACCTTCCTGTGCTCTGTGGTCCTGTCAGTGCATACCATATACTTGATCTCACCACCTAGGAGTTCTCCTGCCTGAGAGAGGAGACTCTTTGCAATGCTTTCATTAATTACTTTATTGCTCACTTGGTCTTCCTCCAATAGCATCCCACATCTCTTGTACCATATCTGTTGGTTTAACTGTTCTCTCATGCATATCAGGAACCTTCCAATTCTTCCACTTATCAATCTCTTCCTGTGTAGGAATAGACAGTATCACCTTAGTTCCTTCTTCAATAAACTCTTCATTCATTTTTTTGTAGGTCTCTGGTGTAACCTTATCAAACTTAGTCACGTTGTCTCCAATCTTCTGTTCTTTCCTCGTGAAACCACTCTGCTATCTCATCTGTGCTTTGGAATCCTGTTTTATGATTAGATGGATCAGGATCCCCAAGACCCATCTGTATCATAAAATCATCAAGACTGCCCTCCTGAATGTCAGGATTGGATGCAATCCTTCTTGCCTTCCTTAAAATTTCAGCAGCTGATCTGTTTGCCTTTGCAAGTTTGTTTGCCCAGATCATATCAGACAATGTAACCTCTTCACCATTAACTATCTTTTCGCAGATTGCTTCTAACCGCAACCTATATTGAGTAGAAAGCATGTGTGGAACACTCCTGCTAGTGTATTTATTTCAGAAACCCTCTTCTTGTGCTTCTTCAATCATCTTTGACACAATCTCTTCTGTGCCATCCATGGTCTTAATAGCAAACAGATTGGACTTCTGATACTTCTTGATCTTCTTGTAGGATTTGAGAAGTTTCTTAACCTGTTCTCTTGGAACTTCAAACTCTACATTTTCAATAAAACCTTCACTCATCTTTCTTCTTCTTAGGTGCGTTCCACAAGTTGGGTTTAACATTACCCTTTGCCTGTGTAATATTTTTCAAGTCATTGCGATAGTTATCCCAGTAGTAATCAAAGATATCCACTTGTTTCAATGATGTGACAATATCAAACTTTGTCATACCATCTTGGAGATATTCTACCAAGAAAGCATTAGTTGGTAATGATTTATCTTCTGCAAGGGAAGGATCACAATCTTCATGAATCTGGTTTACATCCTTTCCCATCAGGAGCGACCTCCCCATTGGATGTCAGGATATGCTTTTTCTACCACCTTCAAGGAGAGTTTGTACTTTGTTTCAATCTTCTTATCTTTTACCAAGCAGACAATCTCTGCCTCATCAGGATGAAGACCTTCAAGCATTTGAATGAACATAGTCTCTCTACGAATGTTAGAGAGACCATCATTACCACCTTTGACAAAATGATAAAGGTTCTTCCATTCTTTCCTAAGGGTTGTATGGTCAGTGCCAAGAGGTGCTTCATTCCTATTGAAAGGAACCTCACCATCAGGAACCACACTAATCACTGTGGGGTCAAAGTTCCAGATCAACAATGCTTTGATAGCATCTGTCTCATACTCTTTGAGGATTTGAGCCTTCTTTTCAATAGTTCTCGCCTTACTCACCAACTCCAAAATTTCATGCATGAAAGGGTTAGGTGGGAGTTTCTTTGATGTAGCCATAGTTATAAATTCAGGTTTGGTTATTTATTCTTCATCCTCAAGAAATGTTTCAGGACCATTTTCAAATCTCACTGCCAGAATATCATCTGGAATAATTTGTCCATGCTCATCAAACATCTCAGGATGTGTTGGAATAAAAGTTGAGTTTCTTTCATTCACATATTCTTTAAGCAGATATCCTATCACACCTCCTAACAAAAGGAACATGATAGAGATTACAGTAGACAGTGTAAGGGTGACTGCGATCATTTTACTCCTCCCCTTTAGAACTTTACTTTGTGAAGCGTCTAGTTCTTTCCTCCTCTTATTTCTGAGTAATAACTCAACACCACGATTTAGTTTAAGAGATGTTGAGTTATTTTGATTATTTAGAGGGTTTTCTTTTTCTCCCTGGTCTTTTTTCTTGCTCATACTTCCAAGCATCCTGTAGTATTCCATACAAATAATTTCTTATCTTCCTTGCCTCTGGTTTGCCCAGATGACCATACCCCTCTCTCAACTGTTGGTGCTCATTGTCAGAACCTCCTTCCAGATAAGTATCAAGGTCAAGGATAAGAAGATTTATTTCTTGTGATGTTGTGCTGTCAATAAACTCCTGTACATCTCTCTTGGTTGCTTTACTACTTTTCAGATAGTCATACATGTTAAGCATGAACTTTCCCTGAAAAGCATAATCAATTGAGTGTTCTACTACATCGTAGAATTCGTAGTTATCTTTGTCATCCATCATACAAGATTATTTTCTTTGAGATATTTAACAGTTTCTGAACAACCACCAAGGAGAGTGTCATTAACCACAACCCTAGGGAATGTGGCACCCTTACCAAACTCTTTGTAGAATTCCTCTTTGGTGAAGTCCCTACCTAGTTTATACACCACATATCTCAATTCTGCAAGTTGCAATGCTGACTGAACTTTGGTACAAAAAGGACAAGCTTCCTTGGAGTAAACTGTGAAGGTCATAGTACTATTAAAAATGGGATTGAAATTAAAAATATTGAAATGATAATGCCCCCTGCTTGTTGTAGCAGAGGGCTAAAACTGAAATAGGGGTCAGACATCTAGTTTGTTTCTTGCCTCTGGATTGATTTTGAGTTCTTCAATAAACTCTTCTTTTGCTAAATGTGAGGTGTACTCAGGATAGAATTGTTTCATAGCTGCTGGAACACCCATGCAACTAGGGTAACCACCCTTGATCCATACCTCTTTCCTATCTTCTAGGACTACATGATTAAATGGAAACTTTGGTTTTCTACCCACAGGTTTGAATCTCCTACTCATATGTGAATGTCTTCCCTTTTACTTTGGTATCAAACTCACCAGTCTTACCAGGGTTCATCTTACCAACCTTAACACGCTTACCCTCACCTGGCCAAGACTTATTTGTTCCAACAAGTTGAGCACTGCCCTTGGGTTTCTTCTTAATCAGAACAGAATCCTGGTTATATTTCTTACCCAGTTTAGTGATTGCCTTCTTGAACTTCTTCTTACCCATCTTACCTGAGGATACTACATGGGATCTCTCACCCACTTTCTTCTCATCCTTTGTGCCAGGGTTCTCTGTGTACCTCCCAGAGACCTTTGTAGCACCTGGAAGACCTGCTCCCCTGATATCCTTGTCTAACTGCTTGGAACGTGCCTTGTTCTCCTTGTTAGACTTGTCTCCTCTTTGAGCAGACATAATAGCCATCCCACCTTTCTTATCCTTTTGACGAATGCGATTTAGGGATGCCTCTTGAATAAATTCAGAGTAGGTCTTCATCTTCTTATTTCTTTTTTTTATTTATTTGTAGAGGGTGTTGAGGTTTGAATTCACCCTCAGCAAATGGTTGTGACTTAGTAAGGTCTCTGCGTGATTGATTCTTGATAATGATGAAGGCGTCTTTGTTGAATTTACGTGTGCCCTTAGGTGATTGCCACTTCTTATTATAGACCTCACCAACATCAATACCAGAGACCTGTGTTCCACCAATCTCTACATCAATCTCATCACTTACTTCCCATCCCAGTTGATTGATCACCTGAGCAATCTGTTCAGTGAGGGTAAGTTCTCTTTCTTCTGGTTCAAGATTTCCAAGCATAAAAAAGGGGGCATAACCCCCATAGTATAACAATTTATGTGTGAGGAGTCAATACAGCTCCTCTTCTGCTTCTGTTTGAATTATACAATTGCTAGTAGGGTATGACACACATAGTAGCGCAAACCCTGCTTCAATCTGATCATCATCCAAGAATGATTGGTCTTCTT
>MDTC01100938.1_pt1 | contig 10996 bp, 7 predicted proteins | sample 811181 | NCBI WGS metagenome assembly MDTC01 (sample SAMN05326644, study PRJNA326480) | marine metagenome | isolation source: seawater | place: Pacific Ocean: North | collected 2011 | reverse complement strand
TCAGCAATGGGAACACAGCAAATAGCAAGATCAGCAAACCATTTGACTGAGTTAACGGAACAATTGAGAAACTTAATATCAAGTTTTAATATTGGCAAAGAATTACAATCTTATGAATCAACAAGATTAATGAATTAAAAGAGAATACAAAAGGCTGGTTAAATTTGTTAACCGGCCTTTAATCAAAGACAGTAGGTAAGTTTAAATCCATCAAATGTTTTTGAATATCTAATAAATGCTTATGATTAGTTCTATTTGGAGATAATTCCGGCAACTCATTAAAAGGAAAAAATCTAACATCCGAAGTCTCGCTGCTGGTAGATGCTTCTCCCCCAATCAATTCACATAAATAAACTATTTTTACCGCATGAAAAAATTCTAAAGGACCCGGATTTCTGTTCGCATCATAAACTCCAATAACTTTTAAGGGCTTTACTTTATAACCGCTTTCTTCCCAAGCTTCTCTTATAGCTGCTTCAGATGGTATATCGCCAACATCTGCCCAGCCTCCCGGCATTGCCCATTTACCGTCACTTATTTCTTTAACCAGAAGAATCTTATTTTCATGAACAACTGCAGCTCTAACATCAACTTTTGGTGTAGCATAACCGGGCTGATTCATAAAAACTTTTTTTGTGTGTTCCAAATCTAAATCTGTATGTTCCGCAATTATTTCTGAGGCGAGTTCAATTATTCTTTTATTTCTTTCTACTTCATAGTTATTGGATGCAAAAGCTAATCCTGTTTGTCCTAATGATTGAATTTCTCTTGCCCACAAAAGCCATTTGGGTTCTTTGTTCATAAAAATCCTTTATTCCAAATTATATGTATAACCAAGTATAATACTTATATCCTGGTAATTAAGTTTTGCTTTTTTCGGTTGATTAAATAAGTATATCTCATCATTGATCTGCAAGTTACTGAAATTTACAAGTTGATTATAGTTATCATCAAATGATAAGCTGTAACCTAAACCAAGAGAGAAATCTGAACGGGAATCATTAAATGTTGCTCCAAGAGTAAAATGATAAATATCCCATTCCGAAAATCCTAAGTAATAATTATTTCTTTGTTTATAAACACCGTTATTATAATCAGTTCTAAAACTGAAGAAAGTCTTAAGAACTTCAGAAGCAGCAAATTCTAATGCAAATCCGAAATTCAAAACGGATTTAAATTCATCAACAATTTTAAGATTTTCCGCACTATTTGATTCAATATCTTTTGAGCTTCCTAAAGAAAGAACAAAAGTTTTCTGCCATGGTTCGGAAACTGTATATTGCTTATGAGGAGCAAAATATTCAGCACCAAAAGAAAAATTTAGTTTATTTGTTATAGGTGTCTCAAAACCAAATCCGATTGAAAATGGAGTTTTAACTTTAGCGAAAAGATCCTGCTGTCTGTCATCTGCAGTAAAATCAATAGGAGTAACAATACCTGATTGAGAATCAGCGTCTCTGAGAACGTTTTGCGAACTGAGAATACCTGCAACTTTTGATTGACCGTAAATTGAAATTTGAGGTGATGTTAAAGTTAGTCCCAACTTTATAAAATCATTTTGATATGCAAGCCCAATTTTTACTAATAATGCTAAACTCCAAATATCCTGATAACGTAATAAAGAATTAGAGGCAGTTTGAAAGTATGAAGTATCAACTGCAAAGACATTTATATTTTCTCTAAATGAATAAGTTTTATAAATTCCGAAACCACTTATGCCGACAGACAAATTATCGTTTATTTTTTGGGATAGACTTCCTCCTCCCCAAATCTCTTCACTTGATTGACTAACAAGATACTGAGCAGTTACATTTTCCTCGCCACTGAAAGTTGGAATGAAAGAATCATTTCCAATATAGATTCCATTAGGATTTTGCGGAATAAGATCTTGATAAAGTTCTACTCTTGATGTAAAGTTTAGTGCAGATTTATTTCTTGTTAACAGCACATAACCAATTTTCAGATCATCAATTAAAAAATCTAAGGAAATTAATCCGGAAGCCATTAAGGGAAGTGTCTTAAAGTCATTAGCAATAATATTTAATCCGTCTCCGGCTCCATCTTTAATTCTGTATAATGAATAGCCGTAAACATCTGATGAGATTGAATGACTTGAAGTATTTATAAATCCAAGTGCCCCGGGATTATAGAAAGAAGCACTGTTATCTCTAACTCCTCCAATAACTATGCCTCCCATTAATGCGGATCTTGTTCCTCCCATTATATTCCAGTGGTTTCTTTCTTGTGCTGATATAGAAACCGCTAAAAGCAAAAAAACAAAAATTATTCTATTCATACTCTCATAAAAATTTGAAAAACAAATTTAAGGATGGAATTCATGATTAAAAAGAATTACAAAATATATTTAATACATGGTCTTTCGGAAAGGAGATTGTAAATTGAAATTCTCTCCGTATCAGAATTCAATAGTACAATCAAATTCATAGAAAAATAGTTTCCTTTTTTACTAATGTTAGATGAAGTGATTTCATAATCAAATCCGGTTGAAACTTCTTCCATAGCAGCTATCATTTTTTCTAAATCATTACCAATAACTTTAAATGTCCATTTGCATGGATATTCAATGTTCGGTTTTTTATTTCCTTCACCAATAATCATATTATAGTTTCTTTTCTTAATAAATTGAGAGCTTAATTTAAGAAATGGATAAAAAAAATGCCGGAATTATCCGGCATCAATCTAGATTAAAAATTAAGATTCTTTCTAAAGATTCATATTTATAAGAGGTAAAATTCTAAAAGGAATTGGATTATTCTTTGCGATATTTAGTAATCCGATTTGAACCCCTTCAAGTATTTCGGCTACATTCAGGATTCCTATTGCAATTCCTGTCTGTTTATGGATTTTGTTAAATGAAGCTATTGATAAACCTTTCATAAATTCTACTTCGTTCCAAAAAGCACTAATATTTATGCCGCTGGAATTTTCTGCTTCAATCTTATATATAGTAGAAGTAATTCCGCTTATATTTGATGATTTTATTTTCCCTGCAGACAAATTAATCCCAGAAATATTATCTCTTGAAAGAATTGCAGTACCGGCAACATTAAGCCCGGTGATATTTTCTTCTGCAATTAATGCAAATCCGGATAAGTTAATAAAGTTAATATTAGAACCGGAAACAATTGCAGCTCCTGATAAATTTAAACCGGTTACTGAACCTTCACTAACGATTGCAAGTCCGCCAAAATTAATTCCGACAATACCTTTAGCACCAACAATTGCTAATCCGCCGGAATTAAAGCCGGTCATTTCACCTTCTGAAACGGCAGCCAACCCACCTAAGTTTACACCGGTTATATTATTCTGCCCGACTAATGCAAGTCCTCCTAAATTTATTCCAACAATATTACCTTCACTCACATTTGCTAAACCACCGATATTAATTCCGGTTTGGTTTCCTTCGGAAACATTGGCCAATCCGCCAAAGTTAACTCCTGTCAGATTTCCTTCGGAAATATTTGCTAGAGTTGCAAAGTTAAATCCATTTGAATAAGAATGCGTAATGTTTGCTAAAAGTCCGACTGAAATTCCATTCATTTGATCTGCTGCCGGCGCAGCTCCTAAAGCAAAACCATTCATAATAAAATCATCATTATGATATGGTCTCCAAAAAGTAATATTAATTCCATTAACATTTTTTACATCACAATCGCTAATATTAAAACGTATTCCACTGTGATATTGAGAATTTCCAAATCCAATACCCACATTTCCTGCACCTAAGTTAAAGCTGCTGTGATTACAGAAATTATCGTCTTCTTGTCCAAAGAGAAAGAATGGAATTAACAAGATAAACATTAACTTTTTCAAGATTTCTCTCCTTAATTTTTTTAGTTTTAGACGATTTTACCGGAAGGAATGTTACACTATCATAAATAAAAAAGGCTGTCATTTTTTTGATGACAGCCCCAGGATAAAACTGATTTATTTTTTAGTTTTTCTTTGCTCTTAATGAATCCCAAATCATATACATACAAATTAATGCAAACATAACTATACCAACTAATTCAGCAGAATGTGATTCTGCCCATTCACTCATTCTCCAATCAGCTCCAAGTGATCTCAGAATAACACTAACAACACCCATTAAAGCACCGCCGGCTATAAAACCAGATGCGATTAATGTTCCTCTTTCTCTTCTAGCTTTATTTAATTCATCATCTTTACTTCTTGTTGAAACAAAATGAGCTATCATACCGCCTACTAAAATTGGAGTATTTAGTTCGAGAGGAAGATACATACCTAAAGCAAATGCTAAAGCCGGAACTTTAATCATTGTTAATATTAAAGCCATAAATGCTCCGGCAATGTACATCATCCAAGGTGCAGGCTGGTTTGACATCAAAGGCTGAATAACAGCAGCCATTGCATTAGCCTGTGGCGCAGGAAGATCAGAACCTACAAAACCGTAAGTATCATTTAAAAGCATTATAACCCATCCTACTGTTGCGGCTGAGACTACAGTACCAAGGAATTTCCACTTTTCCTGCTTATAAGGAGAAGAACCTAACCAATATCCGATCTTTAGATCTGTTACAAATGCACCGGCAACCGATAATGCTGTACAAACTACACCGCCAATAATTAATGCCGAAACCATTCCCGCTTCACCGGTTAATCCTACTGAAACCAAAATTATTGAAGAAAGAATAAGTGTCATTAATGTCATACCGGATACTGGGTTAGTTCCAACAATAGCAATAGCATTAGCAGCAACGGTTGTAAATAAGAAAGCAATAATTAAAACGATTAACAACCCAACTATTGCATGAAGAACATTAGATACAACTCCAAGCATGAAGAATATAAAGATCATAATTGCAGTCACAACAATACCGGAAACAATAATCTTCATCGGTAAATCTTTTTGTGTTCTTAATTGATTATTTGATTGACCATCTTTTCCACCGAATATTTCTTTGAATCCAAGTGAAAAGGCAGTTTTAATAATTCCTGATGATTTAATAATTCCAATTAATCCTGCCATTGCAATTCCGCCAATACCAATGTGGCGGACATAATTACTAAATATCTGCTCTGCGGACATTTGCTTAATCAGCAAATCAACATTTGCCCCAATAGGAACATTTATAAAATCACCTAAGTATGCAAAAACCGGAATGATAACAAACCAAGCAACAAACGAACCTCCGGCAATAATAGCGGCGTATTTTAATCCAACTATGTAACCTAAGCCCATTACTGCCGCACCAACATTAAGCTTGAATACTAACTTAAATTTATCTGCAACAGATTGACCAACTTCTAAAACTCTAGTTGAAAATACTTCGCTCCACAAACCAAAAGTGGCAATTATAAAATCGTATAAACCCCCAATTATTCCACTAGAAACTAGAACTAAAGCTTGATTTCCTCCTTTTTCGCCTGCTACTAAAACCTCAGTAGTAGCAGTAGCTTCAGGGAAAGGAAACTTACCATGCATTTCTGCAACAAAATATTTTCTGAATGGAATTAAAAATAAAATTCCAAGAAAACCGCCGAATAATGAAGCCAGGAATATTTGATAAAACTCAACTTCAAGTTCAAGAATGTAAAGAGCAGGAAGAGTAAAAATTGCACCGGCAACAATTGATCCGGACGTAGCACCAATTGATTGGATAATTACATTTTCACCCAATGCCTTATTTCTTTTGAATGCAGTTGATAAACCAACGGCAATAATTGCAATAGGAATAGCGGCTTCAAATACCTGCCCAATTTTTAATCCCAAATAAGCGGCGGCTGCAGAAAAAATAACTGCCATAACCAAACCCCATAAAACCGACCATATATTTACTTCTGGTACATTCTCTTTCGGAGACATTACAGGTACATATTCTTCACCCGGAGCCAATTCAAAGTAGGCATTCTCAGGCAGTCCTTCTACTTTTTTTACTTCGTGATCACTCATGCATTTCTCCTTACTATTTAAATATTAGAGGAAGTTCTTGTTCTATTTTATCATTTACTGAATTCTTAAAAATTAGTTTCCCTTTATAATTTGCTTCCGCCGGAATTTTATCGGCTGGAAGTACATACTTCAGTTCCAAAGTTTCAATTATAGATGGATATAATGTTACCGATTTACTTTTTCCATCTCTTACTTCAATAGTTTCGTTATTCTTGAAATTACCGATTTCAGTTATATGAAAGTCAATTTTATTTGGAAGATTTGCAAATGCCGGGACTAATTCCAAAACTAAATTTGTGCTGTCTGCTTCAAATCTATTAAAGATTTTTATAGAATTTGACCTATAAGATAAAGCGCTAATTCTAAGAGCTTTTCCTTTTTCATCCAATATTTGGAAGGCACAATCGGTAAGTTTATTAAAATCCTCTTTAGTAACCGAAACATAAAACTCTTTTGAATCTTCATTCTTCTTTAACGTAAATGGCAGATGATAAACTGCTTTTTCATCAACGTTTATGAAATGCGCTTTTTCATAACCATAAATTTCTCCGCTTAGATTATAGGATGTATTTCCGGTAAATTCATTTATTAATTTTATCTTATTATGATTTTCAGAAATCTCAAAATCATCAATTCTATTTATTCCTTTGAAGGTTATGTTAAGTTTATAAGCTGATAATTCCAACGCTGAAAAGTTTCCGGTTACTACAACTTCGTAAACTCCAGGTACCAAATCATAAAATGACTCTTCTCTTTGATATTTATCATCTTTAGTATCAATTGGTAATGAAGTATAAACTTCTCTGCCGTCGGGATTAAAAACTCTAAATTCAGCTTTACCGTATTTTCCTTCAACAGCATTAAGATTTACATGCATTGCACTTGCCCCGGCCGGAACAGAAATGAAGTATCTGTTGAACATTCCCGGATCCAATTCACCGTTAAAATTCATTTCATAATTATTAGAAGCATTAAATTCGTATGGAATAACGGCAGTAACCATGAAATCGAATTCTACAAACTTGTTTTTATCATCTCTTACAGCTTTCACAATTCCATTATACAATCCGGGTTTTGATAATTTTTCTCTGTCGATCTTTAAATCAATAAACGAAGGTTGATCATTTCTCAAATAAGTTTTTTTAGTAATTAACTGAATCCAATCTTGATTGGTTTGTATGTTAAAAGTTCTGAAGAATTTACCTTCATTCGAAAAGTTATCTCTTGATAAAGAGACTCTAAAGCTATTGTCTTTCTCTAAATATCTTGCATCTCTTAAGTAAATATTAGGAGCAGTATTAGAAGGCATATTAGGAGATAATGCTTTTGTTGTATATGTTTCAAAAGTATTAACTGCATTGTTATTTAAATATTTTTTCAGAAGTTCATAAGCATTAATTACATTTATATAACCGCCGACTTGGTCAATATCCTGATATTGATTCATTTTAACAGCACTTTCTTTTACAACTCTATATAATAGTTTTGACGGAATTTTTATATCTGGAAATTCAACTTTTGCTGCACTTAATAAGAGTGACATCACTCCTGCCGTATAAGGAGAAGCCATACTTGTTCCCCAAAATCTATCCCAGTCAACAAAGTTTGGAACTGTTGATGCACATGCCCCCGGAGCAATAACATCGGGCTTTGAAACTTCACCACCTCTCGAACTAAAGTAAAGAATAATATCATCTTTAAGATTAGTTCCCCATAAATCTCTTCCTACTTCTTGAGTCAAGATTGCCCCGCTAGAAAAGAGATTGCTTGAAGCTGCCGGAATGCCTGATGTCGAAATTCCTGTCCCTTCATTTCCGTTTGAGGTGCAAATATATAAGTAGGGATTTTCTTTAACTAAATCTGCAATAAATTTTTCAATTTCTGCATGACCTTCAATTTCAGAACCGATTCCAAAACTCATATTAATAATACATGGTTCATTTCTTTCTTTTGAAACTTTATCTGCATATAAGAAAGCTTTCTTCATACTTTCTGCAACTGTTGATCCACCGGAATAATTATTATTACCCAGTTTCATACTCATTAAATAAGCACCTGGAGCAACACCATTAAATGAACTTCCATCAATTTGATAACCTGATGCAATACCAGCGCAGTGAGTTCCGTGTGATCCATCATCAAAATGAAAGCTTACTATCTGTTCTTCTGGTAAAATATTCAATCCCATTGTAAAAGGAGGAAGATCATCTTCGGTTTTAAATGTAAAGGAATCTAAATTTTCTTTATAATTTCTTAAAGGCTTTTCATCAGATAAATCACCATCTCCGCTTAAATCAGCAAACACAACCCAGTAATTTTCATTCATAACTTTAAAGGTAATAAAATGGAAAACATCATCTTCCTTTCCATTTCCGTTAACATCGTTTACACCGCTGCCTGAATTCATCCATAAAGATTCTTTGATTGCACCAATATAAATTTTCTCTTCATCGGCTTTTAATTCTAATTGTGAAGTAGAAATTACTTTCAGATTTTGATCTTCATCGTAATAGATATTTTTCCCATCTTCTTCATCAATATCTGCTTCATAAAATTTGATATCTCCCTGCTTGGTAAAATCTTGAACATCAATTACCTTAGTTTCGCCGGTTGTTGTTTTCAATAGTCCGTCAATTCCCATATCAACACCGGTATCAAGAATTATAATAATTGTCCCGCGTCCGTCAAATTCTGGATTATCTTTAATAAACTGTGCTACACCTGTTCTTTCCAAAGAGAGAAAAGTTTGGAGAGAATCCTGAGCAATCAATGAAATGCTTAACAGCATTACAATCAATAATAATTTTCTAATTTTCATAAATCACCTAATTAATTTTCAGTACTTCTTTCGGTTTGTTGTTTATTTATTTCTTGGTAATCTGCTTCGCTTCCTAATAAGCTGTGAGGAATTAGGAAAATAACCAACATAATAATTGAAGCCAATATTACCCCTAAGTTTGGTTTATAGTTTTTCTTAATCATAAATAATGCAATAAGCCAGCCGATTAATGCAAGAAGAGTTTTATTGTCTGTTAAATCATAACCAAACGGAAAGCCTGTCCAATAAGCATCAAATGCAAATTTCTGCACTAATGGTCCAAGTATAAATCCACCTATCAATAAAAACCCGATTGTCCAATAAGTAAGTTTGTTTACATTATTTCTTTTTAGAAGTGCTTCTATTCCGGTTCTTGTAGCCAGCAGCATTGCACCAAACATAATAATTACATGCGGAATTAAAGCCCAAAGAGGAACGTCACCTTTAAATCTTATAATGATGAAATCTTTGTCCTGCGGGAGTTTGATAGTTTCCGATTGATTTGAAATTTCAACATAATATTCAAGCTTTGCAGCCAGTACTTTGGGATTGGGAAGGATACCGATATATTTCCCCTCTTTGTATTCAAACTTAACTTTGTGCCAGTCTTCCGGCGAGTTTAATGCTTTCCAATATAGATTGATATCCAAATTTTTATTTTCAGTTTCCAGAATTACTTCATGGTTTTCAAATCCGCCGTGACTTCTAGCTAAAGTATATTTTATCTCTGTATTATTGAAAGTAATTTTATCATTTATTGGGTAAGTAGGACCGGTAATTCGTTGATAATATGCAGTTGAAAGTGTAATAATGAATGAGACAATCCAAATTAATACTTTTTGCATAGGTTCCACACTATAAAGAATTTGAAAATTTTTATCGTTAAAGATAGGTTAAATAGGACATTCAACGCAACTTTATTTTGTCCAATTTAATTAGCTGAAGTGAAGGTTAAAGTAACTTTAGTACCAATATTTTCGGCACTTGTTACTTCAAGTTTTCCCCCTAAAATTAAGGTTAGTTTATTTGCAATAGTTAAACCTAGTCCTGCACCTTCATAACGTCTTTTATATCCCTCATCGGTATCCTGCAAAAAGGGTTCTAAAATCTGATCAAGTTTTTCTTGTCTTATTCCTATTCCGGTATCAATAATTTCAATATTTACTTTACCTTCATTTATTGAAGTAGTAGCAAGAATCTTCCCGTCATTTTTATTGTACTTAATTGCATTATCAATAACTTCCAGCATTATTTTTCGGAATTTGGATTCATCAATATTAATCTGCGGATTATTTTCATCAAATCTAAAATCAACTCCAATATTTCTTTCATTTAATTTCTGCTTAAGATTATCAAAATATGTTGATATCACAGCATTAACCGAACAGATTTCAAAATCAAGATCATTTTCACCGGATTCTAATTTGGCAACTTCTAAAATATTATCAACTAAATTTAGAAGTCTGTTTACACCGTCTCTTAAAAATCCGGTCATTTCAGTAACATTGTCAAATTCTTTGTTTAGAATATCATCTTCAAGTAAATCGGCATAACCAACAATTGCATTCAATGGTGTTCTTATTTCATGCGACATATTTGCAAGAAACGCAGTTTTTAATTTATTCAGTTTAATTTCCTTTTCGTAAGCGGCTTTTAGTATCTTTTCATTTTGAAGTTGTTCTGTGATATCATTTAAGCTGACTATAAAAAATTTCGCATCTGAATATTCATCTGCAACAGTAGATATTTTTATTTGATAATCTCTTCCGTTGGTTTTACATGTATAATAATTTTTACTGTTCCTCTCTTCATTATAACTATCAAGCTTATCTATAATTTGGATATAGAAGTATTCCGGAAAAATAAATTCAATTTCATTGCCTATTGAATTTTCCTTGTCAATTTTGAATTCTGTTATAAAACTTTCATTAACATTTTCAATAAGATATTTCTCTTTTACTTTTTTAAGAATTACCAATGGATCGGAAATATTATTGATGATTGTTTTCTGCTGCTGCTCAGAGTTTTGTATAACACGGTTTTTAAGTATGTAATTTGTTATATCATTTGCAGTTAGAATAAATTTCAGATTCTCGGATTCACTTCTTCTTACCGGATAAAATTTCAGTTCCTTAAACCAGATTTCTCCTTCTTTATTTACGGAAGAAATAATTTTAATGCATTCAACTTTATTCTCTAATGAAAAGTTAAATTCTTTGATATCACTCTTACTTAAAAATTTT
>MDTC01046915.1_pt1 | contig 10996 bp, 8 predicted proteins | sample 811181 | NCBI WGS metagenome assembly MDTC01 (sample SAMN05326644, study PRJNA326480) | marine metagenome | isolation source: seawater | place: Pacific Ocean: North | collected 2011 | reverse complement strand
TTGCATTTTATCACTCAGTTACTCTTGAGCAAAGAAAAACTTGGCAGAGATGGATGACTAGAACTAGGATCGTTGATGAGCACTTGAAAGAACTCTTTACCGATGGTTTGGAGACTCCGGATGGCGGGAGATTTACAGGAAAGGGTTTCCGCTCCACTTGGCAGGAAGGGGTTGTGGCATGCGCCTCGGCGATGACTAGGGCGGTAGATATCCCAGAATCCGAGGCAGATAGTGCCGACGTCATCGCCCCCATGATTAGAGATACTGGTTTAGCAATGGCCATGGGGCAAACTCCGACTGAGGTCTTTGCGGCCCAGATGGGAAAGTCTGAATCATACATGGATGGAGGGAATCCTGGATCCGGTGGGCGCGATTTACACATAGGGAATTGGGAAAAAAGGGTCCTCCCTCCGACAGCACCCCTTCCTACTGCTAGCGCGACTACGACCGGTATAGCATTGGCCGCCCAAAGATTGGGCAAATCTAGATTTCATCTTGCACCTGTTGGAGAAGGGTGTAGCAGTAGCGGAGAGTTTTGGGAGGCGATGAATTTGGCCGGTACCCGTGGACTTCCAATCTGCTACATGATACAGAACAACCAGATCGCACTGGATACGTTCGTTTTGGGGCAATCCGGAGCAGAGACATTCGGCGACAAGGGCATTGCAATGGGAATTCCTTCATGGACCATTGATGGCTCTGATCCGGCTCAATTCTACGCGTCAACATCTGTTGCGAGAGAGATTGCTCTGTCAGGAGGAGGTTCTACCTTGATTCATGTCGAGACAATGCGAGGGTGCGGCCACGCGCATCATCATGATGACCTTTATTTGGGCTCAGTTTCTGGGAATCCACCCGGATATGTGGATAGGGAATTACTAGGTTATTGGTCCGATAAGGATCCACTTCCTAATCATAGGGAGTTTCTAATTAGAAATGGCTGTAGTGAGAGGGCTCTCTCATTGATTGAGGACGAGGAGAGAGAAATGGTCATGCTTTGTAGAGAAGAAATGGAAGGTATGGCTTGGCCGGAGGGGCATTCTGTAGGAAAGGGCGTCACTAGTCGGATTGATGCTAGAAGCCACTCTCAGCAAATCAGTGATTTGAATATGGATTCGGAGCAGACAGAGTCCCCTTTGTCACCAGGTGAAGAGGCCTTATTTTTCTCGGATGCGCCAAATTCCTGGACGTTTAGCAGATCCATCCAGAATGCGATGGTCGAGGTTGCTGAAATCTATGGCGACGAGGTTGTATTCATGGGTGAAGACATGGAAGTTGCAGGTGCATTCGGGATGAACCTTCCATTGAAGGCAAGAGGCCATCAATCAAAATTGCTCGATATGCCACTTTCGGAAGCGATAATTATCCATTCGGCGACAGGTGCTGCACTTGGTGGGATGAAGCCGATGGCTGAGATACAGTTTGGAGGTTTCGCGGCTCTAGCGATGAATCCACTGATAAATAACGCTGCTCAACTACGATGGAGATGGGGTGCAGATGTGCCCCTTACCGTAAGAATCCCACTTGGGGCGAAGACTAGGAGCGGGCCATTCCATGCGAATATGATTGAGTCTTGGTTCACGAATGACCCCGGCCTAGTTATTGCCTTTCCAAGTAATCCTCAGGATGCCTATGATCTACTAATTGAAAGTCATTCGGTCCCTGATCCAGTTCTTTTCCTTGAACATATTGGACTTTACGGACTTAGAGGCGGTAAAACCGGTTGGGGAGGATCGATTAATCAGATTGTGGATACTTCTTTGGTCAAAGATAGGGTAGCTTCTGGAAAGCTGTCAATTGGCAAGGCACGAGTGGTAAGAGGAGGGAGCGATCTAACGATTATTACTTGGGGGGCGATGGTCCATGTGGCACTAGAAGCATCCAGAATGGCATCCGATGATGGATTTGAAGTTGAAGTGATTGATTTGAGAACTATTCAGCCATTCGACGAAAGAACGTGCATTGACTCCGTGAAGAGGACTGGTAGGATGATCGTCTTACAGGAAGCGCAGTGGACAGGCGGACTTGGACACACCATTAGCAGCAGAATTATTGAACAGTCTTTCTGGAGTTTGGAATGTGCGCCAGTGGTTATCGGCGCTCTCGACACTCCTGTTCCCTTTTCCCCCACCCTTGAAGATCATACGATCCCAACGGCCAATTTGGTATATCGCCACATAATTAGATCGTGCAGTTAAGACTGATTGATTGGAAACGGTCATGAGTGGAATTGCCGCGCGATGAACATGGACTGGCTTCTGGTAGTGGCGGGATTCATTCTTCTGATGCTAGGCGGAGAGGTCATTGTCCAGGGGGCAGTAGTAATGGCCAGAAGAATGAGAGTCCCTCCTTTGCTAATAGGATTCACCATAGTTGCAATCGGAACTTCTCTTCCGGAGTTGGCAGTTTCTCTCGAGGCAGTTGCAGGAGGCCAGCCTGACCTAGCAGTAGGCGGCGTGATGGGGTCGAACGTCGCGAATGTTATGCTCGTTCTTGGGACGGCATCGATGCTAGGGGCGGCAAGTGACCCTGGTGCTGGAGTCAGGAGGGATGCAAAAGCCATGATGCTAGCATCCTTTGTCCTATTGGGTGCCGTTTACCTAGGCTCAATCAGTCAAATTTTCGGAGCGGCGATGTTGACTTGTTTGGTTGGATACTATGGATACTCTTACCTCAACTCTGAAGATGAGGATGCAGAAATAGAAGAAAGTTGGGTCCCAGACAATATATCTTTAGCGTTAATAGTCACAATAATCGGTGGTTTTCTAATTTGGAAAGGAGCTGAATTCCTAATCGATGGGGCCACTGGAATAGCTACCAGTCTGGGAATATCAGAAGCAATAATTGGACTTTCGATAGTTGCACTAGGTACCTCTCTTCCGGAGCTAGCAGTAACTATCGTTGCGGGTATTCGTGGCCAGGGTGGTGTCGCGGTAGGGAATGTTTTGGGCTCAAATATGATGAATATCTTAGGAATTCTAGGGATGACGGCACTGGTAGGGGGAGAAATAGTAATCAATCCCAACTTTGCAGAGAGGGACATTTGGGTAATGCTACTAACCTCTGGGATAATCGCTGCCATGCTTTTGGACGATAGAGAGATTGGACGGAGGACTGGTTTTGCTATGGTTGCCGGGTATGTTTTGTACATGGCATACCTCTACCTCTAAGACTGATCACCGGTTCCAATGCTCATGGTCGACTTTGTTTTGAGCGAAGAGCAACGAATGCTTCAGCAACTTGCCAGAGATTTTGCTGAAGAGGAAGTGAAGCCAAATGCTGGCAAATGGGATAGTTCTAGCCAGTTCCCGAAGGAGGCCATAAAGAAAGCTAATGACTTCGGCCTCCTTACTCTAAAAATCCCTGAAAAATATGGAGGAGGCGGGATGGGTTCCTTCGAGGAGGTTCTTGTCTGCGAGGAGTTTGGAGCTGGCGATCCCGGGTTTGCCACTGCCTGCGGGAGTACAATGCTCGCTTCATATCCTATCCTAACAGGAGGTACTGAGGATCAGAAGGAACGTTACATGACGAAGGTTACTGAGGGGTGTATTGCGTCATATTGTGTTACTGAGCCGGGCGCAGGTAGCGATGTACAATCAATAAAAACCGAAGCGGTCAGGGATGGGGACGAGTACATCATCAATGGCAGTAAGATGTGGATAACTGGAGCTGGATATGCTGATTGGTTCTTTGTTCTCGCATACACCGATAAGAAAGCAGGCTACAGGGGCATGAGTGGCTTCATAGTCGATGCTGATTCTCCGGGAATAGAGCTTGGTAAGAAGGAGGAAAATATGGGGCAGAGGTGTTCAGACACCAGGTCTGTTACATTCAATGATGTTAGAGTGCCCGTTGAGAATCTTATTGGAGAGGAAGAAAATGGAGGTTGGATGAACGCTATGAAGGCCTTTGATTTGTCGAGACCAACAATTTCCGCGCACGCAGTGGGTAACGCAAGAGGTGCACTGGAGGAGGCTGTTTCATACTCTAAAGATAGAAATGCTTTCGGAAGGCCTATCTTCAAGCATCAGGCGATCTCTTTCATGTTAGCGGATATGGCCACTAAGGTCGATGCTGCTAGACTACTCACATGGAGGGCGGCTCTGAAGTGTGACTCAGGAGAAAGAAACACATTGGAGGCTGCTCATGCCAAGAGGTTTGCAGCTGACATGGCCATGGAGGTAACTACGGATGCGGTTCAGATCTTTGGAGGTTATGGGTATTCCGAGGAGTATCCGGTTGCTAGGAGAATGAGGGGGGCTAAGGTCGTTCAGATATTTGAGGGATCAAGCCAAATCCAGAGGCTGATAATTGGAAGAGAGATGATTCGTGACGGTGAGTAACTTCGGGATTGGTTGCGTAGTTTTAGCTGCAGGGGAGAGCAGTAGGCTTGGCCGCCCAAAGGCACTGATAGATATAATGGGCGAGCCTCTAATTTCATGGATCACAGGAAGATTGGTAAAATTGGGATTTGCGCCAGTAATTGTGACTAGGATGGAGATATACGACGCTATCAAAAACTCTGTGGGAGATGTTGACGTTGTAATTAATCAACATCCCGAGTTGGGAAGAACGGGTACTGTCAAAGAGGGCTTGAAATTTATCAATGATAAGTATGGGGAAGGATTGGATATACTAATCGTACCAGTTGATAGGCCTGGATTTTCATTGTCTACTGTTGAGTTACTAATTAGCAAAGAAGACAGTACATGTCCTACCTATGGAGGCAAAGGGGGACATCCCCTTTTAGTATCAAAGCAGGATTGTAATAAAATCATGATGGCTCGATCTGATGCTCCCCTAAATGGAGTGATTTCTCCACGGAGAATGCCTGTAAATGACAAGTATCTTCATTTTAACCTAGATACAAAAAAGGATGTTGATGAGTTTCTTATGGTTGTAAAATTTCTGCGAGAATCTGATACTCATCGAGAAGCCACATAAACAGGAATCCCACAATCAAAGCGGGCAATGTTGTGTGAACTGTCGCCCAAATTGAAGCCTTTTTGTGACGTACTAGCAGAGGGAACAGAGCGTCTCCATCCTGTGAAATTGCGTTGGATACCAAGGCTGGAAAGGAAACTATTCCCTCAACATATGCGGAAATTGCGATTATTTGGGGGCCGCAACCCGGTACGAGACCTATTATTGCAGCTACCACAACTGCCTCAGCTCCAGCCCCTCCCTGTGATAGATCAGATTCCGAAATTCCGGAAAATAACATGCCGAATTCAAAGATGAGATATGCCAAGACCACCCAAAATGTAACGAATGCAGTTTCCGAAGCGGCATGAACTAGCGTTTCATCGAATGAATTCAATTTATCTCCAATTGTGGCCTCAGTATCATCACGAATGAAATTCTTTGATGAAATGTAGAGGATTATGGAGAGAAGTGTTCCCGTGAATCCGACCCATGTTATGAGGCCGTCTCGTGTGAATGGATCCCAAACCAAGCTCGGAGAATATTCAGGATCTTGAGCATACCAAATCAAGAGGAGGATTCCCAAGGAAAATCCTATGATTGTCACGACCCACCATACCCTATATCCCTGGTGTATTATTTTGTACCCGAGTCCTTCTTGGGACTCTCTTGGCAATTCGGAAATGATAGCTACATCTTTTTCTTCTGGTGAGATGTGTTTCATTTCCTCAGCAACGTGAAGAGATTTCTTCTTTGTAATTCCCAATGGGGAAATCGGCGTTATTCCAAATCTATCGACCGCAAACCCCCAAGTGACTGCCACGATGAATGAAATTAAATGAACCGCAACGACCGGGGCCAAAAATGAAATGTCCTGAAAGACTGCTCCAATTAGGACAAAAGCGGCATCTCCAAGGGTTGCGATGAGAGTAGCAATGACGGTTCCATAAGTCACGTATCCCTTTGTGTACATGGGCATGACGATTATGGCTCCGCCACAACCAGGTGTCAGCCCCATAAGCGCGCCTATTAGGGGCTGTAGTCCCCTATTGTCCCTAATCCATCCTACAAATCTTCCCGCTGAGACGTATTGCAACCAACTGAAAAGAAGGACCATTGCCGCCACGAAAACAGTTACCGCCAAGAAGGCGTCTCTCATTGAGATAACAACTACCTCAAAGATTTCGTCAAGGGTGATACTTGACGACACAGGTCTACGGATGATTGTCTGGATATGAAATTATAGTATGTTAGATTCTCTTGAGATGAAATCATAGATTTCTGAATAATGCATTGGGGCAAATAAAATTCTTACAAGAGCTAACGAACGTAAATCCAAAGTGTGATGTCACGTGCCCGTTATCATGTCACGTGCCGTTCTATCTTGGGTTGTCGAGAGGCTTGATGCCGGGGAGAGAGTTGCCTTGGCTTCAGTTATCGAAGCTAAGGGGAGTGTCCCAGGAAAACCTGGGGCGAAACTTGCGGTATCTTCGACTGGAGAGAAATTTGGAACTGTAGGAGGAGCTGGGCTTGAGCTTAGGATCGAGAAAGGGTTGCTTGACCTCCTATCAAAATCTAAGTCGGATATGAGAAAGACGGGAGGTAAAATCGAGAGTTTCATTCTATACAAGGAGGGCAAGGGACAAGAACAGGTAGCTCTTGATAGCCTATGTGGGGGTCAGCTTAGAGTGTCAATGGAAGTGATAGAACCTGTGCCACATGTTCTGATAGCGGGAGGCGGGCACGTTGGAATGTCAGTATCGATAGTTTGCGATACCCTTGGTTGGCAACACAGTGTTTTTGACATCAGAGAAGAGTATTCTAATCCAGAAAAGTACTCCTCTGCTACAGAGGTTATGACTAGTTCAGTGTCTGACTTTTTGCAGGGCGAAACTACATCATCAATCGGAAGATTCTCTGACATACTCATCATGGGACATGACTGGTCCGTAGATCAAGAACTTCTGATAGGCCTCCTGAATATTTGTAAAGGTGGCACCAGAATTGGGGTCATAGGATCAAAAACTAAGTGGGGCGGGTTTACTAGAGCAGCACTTGAGTCTGGTTTAACTGATGATGAAATTTCAATAGCTAGATGCCCAATAGGTCTCGAAATAGGTGCTGATTCTCCCGAAGAGATCGCCCTAGCAATATGTGCTGAGATTCTTGCTCTCGAAAGAGGATCAATCTAGACGAAGTATGAAATCAGGCCTCTATGACCCGAGGCCATGAGATTCACTACCGCGGGAGTCGTATTGATGTTATTCACGCCACTTCTGAGCGGATGCATCTTTTGGGCTGATGAGATTACGGAGATTTATGAGCCGATAAGTGAAGATGATTTAGGGGCCTACACCATTGTCGCTCCTATTGACACTGGCATCAACGTATATCATAATCACTTTATCATGAATGGATCATATCCTTCTTCACTCTTGGATGGATTGAATGTTACTATGATTTGTGACATTTCTACAGAAGGTACCTGGCAAGAGAGGTATGAGGCAGACAAGGAAAGTTGTTGGGACCTCATCACTTCCTCGGATATTGTTTGGTTCAGAGGTACGAGAATAATTGGCACCTCTCCTGACGATGCGACAGATATACCGATTTTGGACGATCCCCAAGATGGGCATGGGACTGCGGTCACTGGGGCAGTTCTTGATGCCAATCCTGATGCCGTAATTTTCTTTGTAGAAGGGTTCAGTGACGCAGCTGTACTGGCAGCTGCTAATCAGCCACTTGTTGACATCATCACGACCAGTTTCGGACCTATTGGATCTGTCCCAGTGCCTGGCATTGAAGATGCGACGAAGATAGCTGTGGTGGATAATAAAAAGATCCATGCAGGAGCTGCTGATAACTCACCGTCTCCGGCGGTTCAAGACTCGACTGCTGGTCCGCCTTGGAGCATAGGAATTTCTGGATACGCCGAAGAGGGGGATGATCAGAAAGAAACAATGAGTGGATCTTATCCAGATATCGCGGCCGACTGGACTCAAATACTTCCGAACCATGATGACATTGATGGATACCATGAAACGTCCGGAACATCATTTGCAACGCCTAGAACCGCTGGACTGCTATCAAAAATTATACTGACATTAAGATCGGATTTCGGTGACTATTCTTCTGGAGCCGATCCTGAGAAAAGGGGCGGATTTTTGGTATCCGCAGAAGGAATGAATGTTACAAACGATGATTTGAGAGACGCTTTGAACTTGTCTGCTTGGTATCCCTCGTCATCGACATGGGACCCACTGTCTGGTACGATGCCAATCTCCCCATTGGCGCCATGCACCCAAGTCGGTTGGGGTGTTGTGAATGAAAGCAATGTACAACCAATTATCGACCATATTAAGGGATCTCCAGAGATGGAACAAAGACCGTCTGACGTAGTTATGTGCATGGAGGCCAATCAGGCAATTAGAGAGGCCTATTGGACATAGCCCGGCATGACCGCTGGCTTCAATAGAGATGCTCCCTGAGAAGTTGGCATGAGAAGAGTTAATGTGAGGTGGAACATTTCATCTTTGCATGGCTCTAATGATATCTCGAGTATCCTAAAGATTGTTGATAGTATAGAGGTCCTAAGCCATCTTTCCGTCAACGATAAGGGAGTTGTCCAACTAGCAGAGATTAGGTTAAAGGAAGGAAGAGAAATTTCCGAATTGTCTGATATCAGTTGGCTGGAGGTTATCGAAGTCCTTGAAGAAGATGGTGATTTGTTAGTAGTGAGAGTTCTTTGCAGTCATCCCTTTGCTAAATCAGCTATTGAGCTTTCGAACATTCAAGTTTACCCCCCATATGGGATAGACTCGCAAAGAGGTATGGAAATCAGATTGTCTGGACTTTCGGACTCTGTGAGTAGATTTGTTTCACTATTAAGGGTGGTTCTTCCCCCGGATAAGATTAGTGTTAATTCTTTCAGGAAGGAGGAAAGGAATGGTTGGACTGACGGTTTGACGGACAAGCAGAAGGAAGTAATTTCCTACGCGATAGATATGGGATACTTTGACCCAGACTCAGATATCAAACTGAAGGACATCGCTGAAGGACTTGGCATGGCCAGAAGTACACTTGGGGAGCATATGAAAAGAGCAGAGTTTGAAATCATGAAGAAGGTATCAGAGGATTTACGTTGATTCTAGATTTCTAAACAAAATACTCAAGTCGTTGATTGTTCTGGTGAGTATGTGGTGCAGTACAGCCTACCCATGGTTCCCGGACCTGATAAGGTCAGATGGAATGCGATAGTGAATGGCGTGAATGTCGATTTCTACATCGATAGCAATGCAATTCTCCTGGACGTTCTCAGGGATCAGGCAGGAAGTCTGGGGACCAAAAGAGGTTGCGACATGGGGACATGTGGATGTTGCAGTGTGATGATTAATGGGACTCCAAAACTTTCCTGTCTGTGTCTAGCTCAAGAGGCGAGAGGCAGTGAAATTACTACTGTCGAAGGTTTGTCGATGGGGCATCACTTGCATCCTATTCAACAGACATTCGCTGAGTGTGGAGGGAGCCAATGTGGATTTTGTACTCCCGGCTTCCTAGTTGTTTCAGCAGCATTATTGGAACAAAATCCCTCTCCTACCGAAGCGGAGATTAAGACTGCGATTGAAGGCAACCTATGCAGGTGCACTGGTTACCAACAGATAGTTGAATCTATTTCAAGGGCCTCGGAGATATTGGTGTCAGGTAGAAAGATCGATGACTCTACTTCCTCCAAGAGTGACCCCCACCCCGGATTCTCAGGAAGTGAATAGATGTCTGGGGGAGACGAAAAATCAGGTAGTACCAAAAAAACCGATAATAATAGCAATTCAGAATCAGGTGAAATGGTAGGATACAGACAGCAGCCGGGTAAACTGCCGTTCTCAAAGCCGGGTTCTGGAGGAAAGGATCGTTTCTCGAAACCTACGGATTACTCTAGGATACCTGAATCTCAGGGAGGTTCTCTGAAACAGCCTTGGGGGCCTCACAGGCATGATGGGCTAGTGAGTGGCCAAGTGATTGGGAAGCCTACGTCTCTTGTAGATAGTAATTGGAAGGTTACTGGACAGGCAAAATACGGCGATGACATCAGGCTCCCCGGAGAGGTGATTGGCAGAATACTAAGAAGTCCTCATCATTATGCCAGGGTTCTATCGATTGATATCAGTAAGGCACTGGAATTACCAGGGGTTCTGGGAATTGCTACTGGAGATGACGCTCCCAGTAAGTTCGGAGTTCTTCCCGTGACTAAAGATGAGCATGCGATGGCTGTAGAGAAAGTAAGACATGTTGGCGATTTGGTGGCGTGTGTTGCAGCAATAGACGAGGCCACTGCAAGAGAGGCATGTAGGTTGATTGAAGTAGAGTACGAAATTTTGGATTCCATTCATGACATTAAGATGGGTCTGGAAAATTCTGAGAATCCAATTCATGACAGAGGTAAATACCACATCGGAGAGTCGAATGTTCAGAAGAGAGTTTTCCAGCAGTTCGGGAATATTTCGGAAATGAAAGACAACTCAGTGGCCTCTCATGAATCTGACTGGACATTCACGGGAGTGAATCATGGATTCACAGAGCCTCATGCCGTTGTAGCTCATTGGGACCCCTCAGGAAGATTGACCCTCTACACACCTCAGCAGGTGCCACACTACTTGCATAGAGCTCTTGCTGATGTCCTAGACATCCCTATGCATCAGATAAATGTGTACAGGACATTTGTTGGAGGTGGATTTGGGGGGAAATCGGATCCATTCCCACATGAGATGTGTGCAGCCATACTCGCTCGAAAAATCGGAAGGCCTGTCAGAATTAATTTCGATAGAGAAGAGGTTTTCTGGGTTAACAGAGGCAGACACCCATCTAAAATTTCGATGTCATTGCATGCTGATTCTGAAGGTAGACTGTGTGGCATCGAGACGGATGCTTTGATTGATGGTGGCGCGTTTGCTTCATTCGGCCATGTGACTACCTACTACAACGGGGTTCTACATACCGCCCCCTATGAGATCGGGGCTTTCCACTACACTGGCGCAAGGGTGTGGACTAACAAGCCGGCTAGTGGGGCCATGAGAGG
>MDTC01166131.1_pt1 | contig 10999 bp, 19 predicted proteins | sample 811181 | NCBI WGS metagenome assembly MDTC01 (sample SAMN05326644, study PRJNA326480) | marine metagenome | isolation source: seawater | place: Pacific Ocean: North | collected 2011 | reverse complement strand
CTGAACTGATAGCATCTATAAGGCCTACAAAAGGACTCATTTCTGCTAGTGCTTGGGGTAGTGTAGGTGATACAGCTATAACATTTTCTACTTTGATTGTACCATCTGGGTTTTTAGCATCTACTTCTATTAATTCCCCAGTCTTCGGGTCATTAATTTTTTCTTTAACGTGCTTAACTTGCGTACCTCTATTAAACTGTTGGTCTATTAATCCTATTTGTGATGCTACACCAGCACCATATTTTTTTTCTAGTGCCATCATTTCGTTAGAATTTAATCCACCTGTACTAAATGGATTTGGTGTAAGTGCTGCTCTCGTGTAACCTTCTATTATACCATTGGTTACTGTCTTACCTTTTGGTGCAGGTCTATCATTACCACCTTGTTGTTGTATTCTCTGGCATACTCCATTTATTAATTTAAAACCTGTAGGACATGGGTCTACTACGGGTTCAGGAGTTTTTACTTCTTCTGTAGGAGGTGTTACAGGAGCTGTTGGTTTTCCTGTTTCTACTGTACCTTTTCCTACATCAGGTAATGTACTTTGATTAAACTGAGGTAGCATACCTTTTTCAATCTGTTTTAAATTTCTAGGGTAGCCTTCTTCTTTACTTCCATAATTAATTATAGCATCTGGTCCTGTGTATTGTTTTCCTTGTACTGTCATAATACCATTAGTAGCTGTATTATAAACTTGTTGTGTTGTACTCACAGGTGCTACACCTGTTGATGATGTGCTACTTGAAAAAGGAAACATTATTCCTGTTGATTCTTTATTTAATATATCTGAAAGTTTAGTTGCCATTATTTTTTATTTAGTTGTCCTCTAAGATTCATTATTTGGTGCAGTAAAGCCGCTTTGCCCTGTAGCCTGTGGAGTTCCAACTCCGATGTTGCCACCTCCAGACCCTTGTGTGTCTGCGTTATTTGCTCCTGCAGGTACTCCTCCAACGCCGCCCATACCTGTGGATTGCTCGTTAGGATTTGCATTTTGTTGATTTCCATTCATATCTCCCATCATTTTCATAAATATTGCCGCTTGTTCAGGGTCATTAATTACCTGCTCTGGGTCTACATCCATAGACTTTGCAATCTCTTTAATAATACTGTGCCATTTAATATGTGGTGCTAAGAACTGATTAGAAGCTACTTGCATAAATGTCATTAGTCTTTGTGACCTTACTTCTTTAGTCATTAAGGATGTTGTTCCTTGTGCCTTGATATTTAAGTCACCTTCTATTTCTGGCATATCTTTATTAAACTGCATATTCCATTGGAACAATGTTTCACCCAATGGCTTTAGTAAATAGTCATCTATATTTTTTATAACTGTTTTTATATTAAGTGCTGCTGCACCCATTAACATTGACATTCCAGAAGCTGTTCTAGTTGTAGAATTAATTCCTGTTTGTCCATGTGAGTAAGAAGGTATGCCTGTTGATTCATCAGCTAACTGTCTGAACCTGTCAAAGATTTGCATATTCTCTACTGCAGTACTTGGAAACTTTAATCCGTGAATGGCTTGTCCTGTTTGACCACTCTGTCTTCTAAATATTTTTCCGGGATATACAGACATATCCTGACCCGGTACTAACATAGTTTCATCTACATCAAATACTAGGTTTCCTGCTAGTGCTAAATTATCAATAGCCATTCTTGCATGACCATTCATAATTGTTTGAGCATCGTCCATATTTTCAGGTATGCCTACACCAAAAAATTGATATGGATTGATTTCATAAGGGCATACCATAAAGGGATTTCTTGCAGGAGTAAAAGGATTTAATACTAGTCTTAGTATATGTCCATTACATACCCACGCATTAATTTGAACTTCATCTAGCTCAGAATCAAAACTATCAGGAATTTCAATACCTGCCTCTTCAACAAAATTCTTATCCATTGTTCCCCAGTATTCTAATATTTCAAATCTGTTTTTATTAAACTCTTCTTGATTCTCTCTATCATATAATGAGGTTTCGTAACTTCTTGTTTCGTAATTAGAACCCATTGCTAAACAATCTTTAATAGCAGACTTTCTAAAGAATGGTCTATTAGCTAAATCTCTTAGCTGAGTTCTATTATAAATGTGTCTTTGAATAACATAGTCAGCATCATTAATATTAACTGCATCGGGGTCTGGATATAAATCCCATAAACTTACAGCCTCTACTTTAGGCACTAACTTTTTTTTAGGTGCGTATTCTCTTTCACCTTCGTCATTAAGTATCCACTTGTGTTCAGCTTGTTCATAATTAAAAGGGCCTTTAAGAACACCCGTTCCAAGTAAACACATTTCAAACAACACATGACGCATAACAGATATAGCATGAGATTCTTCTAGTTGGTCATGGATTAACTTTTCCATATTTCTAGCAGCTTCATTTGCAGGTTCTATCTGTGGCATAGTTTTTAAATCAGGTGCTGCCCCTTCTTCAAATCCTGCATCTTTATACTTTTCTTTTAGTCCATTAAGTATATCGTTAGCGGTAGCACCGGGAGATATTTCTTTACCATCCCCTTCAAAACCATAGATGTCTTCCATTCTATCATCTTGTTCTTTTAAATTATCAGGTTTTATGTGAGCATACTCACTTGCACCTGAGGGTACAGAAGTAGGAAAAATCCCAATAGGAAACTTCCCTTGAGAAAATAATACTTCTATAAGTTGTCCGTAAGCGGCTAGTACTTTTGTTTTAGTTACCTTAACAAATACTCTTGATTTTTCTGAATCTCTAAAAGCCATATCAGAACCATAGATTCCTCTATAGTTTCTGTAGCTTCTTAACCATCTCTTCTCATCATAAAGACGAGACTGTTCTGACTCTTTTAATCTAGTTTCAATTATTGAGCCTAGATTACTAAATGTATTATTGTCATTATCGTCTAAAGAGCCTACATCATCACTTTCAGAAAATACTCCACCTACTGTGTTGTCTTCTATCATTTAAATTACTAGTAGTCTTTCTCGTCAGCTAATTTAAATACTTGTGCGTCGACTGTGTTTTTTGCTTTTCTACCTGCGTTAACATCTGTTTCGCTGTAGTCATCTGCAGGAAGACCTGTAGCAGGTTTCTTAACATTAATTTTGCTGTCACCTTGCTTAGATTTTTCATTACCATACATATTTTCTGGTAAATCGCCTTGCTTGTATTGTTTCATGATTGCCATGTTTTTTTCTCCTATGTTTGTCGTTTATTCGCAGTTGTCTGCAAATTCTTTGTTTCGTGTCTTATCCAATCTTTTATTTCAGAATGGCATAAAACCTCTGTCATAAAGTTACCAAAAGAATTAACAATTGTTTCTTCTTCTTTTTCCTTTAGATGGTACTGATGATATCCTACATGAAGTAATTCGTGTATTACTACGTTAACTGCATCAGGACCACCTCTTTGTACCATTTCTTTATCTAGATAAATTTTATAAGGAGGCTTACATATAAATGTGCCTTCTGCTGAAACTAGTTCATACATAACTTCGTGGTCTACTAGAATTAACTCTACTAAAAATGCTCCTATTCTTACAGTCTTAGGAAGATGCATCAGTATCCAAATACGCTATCTGCAGGTGCTGAGTCTTGTTTCTCAGTAGAAGTTAAATAATCATTTCCTCTAACTGATACAGGATGAGTTGGTCTACTCATACAGCCATACCTAAGTGCATCATAAGCATGGTCATCTGCAGTTGTGTCTACATCTTCAGGATTATTTTTATCTACAGGTAGCATTGGTAATGTCCTAATTAAATTTAAACAATTATTAAATATAAGCATTGTTGGGTAACCTGTGTCTTCTTCTATTCGTAATCTTTTATGAACTTCTAATTTTCCTGATATTCTACTTCTAGGACTTCTATCAGATTGTCTCCATCTGCATCCTTCTTGTATCATAGTCTCTGCAATACTTGGACCAACATCTCCTCGTCTTGCCCAAGTTGAACTATCAAGTACTCCATATCTTATGTACTCACCTTCTTCTGAATCTAAAACTCTTCTTGCAAATATATCGGCGGTATTTCTTTTTGCATACAGTTCTCTATACACAAATAAATTATTATCATAGTCTACTGCAAACCATAGACAACAAGCAGGTGAGCTGTATCCCCAGTCGGCTGCTCTAAATCTCATCCAATTTCTAGGTATGTCAAAAGGTTCTATGACATGGACTTGTCTGTTAAACTCTGGAAATGATGAACTCTCATAAGCATCCCAATCACCTTCTAAAAACTGTTTCTTTTGTACGGCGGGTAGTGATGCTAACATTGCGTAGTAATCATCTGTCTGCATAAGATAGGGGTTATCCTGTAACTTTGCAGGGATAAACTTTCTTGATATCTTCTTAACTCCCATTGGGGTAGGTATTTCTACGTCAAACTGATTATTTGGCTCTGACGGGTCTACAAACATCTCTTTGACCCATGTTGAACCTACGTTTCCGGGATTGCCTGTTGCCCTCATATAGACAGGAATCTCAGGGTCTACACTTCTAAGGGATGACCTAAGAAAATTATATATATCGGCGGTAGGATATTGTGGTAATTCATCTATACCAATCCAAGTATATGATTGTCCTTGATATCTTAATGCGTCTGTTAAATTTTCTGCATATCCAAATTCTATTCTAGCACCTGATGGGAATCTCCATTCTTTTTCTTGTTCCCTCCACTTAGCACCGGGATAGGCTCTTGAATATAATTGTTGTGAGTGATTAATTAAATCTCTCAGTTCTGGCATTGTTCTTCTAACAAGTAATGCTCTATGATTTTTTCTATCACAGTATCTTAGAGGGTCAACTAACATGGCATAAGATTTACCACCGCCTCTTGCACCCCCATAAAAAACTTCTCTTTCACTCGATGCTAGAAAATCTGATTGAGGACCTTCATTAGCTTCAAATATAATATCTTTTTTATCAAATGCTTTTTGTATTGTAGGTGAGGCTTCTTCTATTTCTTTTGTATCAATGACTGTTTTAACTTTGCCTTCTAATACAACATCTAAATCTCTAATCTTTTTATTTTTAGTTTCTAATTTATTTCTTTCTTTTTCTAATTCTCTTTTAGCTTTAAGTACTCTGTCTCTTTGATAGTCTAATTGTTCTCTAGCACTTTCTCTAGCTTTCTTTTTAATATTATTTTTATTAGTAATCTTATAAAAACCTTGCCTACTAATTTTTCTTTGTGTTTGAGAAAAAATATAGTCAACACATTTTTGTAAAGACTGCCCTTTTTTATGGAGTGCTAAAGCATCTTCTAAAACTTTTAATTGTTCCTCAATAGGTTCTGCTATTGTGGGGTCAGTCTCAGATTGCCTATATCCAAAAGGAACTAAGTTACCTTTTATTTTTTTAGGTTCTGTCATTTTTTGGTGGTAATATAAATATCCCGTGTTGGACTTTAGCATTTAAATCAATGCGTTCTGTTTTAGATATTCCAACTCTATCTAATATTTGTTTGGCTGCCTCTAGTCTTATGTTTGCACCCGGTATACTTCCATCTTCATCTAATGCACCTATCATTCCCATAACTGCTTTTGGAGAATGGGTTGCTAACACACCTTCTGCTCTTTCAATTATTTCTTGCTTTAATGACTTAATAACTTTTTGATAGTTGCTCTCATCATATCCTGCAAGTTTGGCAGCTTCTCTTGGGTTGCCTCTAGCATCACTAAACAAATGCTCTAAAAAACTTTTTTGCTTTTCTGTTAATTCTTTATTAACTTCAGGAACTAACATTCTTTACCTTTTGTAAGTGTCTTTCTGTTCTTTCTTGTAACCACTCAGGAGTTTTTCTAAGCCCTAGTTTATCTTCAATCTGTCTTTCTTTCATACCCTGTCTAGCATTGTGAATCATCTGGTCTCTAGCACCATGTTCACTTCTTTGTATAAAACCTAATCTAGGTGCTGTGAACACTAATTCAATATTCTTATCTTTCAGAGGTTTTTTTCTTGTGGTATATGTTCGTAGTTCATCCCACTCTAAACCTGTTGTTTTATTTCTGTATGTGTATATTGGCATTACTTGCTAATTCTCCTAGGTTTATTTTTAAAAGTATTAGGAATAATATTTGAAAAATTCTTAGCAAACTTTTCTGCTTGTTTATTTGTAGCAAATTCTAAAAAAGTATTATTTTTATTTGCTCTTTTTATAGCTTCTTCATTTGTCAATTTTACAAATTTGCCTTTACCCCTTGTTCCAATTCTAATTATTGTAGGGGCTACTCTGTTATCATAACTTATTAACTTTACAGTTTCATTATTTTCTGTCATAGGAGACCTAGGGTTTAATGCTCTCATTAACCATCTAGGTTTTTTAGTACTTATAAAATTCATTAATTAATTACCTCAAAATATTTCCTTTGATATGTATTTAAATCTTTTATTGATTCTATAGCAGAATCATTATGACATAATTTATTATACATTAGTTTATTGTTTACCCACTTTCTACCATTCCAAAATTCAAACCCATCGTATTTAGATTTATATAAACTTGTGTTTTCATAACCATACGATAAATAATATTTTTGTAATTTTTTTGCACAGGCCCATTTTATTTCATAAAGAGTTGCGTATGTTCCTAGTCCTATTTTTGGATTTTCATAATCCCAAGCAAACTGTCCTGTTAGTATATGTCTGTTGTCAAAAACTTTAAATTCTGTAAAGGCGACAGGTTTGTCTTCGTAGTGATAAATAAAATATTTCCAATCTATATAATCTTTTTTTTCAAATACTTCACTATCACTTTCAAAACCCTGCTCATAAAAATTTCTATAGGTAATATACTTTTTATATATTTTAGATAATACTTCGTAATTAAAATTATCTAATACTTTAACTGTTATATATTTATTTCTAAGTATATATTTTTGTTTTTTATTAAAGTTAAACTTTTCTAAAACTAATCTTGTGTTCCTAGCATTTATCCAAGTTAAGTTTTTTAATTCTGTGTAATACCATGATAAAGGAATCCATCCATTTTCAAAGGCATAGTCATACTCTGTATCTTCAAACTCTGCTAGAGCTAGTGAATAAATTAAATCGTAGTTAGTTAGTTTGCCTGTAATGTGGTCAAAAAATATTTTCACTCAGGGCGTTCAAACTGAGTCATGTATGAATCATCAGTTGTCGTATCTTCTTCTCTAGTATTCTCTACTGTATAAAAATTTTGGTCTATCTTATACCCTGGATTTTCTGTTAGTCTTTTATCCATATAGGCATCGTCATACCAAATAGTTCTATTGTTTGGGTATGCAAAAAAGTTACCATCATCCATTCTAAACATATGGGCGCATTTGTGTTCAGGGTCTTCACTAAAGTTTGTATCTAACATCCCTGCTTTATTTTCCCATGCCCAATCTATCGTAAACATATATGTTCCTTTTCTTTTAACACCTTTATAATCTACAAGTTCTGCTCTGCAGTTCGCTAATCTATTTCTTCTCTGAACATCAACATAAGGTGAAAAACAATCCCAATACTGATGTATATTTAAATTATGTTTTGGTGCATTTTTTTTCCAACAGAAAGCATGGATAGGTCTTCTAGTCCAATTCACTCCATTGGGTAACAGACATTCAAATAATAATGCTCTTCTCTCTAAACTATTTACTGTGTGTACATCAGCAAATGTATATTCGTCATGGCCTTTTTCATGGTCGTATAAATATTCATTTCTAATGTAGGCACTAAAGGGTGGTAAATTATGATTTAAATATGCCAATTAATTTTTTTCTTTAACTAATTCTACTGTCTCTGTATCTTTAACAGATTTATAAACTCTTCCGCTTAATTTAACTTCTGGTTCCCTTAACAACTCGTTGACTTTTCGGCGGAGACTTCTTCGAACCCGTTGGACCTGCCCATAAACACTTGTTTGCCCAATACGCAGCACTTGTTTTACCTTTTGCAATATTTTTACCATGTCTTGCTTTAAATGACCTCCTAGCTTCTGGACTGTAGTTATGACCCATAGAAGCATCACCGAAGCGAATAAGCCTTGGTCTGCCGTCGACAAGTATACCGACCTTACCTTTTTTATTGCCCTCTTTAGTGAGGACACAAGTATTAAAACTTTTAAGGCCATGCTTCTTGAGAAAATTTTTCTTTTTTTCTGCTTCTGATAGAGGCATTACATACCACCCCTAAGTGGCTTAACTCTCCTCATCATCTTTTTTTCCATATCTTTTTTTCTTTTATTTAAAAGTTGTTGTCTTGTAACTCTTCCTTTTGATACCATTGGAGTACCATTAGTTCTTATAGTTCCTGCTAAAGGTTTTGGTGTTTGTCTAGCCTCAACCATTGGCTGTCTCATAGGTTTCATTTGTTTTTTAGTTGCAGGTTTTGTTGTTTGAATAACTCTTGGTTTTTGTGGGGTAGGTTGTGGCTTAACCTTTTGCATTAGCTTAGCTTTTTGCAATGTGGTTGCCTGTGGTTTCTTTTTAGGCATCCTTTGTGTTTTAGGTTTTGCAGAATAGGCCATTAGTTATGCTCCACAAGATTCACAAAAATCATCACAAGTACATTTGTCTTCGTCACATCCACATACTGCACATTGTTTACATTCTTTTTCAGTCATGGCTATCATCTATTATAAGTATCTATTTTTTTTAATTTTATTTTTATATGATTATAGTTATATGATTTTTTTAACTTTTCCATTCTCTCTTCTCTAAGTCTCGCTATAGCCCTTAGATTCATTTTCTCTTCTTCACTTCTTTCATAAGCCATTATAACACTCCTTGGATAATGGCTATCACAATAATGACACCTAATCCGCCTACAAATAATTTTCCGTTCTTACTTAAATTTTCCCATATATCTTTTAATCTATCCATGTTACCCCCTATGAATCTTTTTTGTTTTTTGTAGCACCTGCTATTCTATCTGCCTGTGTAGCATTGGGATTATTATCCAATCCTGCTTTTACAGATAGCATACCAAATTCTGTTGTTTTATTATTTCTATTGTCTGTCTTCCCGTTAAATTTTTTATTGTTTTTGTAGTTCATCCTATTTTCCTATAACTCCTTGTTTTCTTTGCAATGTTCTTCGGTTGTTTCACAAACTGTTTGCCCTGCTTTGTTCCTTGACGCTTTGCTCTTGTCGTTGCCGCATATTCCGCAGATGTCAGGCTCTTGATGGCTTTCTCTGGCAGATACCTTTCTCCTGTCTTTGAAGAGGGTTTCCCAGATTTCGTTCGCCACTTTTGACCTGACCATGATTTAAGACTTCTTTGTGATTTTGCTAGTGCCATGTTGTTTTTTTAATTTAAGTTTAGCTGCCTTTGCTAAACGAGCTTGTTCCATTTTCCCTGATACCTTTGCTCGTTGTTCTAATACAGTTAGTATTTGAATCTTTCTAGCATAAGGTTTATTAATACGCATAACTTTTGCAATTGTATCTTTTGCATCCTGTACTGTTGCAAACTTAATACTGACAGTATCTTTAGGATTTTCATCTGTATATAATCTTCTACCTGAACCTTTTGGTTTCTTACCTGTTCCTACTTTAGGGTCAGCCATTACTTGCTAAATTTATTTTTAACATCAGCTATTGTGTCTTGTATTTTTTTCTTAAACTTCTCACGCTCTAATTTATTTTTTTCTATTTGTTGTTTTGCTCTATCGCCCTGACCTTTGTCCACTACAACCTTATCCTTCATCTGCCATAGGTTTACTCTAAGTCCTAATCCTGAACCCATAACATATCTATCTTTAGCTTCGTTCTTATCAATACCTGCTCTTTTTAAATTTGTAATAGTCGTAGGTTTTAACTTTGACCAATAGCTTTGAAACTTTTTAAGTTTTTTGTTCTGTGCTATAGCATCTGATTTTAATTTAATTTTTTTTCTAACTAAAGTTTTTTCTTTGTTTGTTGCTATTTTTGCTATTCCCATTATCTTCCTTGCCCTCTATATTTTTTATAAGACCTACGTTTATGTTTATTGAATGTGGACATTCCTAACTTACCTCCACCTATCGTAGTCTTCTTAGGTATGGACATAATACTAGTTATAGATGTCTGTGCTTTTCTTCCCATTACTTTCCTTTATTCTTCTGTATTGTAATCTTAAACTTGGGTATCTTTTTAATAAAGTCTCTTCTTAATCGTATATTTAACATTTTGTTTAGGCACTTCTTATCATAAAAATTTTGTAGTTGAAACATAAGTTCCATCAGCTTTGCATCACTCTTATGATGGGAGTGATAAAGAATCTCTTTATGAGCAGGGGTTCTATCGGTAGTATTAGAACCAAAGTATTTATCATAGTGAACCCCTGTCTTACTTGTTAGACCGATATAAAACTCCCCGCTAGTGTAGAAGGTCTTATAAACCTTGTAGACTAGTTTACGAGCCAAGTACTAGTTGAATTATTTTACCTTCTTCTTAATTTCTTGGAAGGCTTTGTTATAAACAGTATTCATACTGAATCCACTTTTTCTATTGTCAACTTTATCTCTAGAATACATACTCTTTAATCTTCTTTTTTCAGCAGAGGATATACTAAGGTTATCTATTTGATTAGTAAGCTTTCTAGCGTTTTCTCTTAATGACTTAACATCCTTACTTGCAAAGGATATGTTAGTTCCAAATCCACCACCTTGTTTTGGACGGGCTTCTCTTTTTTTAGTAGGTTTTCTATTAACAGGCTTACTATCTAGCATATCATCCATACTGTACGCATCATTTTTTTGCATACGCTTTTTATATTCTCTGTCTTTTTTAGGGTCAGTAGTAGTTTTTTTCTTTTTCTTGTTCATTGCTGCTGCTACTGCGGCTAATCCAAATGCTCCCCCTACTATTTTTACGGGTGTTGTACTTACTTTATTCTTATTCTTAGTTACAACTAAGTCTTTCCCTTTTGTAGAAGCACTTTCTGTAGTAGTAGTTTTGTTAGTATTGCCTGTTTTAGGCTTACCACCCTTACCACCTTTAGGGCCTTTGTATACAACTAGCTCTTTACTCTTATTTGTTTTAATTTTATTAATTGCATCTCTTCTT
>MDTC01052383.1_pt1 | contig 10999 bp, 8 predicted proteins | sample 811181 | NCBI WGS metagenome assembly MDTC01 (sample SAMN05326644, study PRJNA326480) | marine metagenome | isolation source: seawater | place: Pacific Ocean: North | collected 2011 | reverse complement strand
TAAGCTTACCTATACCGAACCATTGTTTGACAAATTCCGACTTGAATTGGAGTACCTCTATCAAAACAATACCTCTCGTCAAGAAATTTTCACCAAAGACCGGCTAAATAATGATCAACTGGTTGATGAACTATCAAATAACTTCAAGAATCTCCGCACACAAAATAGAGGAACTGCTGTACTCAGCTATGAAATATATAAACACCTCGTTCAAGCTGGTATTGGGTACAGAAATATTGTGATTGAAAACGAAAATTTAATTAACAATAATATTATCAACCAAAACATTAGTAACTTCTTACCACAGTTCAGGTACCAATACAAACCGAGTAGAGCAAAGCGCTTTAATTTTAGATACAACACTCAATCTCAACAACCTTCGGTTAATGATTTGCAACCCGTGCAAAACAATTCCAATCCAAATGCGATACAAGAGGGTAATCCGGATCTTGAACCAAATTACATGCATACACTGCGTGTCAATTTCAATTCCTGGGATGCTTTGACAGGAAGGTTTATTTGGTCAGGAATCAATGCGACATATACGGACAACGCATTTGCTAATGAGACGAACTTTGACCAATATGGTCGAACCATTTCAAAGACCATAAATGTAGATGGAAATATCTATTCTGTAATTTTTGCTGGTGCGGGATTCCCGATTTTAAATCGAAAAATAATTTTTGAACCAAATATGAATGCGAATTATTTGAAAAACACAAATTTTATTGACTCACTAGAAAACATTACAGAAAACACATCGATAGCTGGTGGATTAAAAATAAGATTCGATTTAGATTCACTTGAGTTCAATATCGAAAATGAGTACTCGTATGTCAACCCAAATACGTCTCTATCTTCTTTTGCAAATCAACCTTACTCCACGCAGCGCTACAAAGCTAGAATTGAATGGCGCATTAGGGGTGGATTCATGCTGAAAGCAGACGCCAGCTATTCCATTAATACTGGACGAGCAGTTGGATTCAATAGAAATATTTTCATTGTCAATGCAGAGCTCAGCAAAAGCTTTTTGAAAACTGAAAACCTGATTCTATCTATCAACGGAAATGATTTACTCAATCAAAATATCAATGTGCTCCGGGAAGTCAACGGCAATATTATCACGGACAACTTTACACAAATCATTTCGCGCTACTTTCTAATGAGACTGACCTACAAATTCAACAATAAAAAAACCAAAGAAAATGATTACAAGCGCTGGGGCTAGAAATATAGGAATCCTTGTATTCTGTTTTTGGATATGTTGTGATGGCCTAACGGGTCAATATCACGACTACGGAAAAATCACTTTTGAAAGAAAGACTAATCTTTTAAAACGTTACAATGACAACCGAATGAAACGCTTTATCAATGAGGACAACAAAATAAAAATTGACAAGTTCGAGCTTTTATTTAATGATACCGCATCTGTTTTTAGGCCTATCCTAGTTGCCGAAGAAGGTAAAATGAGCTGGATGACCACAAAAAACTATTATTATCAATACTTACAAGAGAAATCTCAGTTTATGATATTGGGCCTCTTCGGGCAAAATGTTTATTTAAAAGACTCGTTACCGCAACGAGATTGGAAGATCACAAATAGAACCAGGAACATAAGCGGTTACAAGTGTAGGAAAGCGCTATATGAAAAAAATGATTCAACACGGATTTACGCCTGGTATGCAACAGAGCTAACTACCTCAATTGGTCCAGAGGGTTATTGTGGGCTTCCCGGTGTGATATTAGGGTTAGCCACCGAGGATGGAGGAATTGTGTATTTCGCTAAGTCGGTTGAGTTTAAAAAACCTACGAAAGAAGAACTTACTCCTGATGCGGGTAGAAATAAAATATTTACTTTACAACAACTAAAAATCAAAATAAAAAAGGATTATGGAAGTACTCCTTGGGGGAAAGGTATGTTTGAGAACCTTTTTAGATGGCTTTAAGCAAGGGTTTTATTTGACTCTATGTCAAAGGAAATCTTTACTTTTACACTCCTTCGAGAACTGACCAATATGTGGCAAGGAATTGCAAATATTATTTTACGTAACCGTTTCCTTATTTTAGGTGCAATCGCGCTGATAACCGTCATGTTTGGGTACTCGGCCCTCACAAACTTGAAGCTTGATAATAAATATGGAATCGTACTTCCTAAAGACTCTCCGACAACCACGAATTACAACAAATTCAAGAAATTATTTGGTGAAGATGGAAATGTGTTGGTGTTTGCTGTTAAAACAGATTCGTTATACACCGAAAGTCGATTCAAAAAATGGAAGCAGCTCGGCGATTCAATATTAAAATTTAAAGGTGTTGAATCCGTCACCTCTGAAGCAACCTTAATCACCTTAAAAAACGATAAAGAAAAAAAGGAATTTGTTTTTGAACGTGTCTTTGAGGAGGACGATACACTTTTTAAGAAAAAGAGTATTCAGATTATTAAGGAAGAGGTTAGGACAAACCCATTCTATAAAGGTCTTCTATACAGTGACAGCGGAAATGTATCGGTAATGATGATTGGCATATCAGAATCGACGTTGTCCGATCAAAAAAAATCCAAAATTGTTCTTGAAATTGAAGACTTAGCACGTTCTTATGAACCTGCATTTGGTACTATACATTTCGCTGGACTACCGCATCTTAGGGTTGTGATTGCTACAAGAATTCAAAATGAAATGTTTCTTTTCATAATGGCATCTATGCTGGTAACAGGCATGCTACTTTATCTATTTTTTCGATCTTTAAGAGTTGTAGGTATATGTCTAACGGTTGTAGCTATTGCAGTAGTTTGGGCTCTTGGTAGTATAGGAGCAATGGGATTCAATTTATCTATTCTTATGGCACTCATTCCACCGCTTATGATTGTTATTGGTATACCAAACTGCGTTTTTTTGATGACAAAATTCCACCAAGAGGTAAAGGAGCACGGAAATAAAGTAAAAGCATTATCCAGAGTAATTCAAAAAATTGGTACAGCAACCCTATTGACCAATTTTACCACTGCACTGGGATTCATGACCTTTGCATTTACAAATTCCACCAAGTTGATGGAGTTTGGAATAGCAGCGTCGATTAATATCATGCTGGTATTTGTGATATCAATTTGTGTACTTCCTATTATAACATCCTTTTCTAAACGTCCAAAAACTAGACATCTTAAACATCTTGACAGGAAAATTGCTACGGGAATGTTAGATTTCATTGTATTTAATACAGAACACCGGAGGCCTTTGATTTATGTTGTCACCTTACTATTAATCATTGTCAGCTTTATTGGCCTATACAAAATGGAAGCTACGGGAAATCTCACAGGTGATCTTCCCACAGACGACCCTATAAGTCGAGATGTACGTTTTTTGGAAAAGCACTTTGGAGGATCTATTCCTTTTGAAATGATGATTCATTATAATGACAAGCACTTGTTCAATTTCAAGGAAATGAACTCGAGGAAAATAAACAATACGTTAAATAAATTAGCACGAATTGATGCCATTCAGGATACGCTGAAAAATGATGCGCTTTTCTCTAAAAGTATATCTATTGTAGATTTCATAAAAGCGCTAAATATGGCTTATTATTCGAATGATACCTCAAAATATAAGCTGCGTATTCGTCAAGTTGGAATGGCGAAAACCTCAAGCAGAAGACAGAAAGAATATTTTAAAAAATTATTTCAAGGGGACATTTATAACGGTGGATTTTCAATTAAAGAGGTACTTGATACAAACTCTCAACATATTCGTGTCAGGAGCCAAATGAAAGATCTTGGTTCATACGATGTTGCACAAAAAGTAAAGCATTTAAAGAGAAAAGTTGATCAAATCCTCAATCCGAAGAAAGATAAGCTCGAAGATTATTATGCAAAAATCAACTGGCCGAAAGATGAAGAAGATTCCTTGTGCGCTGATTATGTCGATTCAATTTTCTTACTCGAACCAGCTGTAAAACGATCACTTATTGATAAGCTTTCAGGTGGTAATATTGCGCAGCAGAATAATTTATACGAGGATAAATCATATTTATATGAGTCTATGGATTCAGCAGGTTTTCATTCCACGATTTATAATGCTATTGAAAATGAATATTTTGAAGTAACCTTCACAGGTACATCTGTTGTTGCTGCTGAAGGAACAAAGTATCTTGTAAAAAACCTCATCACGAGTCTAATTTTTGCTATTATTTCAATCGGACTCCTAATGGCCATACTTTTTAGATCATGGCGAATGGTTGTTATTTCAATGATTCCCAATATCATTCCTTTGCTATTTACAGGAGGGATAATGGGATGGTTTGGAATACCTTTAAAACCATCTACACTCTTGGTATTTAGTATTGCTTTTGGAATTTCTGTAGATGATACGATTCACTACTTGGCAAAATACAGACAAGAGCTGAAAACCAACGAATGGAATCTTAAATCATGTATTAATAATGCAACAAGAGAAGCGGGACTCGGTATGTTTTACACTTCTATTGTACTTTTTTCTGGTTTCTCAGTCTTTACATTTTCACAATTCGGAGGAACCCAGGCTCTTGGCATGCTTGTTTCTATTACCTTATTGATTGCTATGCTTACCAATTTAATGGTGCTACCCTCACTTCTTCTTTCATTAGATAGGTTAATAACAACAAAATCATTTAAGGAACCTTACTTTGAAGCATATGAAGAGGAAGATGAGGTAGAGTGGAATGAACTCGCATTAGAAAAAGAAGAATTGAAAAATCCTCAAAAAAGTAAATAACTATGAAAGGAATTATTTTAGCCGGAGGTTCAGGTACAAGACTTCATCCCTTGACGCTGGCTGTGAGTAAACAGCTTATGCCTATTTTCGATAAACCGATGATCTATTACCCTTTATCGATTCTAATGCGCGCCGGAATCAATGAGGTATTGATTATTTCTACACCATATGATTTACCGAATTTTGAAAAATTATTGGGAGATGGTAAAGAATATGGCTGCACTTTCGAATATGCCGTTCAGGAGGTACCAAATGGATTGGCACAAGCCTTTGTGATAGGTGAAAAATTCATTGGAAATGATAAGGTATCATTAATATTAGGGGATAATATTTTTCATGGTGGAGGCTTGAATAAACTACTTCAAGAACATAATGACCCCGATGGAGGTGTTATTTATGCATACCATGTAAAAGATCCTGAGCGATATGGCGTTGTGGATTTTGATGAGCACATGAATGCCCTATCCATTGAGGAAAAACCCGAAAACCCAAAATCTAATTATGCCGTACCGGGGCTTTATTTCTATGACAACTCAGTTATTGAAATTGCAAAATCGATTCAACCATCTGCCCGAGGCGAATACGAAATCAGTGATATCAATTCTGAATACCTTAGAAGGGGAAAATTAAAAGTTGGAGTGCTTGATAGAGGAACTGCATGGTTAGATACGGGTACCTTCACTTCTTTAATGCAGGCCTCTCAATTCGTTCAAGTTGTGGAGGAAAGACAAGGCTTGAAAATTGGTTGTATTGAAGAAATCGCATATAGAAAAGGTTTTATTTCAAAAAAGCAATTGAGAAAACTGGCAAAACCATTGGAAAAAAGTGGTTATGGGACTTATTTATTAGAACTTTTAGATGAGGAATAATGGAGTTTCTCAAAGACTATACGAGTAAAATAGACAAGGGGCTTAAGAGTATAAATCTCTCCGAAAACCCGGCTAATTTATATGATCCATTGAGATACTTTTTTCAACTTGGAGGGAAAAGAATTAGACCTATACTTACACTTTTAGCATCTGAGTGTTTCGATCGAAATGGGGTTAATGAATCAATTAACGCGGCTTTGGCTATAGAAATTTTTCATAATTTCTCTCTTGTTCACGATGATATTATGGATGAAGCACCCGTGAGAAGAGGGAAACAAACTGTCCACAAAAAATGGAATCAAAATATCGCCATACTATGTGGAGATGTTATGCTGGTGAAAGCTTATGAATATTTGAATAGTTATTCACCAGAAAAAGCAAAACAACTAATTGAGATATTCAATAAAACAGCTATTGATGTATGTGAAGGTCAGCAAATGGATATGGATTTCGAGAAGCTATCCAACGTTACACAAGATGAGTACATTAAGATGATTACCCTAAAAACATCTGTTCTTTTAGGATGTGCCTTACAAATGGGTGCAATTATTGGCGGAGGCGATTTAAAAGAACAAAATGACCTCTATGATTATGGTCTAAATATGGGAATTGCTTTTCAAATTCAAGATGATCTACTAGACTTGTACGGGGATCCAAAACTAGTTGGAAAACAAGTAGGTGGGGATATCATTGCAAAAAAGAATACACTTCTCATGGTGGTCGCAAAAGAAAGTGCAAATCAAAAACAGCTCAAAACTCTAGAAAAACTGCTATCTGAAAAAAATATTGAAAAGAAAATAGATGGAATCATTGCTCTTTTTAAAATCCTCAAAGTTCAAGAAAAATGTGAGGAACTTATGAATGAATACTATAAAATGGCAGAATATCATCTTCAGAATATTAATTTAAATACCTACAAATCAAAGCTTTGGTTGCTAACAAATCAATTACAGAAAAGGAATTATTAAAGCCCTTTTTTATTTTTTGAAACAAGATTAAATCCTTATATTTGTATCTCAAATTAAATTTATTACAATGAAGAAAATCTACAGTATTATTTTATGTTTGTCTGTCGTTGGTTCTCTAAATGCCCAAAAAATTAAGGGTATTGGACAACACCACACAAAGCACGACAAATTTGCTATGAAAGCAAAACCCTCTATTCAGTCTGAGCCAAAAGGTTTACTTATTTGGGAAAATTCCTTTGCAAATGAAAATGATTGGAATATTGTCAATGATGGTGTGAATGCCGAAGCTTGGAGTTTCGTAAATGATCCATCGGTTATCCCTGTTGGTGATTTATCTCCAATGGCCTCTACCACAGCTAGTGATGGTTTCCTGTTTGTAAACTCTGACGGAAACAATACTACAGACTTCGAAGATACACCAATTAATACAACGGCTACGTTAGATACTTCTTTAGCCATTGACCTTACCAACCATCCTTATGTTAATTTATCTTTTCAGCACAATTACAGATGGTGGCAAGACACAAGAGGTGTCAGGGTTTCCAATGACCTAGGCGCTACTTGGACTCAATACCAAATTACATGCGGCGTCGATGAACCTGGAAACTGTATTGACTGTGGGCCAAATGACGTTTATCCTGGGGAACAAAGTGCTGGAAACCCTGTTTATGAGCGAATTAATATTTCTGACGTTGCAGGTGGACAGGATTCAGTCCTTATTCAGTTTTATTACAAAGATAACGACTATTGGGCTTGGTATTGGGCTGTTGATGACGTGCAAATTAATGAGGTTGACGATTACGATGCGCAACTAGAAGAAGTTTTCATAGGTTCGACAGGAGCATGGGGTCCTGCAATGCCTTATTTCCAAATACCAACAACACAAGTTGCTCCGATTTCCTTTTCGGGAGCTGTCAAGAACCTTGGTCTAATGGATATAAACGCAACATTCGTAGCAAGTTATCCAACTGTATATGAAGGCTCTTCTGATGCCTCGTTTTTAGCGGCAGGCATTTTAGATACACTTGATTGCAGCACTGCGCTAACACCTCCAGCTACTGCAGCGATTCATACAATTTCGTTTAATGTTACAACGGATTCAACTGAAATTGAAGAAGATTCTTTGAATAACCTCGCTGGAGATTATGTCGTTGATGTTAACGAGTTTATTTACGCTCGAGATGCGGGTACGAGAGACGGAGGATACTTTAATCAAGGCCAAGAATACGACTGCGGTAATATATTTGAAATCTACAATGATGTAACGCTTTATGGTGTAGATTTCGTAGCTAGCCCGACATCAGTGCCTTGGGATGGAGAAACTAATGAAACTAATGTCGTTGGTAAACTTTGGATTTATGATGAAACAGCCGACTCTGGGAATGGTGATTTCGTATTGCTTACTGAAACAATCTCTTCCGAAACAGATGATGGACTATTTCACCTAAACGCGGACGACTTAGGCAATGTGAAAACACTATATTTTCAGGACCAACCGACGCTAACGGCAGGGCAAGCTTACCTTGTGACTGTTGGATCCTTGGGTAATGGTGGGTTCAATCCACAAACTGGAGAAAACCCTCTTGGTGATGATTTTGTTATTGGTACATCTGGAAGTTCGCCTGTTAGTACATCTTATTTCCGAGATGGTTCGGACCTAAGTTGGGGTTACGTTACAGGAACACCTATGGTAAGAATGAATTTTAATCCATCAGTAGGTATCAACGAAACAGCCTCGAATACATTTGAGGTATATCCGAATCCAACTAGTGATATTGTGAATATCAAGTTTACTGATGCTACGAATGCTTCAATAAGCGTTATGAGCTTATCAGGAAAAGAAGTAATGACTTCAACTGTAAACGGAACACAAACTTCTTTCTCTACAGAAGGTCTGTCAAACGGAGTTTACGTAATTAAAGTAAGCAACGGAATAAATGTTCAAATGACAAAAGTTGTTGTTAGAAAATAATCTTTTCTAAACATTTAGAAACCGCTCCTCACGGAGCGGTTTTTTTTTGCCCTAAAATTTATAGCTTCTACTAACGCAATAAAAAAGCAAGAACGCTTTCTACAAAAAAATCGAATGAATCGGCATGTACCCAATGTCCAGCATCTTTGATAGACTGAATTTCACTGTCCAAAAAGATACTTTCGATAATTTCATAATCTTCCTCTAAAATATAATTTGAATTCGCACCTCTAATAAAAAGTGTAGGATTTATAACCTCTATATGCGGTAAAGCAGACAATATCAAATGCATATTGGCCTCCAAAACAGCTATATTCATTCTCCAAGAGAGCTTTCCTCTTTCAATCCAATAAAGGTTTTTTAGTAAAAACTGTCTGACGCCCTCTTCTGGAATTCGATTTGACAAAAAAGTATTGACTTGACTTCTAGCGCTCATCGTTTCAATAGGTACTGCTTTAATCGCTTCAATTAAATCTTGATGATGCATCGGATATGATTTTACGCCCATATCTACAACTACTGTTTTCAATATGCGCTCCGGATAAGTCTGAGCTAAATGCATCGCAACTTTACCACCCATAGAATGACCTATTACATGAAATTGAGACAGATTTAAAAAATCCATGGTTTCAATTACATCATTGGCCATAGTTTCATAGCTATGCAGATCAGCCCATTCAGATCGACCATGATTTCGAAGATCGACCACAATTACCCTGAAATAATTCGCTAATACTTTTGCCTGAGATTTCCAATTATCCGAAAAACCGAATAAACCATGTAAAATAATTACAGGTTTACCATTACCGTATTCTCTACAAAAAAGTTGCAAACGAAGGAGTTAAATTAGATTTAAAATGGATTATTAAGCCGCTCTGATTTAGTAGCATCGATTGTAAATTGTCCATTATTTATTTTTTCTAATTCTGCATAAATTTCTTTTTCATTTTGTAGGTGAGAAGTATAGTAAACACTTATCATTTGAACTTCACGATTATCTTCATAGTCTATTGTAACTTTTGTGACCCCTTCAAGGTTATTTAAACCCTTACGAATAGCACCCCCACAGCCCATTTTACATACCATTCCTGATACCTTAGCAACACATTGATAATCTGCCTCAGGCTTTTTCTCTTCGGCAAGTTCTTCTAAATTTTGTACATCACTATTTGCATTGTGAGATGCATCACGTTGACATGATAAGATAAACAAGAGTATGAATGGTAAAATAAATTTCATCTTTTTTCTGTAAAATTAAGAAATCTAGCTTCATAAAATTGATTTCGATAACAAGAATGCCGATCTATTTATTTCTCATGTTGTGCAGGAGATATGAAATAAAACTCTTAAAAAGAGACATAATTAGCAGGCCTAACTTCCTTGTTTCAAATATAATTTTGTAGTACATTTGGAAAAAAACAATTATGAAATTTTGCTTCCTTTTTTCCTTTGTTATAGTTTTCCTACTTTCAGCTTGTAATAAATATAGCGAAGGTCCGGCTTTCTCTCTTTTAACAAGAAAAGCAAGAATTTCCAATGATTGGACTTTACAAAGTTATACCAAAGACGGTACCGAACTATTCGACGTAAATGCTGAAGAGCAAAACCTCTCGATCGAAAAAGATGGTAGCTATTCGGGAACAATCATTACTAATGTACTAGGACAATTGCAATCAACATCGACTAATGGAACCTGGACATTTGAAAATTCTCAGTCCGATGTTAGCTTTTTACCTTCAGAATCATTATTAGGTGTGACATATGAAATAGTTTTGCTCAAAAACAAAACATTGAAAATTCGTCAAACTGATTTCAATAATGTAGTTTACGATTGGACATATGTCGGTGATTAGGTAAATCTAGGATCAGCCTCCATAACCTCACCAGAGATAGGGCAAGTTCTTAATTTCTCGTCATTGTAAAACTTCTTAAATACAGGTATAAAGTCCTTTTCGATATTTGTTAGATGAAAATACTCTTCATATAACAGCGCATTTTCTTTATCAGAAAACCACATTAATCCATCTTTATGGTGGGGTTTTCTTTTTCTTTCAATAACCAAACCAATTGAGTTTTTAGGTCTTACGGGTGAGTGAGGAACTTTGGCAGGAAGTAAAAACATTTCACCTTCTTTTATTGGAATCTCGACAGCTTTTCCATCTAACTGAATCTTCACACATATGTCACCTTCAACTTGATAAAAAAGTTCTTCAGTTTCGTTATAATGGTAATCTTTTCTGGCATTCGGACCTGCTACGACCATCACAATATAATCCTCTGAAAGAGGATACATATTTTTATTGGCAACGGGTGGCTTTAACTTATCTTTATTGTCTTTGATCCATTGATCAAAATTGAAGGGTTGCATCATGGTGTACTTTTTGAATAAAGATACGTAAAATTGGTTTTTGAATGAAGGATGAAATATAAACTGTTCCTGTCTCCTAT
>MDTC01014153.1_pt1 | contig 11001 bp, 10 predicted proteins | sample 811181 | NCBI WGS metagenome assembly MDTC01 (sample SAMN05326644, study PRJNA326480) | marine metagenome | isolation source: seawater | place: Pacific Ocean: North | collected 2011 | reverse complement strand
TTGCTTGATGTAGCGCGATACCCCGGTGATGGTGCCGCCCGTGCCCACGCCGGCCACCAGCGCGTCAATGGCGCCGTCGGTGTCTTTCCAGATTTCCGGGCCGGTGGTTTTTTCGTGGATCGCCGGGTTGGCCGGGTTTTCAAACTGTTGCAGCAGGACATAGGTGTCCGGGTGCTGAGTAGTCAGCTCTTGGGCCTTCTCGATGGCACCTTTCATGCCCTTGGCGGGTTCGGTCAGAACCAGCTCGGCGCCGAGCGCCTTTAGCACCTTGCGGCGTTCCAGACTCATTGACGCGGGCATGGTCAGTACCAGCTTGTAGCCGCGGGCAGCGGCAACAAAGGCCAGGCCAATACCGGTGTTGCCGGAGGTTGGCTCGACGATGGTCATGCCCGGCTTGAGTCGGCCGCTGGCTTCGGCGTCCCAGATCATGCTGGCGCCAATACGGCATTTGACGGAGTAGGCTGGGTTGCGGCCCTCGATCTTGGCGAGAATGGTGACGCCCTTGGGGCCCAGTCGGTTGATGCGGACCAGCGGCGTATTGCCGATGGCCTGGGAGTTGTCTGCGTAGATCCGGCTCATGGTGGCGACTCCTTCGTAACGATGGCAGCAGGGTGGGCCAATCAGCCTATGCTGGGCGGGTATTAACGTCAATTGGCTGAACCATGCGCTGCCTTGCTGGTCCATTGCGCATGACACGTCGATCCAAGGTTGGTTGGTCCATTCTGGTTCTGCTGGCACTGCTGTTGCTGGCAGTGCATCTGCTGTTGCCGGTTTTTATCAAAGACATCATGAATCGCAAGATGGCCGATATGGGTGACTATCGTGGCCATGTGGACGATGTCGATATTGTGCTGTGGCGCGGCGCCTACCGGCTCAACCAGTTGAATATCGTCAAGGTAGACGGTGAGCAGCAGGTGCCTTTTGTGCGTTTGCCACGCACCGACATCAAGATGCGCCTGCGCCCGTTCTGGGAAAGCGGCAGTATCGTTGCTGAAGTAGACCTGTACTCCCCGCAGCTGAATTTTGTCGACGGCGACAGTGAGCAGCAAAAGCAGACGGGCGAGGGCATTGGTTGGCGTCAGGCGCTGCAGGAGCTGATTCCGGTGCGGCTGGACCGGGTGGAAATCTACGATGGCGAAGTGGCGTTCCGTAACTTTCACTCCGAGCCGCCGGTTAACTTGTACGTCAATCAATTGCACCTGACGGCGCACAATCTGACCAACGCCGAGCAGCGTGAAGGCGCGCGCGATGCAGACCTGGAGGGCGAAGGTTTGTTGCTTGCCCATGCCCCTGTGCAGTTTTCCTCGCGCTTCGACCCCTTGGGTGATTGGGAGAACGCCGACATGCGCCTGCGCATAACGGATGTCGAACTGCCGCGGCTGAATGACTTTGCCACTGCGTATGGGCGTTTTGATTTTAATGACGGCACCGGCGACCTTGTGATGGAGGCCGAGGTGCGCGACGGTCAGATGCAGGGGTATATCAAGCCGCTGGTGCGCGGTGCAGACATCTTTGATGTCCAGCAGGACTTGCGCAACCCGGACAAGAGCCTGATTCGCGGGCTGTGGGAGGCGGTTGTCGGCGGTGGACAGCAGCTGCTGCAGAATCAGCAGGCTGATCAGTTTGCCACCCGTGTCGATCTGGAGGGCTCCGTTCGTTCTCCTGATCTCAGCGCCTGGCAGGCGTTCTTCAATATTCTGCGCAATGCCTTTGTCGAGGCGTTTACCAGCCGCTTCGAACGGGTCGACCCCGACCAATAAGAGCAACTGCGTCTATCTCGTAGTGACTGATAGCCCGGCATCAGCCGGGCTTTGGTTCTGGCTGCCCGCGTTTACAGTGCAAACAGGCACAGGCTATAGTTTTCGATCTTTTTTCTGGTTCAACACGGCTTCGGCCCAAGGAATATCCGATGAAGTTCGAAGGTACTCAGTCTTACGTCGCTACCGACGACCTGAAACTGGCGGTTAACGCTGCCATCACACTGGAACGCCCGCTGCTGATCAAGGGTGAGCCGGGCACCGGTAAAACCATGCTGGCCGAACAACTTGCCGAGTCGCTGGGCGCCAAACTGATTACCTGGCACATCAAGTCCACCACCAAGGCTCACCAGGGGCTGTACGAGTACGACGCGGTCAGCCGTCTGCGTGACTCGCAGCTGGGTGTCGACAAGGTCCACGACGTTGCCAACTACATCAAAAAAGGCAAGCTGTGGGAGGCGTTCGAGTCTGAAGAGCGCGCCATCCTGCTGATCGACGAGATCGACAAGGCTGACATCGAGTTTCCGAACGACCTGCTGCAAGAACTCGACAAGATGGAGTTCTTCGTTTACGAGACCAACCAGACGATCAAGGCCAAGCAGCGCCCGATCATCATCATTACCTCGAACAACGAGAAAGAGCTGCCGGACGCCTTCCTGCGTCGCTGCTTCTTCCACTACATCGCGTTCCCTGATCGCGACACCATGAAGAAAATCGTGGACGTGCACTTCCCGAAAATCGAAAGCGCACTGCTGTCCGAAGCCATGGATATCTTCTTTGATGTCCGCAAGGTGCCGGGTCTCAAGAAAAAGCCCTCTACCTCCGAGCTGGTCGACTGGCTGAAACTGCTGATGGCCGATCAGATCCCTGAGGCCGTACTGCGTGACCGTGACCCGACCAAGGCCATCCCGCCGCTGTATGGCGCGCTGGTCAAGAACGAGCAGGACGTGCAGCTGCTGGAGCGTCTGGCGTTCATGACGCGTCGTCAGAATCGCTAACAGGTCGTTGAAACGCTAACCGCGTGGCGACTGCGGTTTTAATGTCAGGCCTGCTGTGCCGTAGCCTGACATTGGCCGCCTCGCCGACGTTTTCAACAACCTGCCAAGGGGGTGCCCGATGTTACTGGGCCTGTTCAATGAAATGCGTGCAGCCAAGGTGCCGGTATCGGTGCGCGAGCTGCTGGACCTGATCAACGCGCTGAAGCACCACGTGGTGTTCGCCGATATGGACGAGTTCTACTATCTGGCGCGCACGGTGATGGTCAAGGACGAACGCCACTTCGACAAGTTTGACCGTGCCTTTGGTGCCTATTTCAAGGGGCTGGAAAACCTTAACCAGCTGATAGAGGCGATGATTCCCGATGATTGGCTGCGCAAGGAGTTCGAGCGCATGCTGACCGAGGAAGAAAAGGCCAAGATCCAGACGCTCGGCGGGCTCGACAAGCTGATCGAGGAGTTCAAAAAACGCCTTGAAGAGCAGAAGGAGCGCCACGAGGGTGGCAACAAGTGGGTTGGCACCGGCGGTACCAGTCCGTTTGGCTCCGGTGGTTTCAATCCCGAGGGGATTCGCGTCGGCGAGGCCGGCAAGCGCCAGGGCAAGGCCGTCAAAGTGTGGGATCAGCGCGAGTACAAGAACCTGGATGACCAGGTTGAACTGGGTACGCGCAATATCAAGGTCGCGCTGCGTCGCCTGCGCAAGTTTGCGCGCCAGGGCGCGCACGATGAGCTGGATATCGACGGCACCATTGATCACACCGCCAAGGATGCCGGGCTGCTGAATATTCAGATGCGGCCGGAACGACGCAATGCGGTCAAGCTGTTGCTGTTGTTCGATATCGGTGGCTCGATGGACGCGCATATCAAGGTGTGTGAAGAGCTGTTCTCTGCCTGCCGTACCGAGTTCAAGCATCTGGAGTATTACTACTTCCATAACTGCATTTACGAGTCGGTGTGGAAGAACAACATGCGTCGCACCAGTGAGCGTACCTCGACTCTGGACCTGCTGCACAAGTACGGTCCGGACTACAAGGTGATCTTCGTGGGTGACGCTGCCATGGCGCCGTACGAGATTACCCAGCCCGGCGGCAGTGTCGAGCACTGGAACGAAGAGGCTGGCTACGTCTGGATGCAGCGCTTTATGGAGAAGTACAAGAAGCTCATCTGGATCAACCCGTATCCCAAGGATGCATGGGAGTACACCTCATCAACCAAGCTGATTCGTGAGCTGGTTGAAGACAAGATGTATCCCCTGACCCTGCAGGGTCTGGAAGACGGGATGAAGTACCTCAGCAAGTAGTATGTTTGTGCGCTCGGCCTCAGGCTCGCCTGGGGCCGAATGCCATCAGCGGTCCATACCTCGAGTCGCTGACCCGCCGCGCCGCAATGGTGCGGATGCTTGTTGTCTGTTGTGATTTCTCTACCGAATCTGCTTGGCGCTGTCGCTAACCACTACGGGTGATGGGCGCAGACGTCGGCCTGTGGTCAAGTGGCGAGAAACAACAATGGCAGGTTTCTCGTGCACCCCCATACCATGCCCCATAGCGTTGACGGCCGCTGGCTGCTGGCGCTGTACCTGATCATTCCGCTGTCACTGGTCGCGGTACTGGTAGACCTGCTGCTGTTCGACCGCCACTGGCAGCAGCAATGGCTGCCGGATGACCCCAACGACTGGGCTGTGTGGGCGCTGCTGTTCGGGCTGCCGCATATTGTTGCCAGCGCCATTACGGTGGCCAAGCCAACCTATATTCGCCATTTCTGGCGCCGCCTGTTGCCGGCATTGCTGGTGTTTTGCGTGATCAGCCTGTTGGGGTTGCTTGGACCGCAACCGCTGAGCTATCAGGTGCTGTTCGTGTTCTTTGCCGCTTTTACGGTGTATCACGTGCTGTCGCAGCAGCTGGGTATTGGGCTGGTGCTGGCAGGGCGACGCCCGGATGCGCTGTTTCTGCGCTGGAAGTGGACGGCGATTGTCTGCGGCCTGGCTATTTATCTGAACGTATACGGCCAGCAGTTTCTTGGGCGGGTGCAGCTTGCAGGGGTAGATTTGTATCAACTGTTGGGTCTGGCGGGGGCGCTGCTGTGCGCGGGCCTGGTGCTGCTGACCCGGCAATTGGCGCGATTGACGGAAGGGCGACTGGGGCGTGCCTATCTGTGGGCCAATGCATTGCTGCTGCTATCTGCATTGGTAATCGACCGACTGGGCTATACGCTGTTTGTGATACTGATGCCGCGCCTGATCCATGACCTGACTGCGTACAGCGTCTACGTCACCCACGATCGCAACCGCAATCAGAGTGACCAGCCCGGGTGGCTCTACCGCTGGCTGCCACGGGCCCAGTGGGTGCCGCTGCTTTGGTTACCACTGTGTTCGGTGGCCATCGCCTGGCCGCTGAACAACCTGCAGCACTACTGGCCGGTGGCGGCGCTGGTGCTGGTGGTGTCCTTCATGCATTACTACTACGAGGGCTTTGTCTGGCGCGGCGATAGTCCGCTGCGCCGACATGTGCGCTTTAGCAAGCGCTGATTAATTCCACATGCCCTCTGGCGTTCAGATTGGGCCGCGTCCGGCTGGGCTGCACATCGCGCCTTGCATCTGCACGCAGAGCGTGTGGAATTAATCAGTGCTTCCGTTACTCGTTAAGCCTTTTTGACAAACTCTGATTTCAGCTTCATGGCACCGATACCGTCGATGCGGCAGTCGATGTCGTGATCGCCGTCGACCAGACGGATGTTCTTGACCTTGGTGCCAACCTTGACCACCAGAGAGGAGCCTTTGACCTTCAGGTCCTTGATGACGGTAACGCTGTCACCATCTTGCAGCGGGTTGCCGTTGGCGTCCTTGATGGTGTTGCTGTCGCTGTTGCTGTCCGCCTCGGACCATTCATGTGCGCATTCCGGGCACACAAACAGCAGCCCGTCCTGATAGGTGTAGGTGGATTGGCAGGCGGGGCAGTGGGGCAATTCGCTCATCATGAGGACCTTTTCTGGCTATGACCCTGCGTGCTGCAGGGTCTTTGGCGCGGCATGATGCCCCAAGCGTCCAGCCCTATGCAACCGACAGGGCTGGACGGGCTGCTTTATTCCTGCGGTTTGGCGACGATGCGGCGGTCATCGCTGCTGATCAGCAGCAGGTTGCCTTGCTCATCCAGATCAAAGCGCTGCAAGTGCTGCAGCAGGTCGAACATCTGTTGATCCTGCTGCATCAGTGGCTCCAGGCAGGCGCGCATGGTCGCTGCCACGGCCTTCACGCTGAGGCCTTCGCCAGTGAGCTGATAGCTGCTGGTGAACTGGTTGCACGCGCCTTTGCCGCCAAACAGGCCATCGGGGTTGAACTGCAGGCTGGCGGGGTGCTCGGTATCCACCGCATTCCCGTTGATGCTGACTACCTGCCAGGGGTGAGCGGTCAGCAGACTTTGTGCGGCACCGCCGCAGCCCTCCAGGCGGGTGTCGCCACTGTGTACGGTTACCCGGTAAGGGTGGGGCATGCCGGTCATGCTGTCGCGGCATAGTTGCGGTGTTACCTCGACACGCAGCTGGTTGCTTTGGTTGGTGGCGTCAAACTGGTAGGTCTGGCCATTCATGGTGGCGCTGGGTGTGGGGGTAAGCTGCGTCGCTGTCTCGCCCTGGCGGTTCAGTGCGATACGCTGGGTATCCATTTCAAGGGTCCAGCCAGGCTCGTTGCCGCTGGCCTGCAGCGGCAGCAGTGCACTGACGTCAACAATCTGCGCGTCATCGGCAACACGGCCGCTGACCTTGACCATGTTCAACAGGCCGAGGTTATTGACCGGCTGGCTGACATCAATGGGGTTGCTTGTGTCGGTGGTCCAGAGCAGGGCGCCTTCTGCGCTGCGAATTTGCGCCGAGACACTGTAGCGCATGCGTGCATCGAACATCCGCGGCTCGACGTCCAGCTCAAAGGGAACTGGCACCTGGGTGCCGATCAGGGTGATGGTCTGTTCGGCCAGCACTGCTGCAGGCGCGTCTGCGCGTGAAACGTCCGACAGCTTGACCTGGGCTACGCTGCCGGGCGGCAGGGCAATGCGTTCGCGGTAGCCAATAGAGCCGGTGACCAGACGCGTCTGCGGCATCACCTGTTCCTCCGGGAGTTTTGTTTCGTCGGTGGCGCTGGCGCTGCCAGGTTGGCTGCTGTTGTTGGCGCAGGCGCCAAGGGCGGCGCTCAGCACGATGGGGAGCAGCAGGTAACGGCTAGGGGCTTTGGGCATGGGGTTCCCTCCAGCAAGGTCGCCTGGGCGACATGGTCCATGGATCACTTGAGTGTAAACCAGTTTGCTCGGCGCGCCGGGCAAACTGGTGTGCTTGTGTCTACAGATTTTGATACCGGTTGATATCAAACAGACCAGCCTGAGTCGGATCAGTTTCCTCTACGTACTGGCGGAAGTCCGCCAAAATCTCCCAGAACTGAGGGTGGGTGCGGCGTACGCCCCAGCGATCCGCAACCTGTTCCAGCCCTTGGCTATCCTCGGCTGCCTGCAAGGCAGCGACAAAGTCGGGCAGGGCTTGCAGCTCGACGTTGAAGCTGAAGTTCGGATAGCTACCCAGGGTGCCTTCCATGATGGTCAGATCATCCCGCTCCGGCTGCAGTCGGTCTTCTTCGCCAAACATGAAGGCAACGTTGCTGTGGGCACGGTTGTGGACCAGGCTGTAGACCCAGCGCTGGTCGCCGTCGGTGACCCGCAGAAAACTGACTTCCGGCAGCAGCTTGATCACCGGCAGGCTGGCTCCTGTTGCGTGCGCCAGTGGCTGCAGCTGCGTTTGGATCTGTTGCTGCTCTGCGCTGAGGTCAGGCCGCTGGCAGTTGTTGTGTGTGCAGCGGTTCAGGGTGTCAGGCGTGCCGGCAACTGCTCCGGCGCGTTCACCCAGTTGGGCTGCAAACCGCTGCAGGACGCTCTGGTTAGTCTCCAGATCGGTTTTGCTGTAGGTCAGTGCCGTTGGCGTGGTGTGATCAAAGTCGGTGTAGGCGATGGCATCCTTGAGCTGCGCGTGCCCCTGATACCACTGGCTGTACAGTGCTTGACGCTGCTCGGCCGGCACGAAGCGCAGGAAGTTCTGTTCCGAGCCGTTGCGGATCAGGTCGAAGTACAGTCGGGTCTGCGCCTGATGCGACAGGCTGCCAAACACATTGAAGTTGACGACCAGCTCGTAATAGGTGCGCTCCAGCAGGGGGTAGTCCATCACCCAGATGGTGTCCGGCACGCGTCCCCAGAGCCCTTTGCGCACAGAGGCGCTGTCGTGATGACGGAAGATGGTCAGCAATGCGTCCTGGTTGTAGCCCTCTCCATCCCAGAGCTCATCGAGCGTGGCACCGCTCGGCTTGCGCTGGCTGTAGTGAGCGTGACGCTGCTGCAGGTATTCATTGCGTTTGCCACTGTATTTGAGCCAGGCGCTGCCCAGTGATAGCAGGTCACTGTCCTGACCGGGTAGCCCCAGCAGCGGAGTAACCTGGGCGCGGTAAACCGGGTCGTTGACGTAGGCTTCCTGCGCTGGGTCTTCAAAAATGGTCCAGAACTGGTCGCGGATCACATCGGTGGCTACCTGCCCACGGCAAACCGGCCCGCGAATAAAGGTGCGGACAAAATACTCCGCCGTGTCCAGCATGAACTCATAGCGTGCCTTGGACGCCCTTCTAAGTGTCAAGTGGATACTGTGCTTTGGTTGATGACGCTATTTCGCCTCTGGATGATGCCGTAGACCTCCCGTGCGATGTAACGCTTTAGGCACCGGATTGCTTCCAGCTTTGAATGTCCCTCTGAGAGACGTCGACTGACATAAGCCTGGGTTCGAGCGTCCGTCCGAAGCCGTCCAATAGCGATGATATGGAGCGCACTGTTTGCGGCGCGATCACCACCTCGATTCAGCCGATGTCGGGTGACCTTGCCTGAAGAGGCCTGGACCGGGCTAACCCCACATAAAGCAGCGAAGCTAGACTCTGAGCGGAAACGATCACTGTTGTCGCCTGCTGTCAGTAGAAGCTGAGCAGCGGACTCGTAACCAATGGCATTTCTGTAATGACCCAGTGAAAACCTGCACATGCTAAAGTCGCCTCAGAAATTGGAGTGAAGCATGACGCAAGAACCCGACATCAAGCGCTGGACAGCCAAACGCAAAGCGGAGCTGATCAAGCAGATTTACCGAGGGCAGACTACAGTGCCCGAGGCTGCGCGCCACTACGATCTCACCCAGCAGGAGATCGAGAAGTGGATGGACGATGCCGAAGCCGGGATGGAAAACGCCCTTAAGGCCAATCCCAAGGACATCGCCGAGCAGTATGAAACCCAGCTGCGCGAACTCCGGGAAGCCTATGGCGAGGCCATGCTGGAGCTCAAGTTCCGAAAAAAGTTGCAGCGCCATCTCGACTCGACCGACGATTGATCGATCAGGCCATGGCCGAGATGGCTACCCAAGGCGATGTCGTGACGGTGGTGCAGGCCTGCCGCTGGGCCGGTGTGTCCCGCCGCAGTTATTACTATCGGCCTACCAAAGCCAAACCCAGGGTCAATGAGCACTTGGCGGCGCGGGTAAAGCGGGTGATCACCGATCTGCCGTATGCTGGCTACCGTACCGTTGCCTGGCTGTTGGGTGAGAACAAGAACACCATCCAGCGCCTGTTCCAGATCAAGGGCTGGCAGGTGCGCAAGCGCCGCAGTGGAGCCCGCCCCCGGGTGCAGGCATTACCTTCGGTGGCCTCACGCCCGAATGAGCGCTGGGCAACAGACATTGCACGTGTCTGGTGTGGTCCGGTTCACCGCTGGTGCGCCCTGACCATCGTTATGGACTGCCATACCCGAGAGGCACTTGGCTGGCGGTTGAGCCCCAGCGGCAACGCCAAGGCAGCTGAAGCAGCACTGGAGGAGGCGCTCATTACCCGGTACGGCACGCTGGGCAGGGCTCAGGATCCGATCACGCTGCGTAGTGACAACGGCCTGGTATTTACCTCTCGGCATTACACTCGGACGGTGTACCAATACGGTCTGAAACAGGAGTTCATCCGTCCCCACACCCCGCAGCAGAACGGGATGGTTGAGCGACTGATCCGAACTGTGAAAGAGCAGTGTCTTTGGCTTCATAACTTCCAGACACTGGATGAAGCCAGGCAAACCTTGAGGGCGTGGTTCAAGTACTACAACGAGCAGCGCCCTCATCAGGCACTGGGGATGAAAACACCTAGTACGATTTACCAACAATTAGCGGCTTGAGTGTGCAAATTCCGCTGGGTCATTACATTTCGGGCAACCAGCTCTGGGGCAAGATCATCAACCAAGGCTGCAATCATCACATCCAAATCCGCTATCTCGTCATGCAGTTCGAGATAACGCCGCCCCAGCGACTTCAGAGCAATCCGGTAGGCGGACGTGACCTGACGATAGCTTGATAGATCTGGACGCCATGCTGCCAGCGTTCTAATCAATTGCATGCGGGTCAACGTGCGTAATGACTCACGCAGATCATCAGGCGCACTAACGATAGTGTTCTGGATCAGCTGTAAGGTAACGCGCCTAGCTTGTATGGCCGTCTTACGACACACTTTGAGCACGCGTAACGATTCGACCATGCCGTCTCGTTTTTTTGGGGTAACTGTACGAACGCCTGCGAAAGCCGCATGTGCCGCATTTCCGGCATCAAGGGTGTCATCTTTGCCCCGCTTGCGCCTATCACTTTTATCAGGCGCAGTAACTTCAAGAACGGTGATCCCAGCCTGTTCCAAGTAGCGCAATAGGCCTGCACCGTACGTACCTGTGCACTCGATGCCCACTCGAACCACTTCACCAAACGAGCGCATCCACGTCAGCATTTGTTTGTAACCCTGACGAGTAGTCGCAAAGCTCTCACTGGCCAGGATACGATCCTGCTCGTCTACGACTGCGGCGACGTGCAGGTCTTTATGGGTATCTACACCGCCTACGACCTGTCTCGAAACACTGCTGATTTTGGCGTTGGGCATGACTGGTCACTCCGGTTCACCGATTACGAACAGAGCCGCTTCAACCGGACACCTGGACAAGACAGTAAAGTGACGTGACGTCAGGCCCTTCTTGGGTCACATGTGTCGGCAAGGCGGTCACCTTGACGTGCAGTGTTCCCGGATGGTCGACAGGTCCAGGGAAAGACACAAGGGTCGATCGGAGTGTGGGTCAGGCCATCCGAGACGCTCCACGACCAGATCATCCATCATCGGTCTATCGCTGTGTGAGTCAGACCACATGGAAACACTGGCCAGTACATTCTTACTG
>MDTC01192884.1_pt1 | contig 11002 bp, 8 predicted proteins | sample 811181 | NCBI WGS metagenome assembly MDTC01 (sample SAMN05326644, study PRJNA326480) | marine metagenome | isolation source: seawater | place: Pacific Ocean: North | collected 2011 | reverse complement strand
TTTGCAACTGGAGTCGCTCTTGCAGGTGCTTTGCTTTCCTTTGCTTCGAACAGGATGTATTGGTGGAAAGACCCTCAACCAATCTGAATGTTCATCACGATGTTGTCTAATTCATTGGGGCAACATCAACATCGAAGAAAACGGCTTCCCATGTGACAATAATCGTTTCCTCATTATCAGAAATAGTAGGCACAAGCGCTGATGGGGGCTCGTTTACGATGACTTCAACCTCTAGATTGAAAGTTCCTTTTCCATGTGAATCGTCCGTCCAATAATCGACCCAATCTTTTTGTTCCCCTCCAGTTACTTGTTGACCTGTATTGTTGTATTCTGGAAATACATACAAAGACAGAGACATCGTTTCACAATCTGAACTAATTGCGCTAAGATCGTTTCTTTCATCCTCCCAGACTGCAGTTGCTCCCGAAGGAATAAGATCTACCGAGACTGTGTCACAAGGGTCTGCAAATTCGCCTGAGGTTTCAGTGTAACTAATGGTCAAGAAAAGCATACCAAAACCACTGTGTGAATCGAATACTTCATCTCCAACAGTATATTGCAATGTCGCGACTTCTCCATCACTGACGACCCTCGACTCTTCACTGGTGGTAGATTGTTCTTCAAACCCAATAGAAAAACTTTGCAAATCAAATTGTGAATCAATATCATCTTGTAAAATCACCCAGAATACAGTCGCATGATAGAGCACTATCGCAATTAAGAATGCTAAGAAAATAGTTAATTTATTCCGGTCTTCTTTGGTATCAAAGAAATCCCTAATGACATTATTTTCAGATGTCATTATTCAGCCCCCCCCATTCTTGTTGTTGAAAGTTCGATGATTATGTCCATTTTCCAAATCAAAAACGCAACGAGCACTGCGATGATACAATAGATCATACAAGCGACATCAATCCTAGAGATGTATTTTCTCGGAATATTAAGTTCTGGGAACCATTTTTTATCAAGTCCAATTCTCATATCAGCAGGGTCGGTTACGAGTCGATGAAATGATTTTTCCTCCCATCCGAGTCCTAATGCGATAATAATCCCCAGAAGAGCCGCAGATATCATTTGGTTTATCGGTAATATTGATTGTAATAATTCCAGTAGTGCAGAAGTTGCGACCACAATCAAAATAATTGACATCAATTTCGCCATTGGTTTAGTTTCTTCATTGATATCAAAAAGTCCGAATTTCAATAAGATGTACATCGCAATAATCGGCCTAATGACTGTGAAATGTAATGATGTTGTAAAGACTGACCAGAGGTCAATAATCTCTGAACTGTCTGCATCAATGATGAAACCTGCATCATCACCTCTTGAGTATATTGAATATCCAATCAGACCTAATACGAAATAAGGTAGCAAGACATACAACAATTTGTTCACATCCCCACTTAATGCGAGATATATCTCAATGCCTAGCATTGTCAATCCTGCGCCAATCCCAATAGCGTACCCTGAAAGCCACATAAAGTCCCACAGAGAGGATGTAAGGGCACCTCCACCGAGATCAAAGAAGTAAAAATAGTTGGATTGGAGGATGAGTCCTGGCCACCACATCCATACATGCCCGAGAATTAATGTCATGAATAAACCAGAAACTAGGGCAACATTTCTTGTTGAATCGTTTCGTTTCTCTGGGTCAATTAATCGGAATTTAACATACACGCTCCCCCATATGATTGCTACAGCGTAGTAAAGCAGTCCCGGTAATCCAAGTGCTGTAAGATTTAATCCAACAACATCAAGACCGAGGCAGAACAATGTAAATCCTCCAACGAGAGAAAGCCCCACCTTCACTTGCTTTATCGTCCTCAATAACGGAACTGGATAAAGTAAAGCGATTGCTAAAGCACTACCAGTAAAAATGTAGTCCATTGACATAGAAATTGAAACCCAAAATTGCCAATGGGATTCTGACGCTTCCAATGCTTGGTTGAAATATGCAGTAGCTGCATTTTGAATGCCTTTTGTTATGAACATTAGGCATAGAATGTGTGCCGCAATTGCTTCATTCCAATCCAATTTCTTATTCGCTCGAACTAAGCGAAGCGCCATTCCACCAAGTGCCACACTCAGAATTGCCCCGATAAAAAGAAGGTTTGTGTCGTCCACAATGTAAGATTATTGCCAATAGAATTAACCTTTCCTGTTGACATTCCGGTCTGGATGAAATTAGAAGAGTGTTGTCATCAAGTGCAAAACATATTGACGACAATGATGGAAGTTATCATGTGAGTTATCTCTGTTGACGAATTCTTCCATCATAGAAGGATAAGTTCAGTTCCTTGGCAAGTTCCATTGTTCCCAAAATGAGTTCTTCTCGTGCAGATCGTTCTGCCAGTGATGAGGAAACGTTCCAGTAAAGGTTGAGTCCGATATCAATGGATTGAGCTGAGATGGTGTTGATGCTGCACCAGGATGAATCTTCCTTTGTTGTTGCTTCATGATTCTGAATGAGTTCGAGTGTACGCTTACAGAAGGATTCAACATCGGTTGGATCTGAATTGATGTCGAGGTGGATCATCGATTGCCAACGTCGCCAACGACGCTTGCCCCAGTTTTCGACAGGTGTGCTGACAAGGTTTGCGTTGGGAATGGTGATGATGGTATCCACTGAAGTTCGTACGAGCGTTGTTCGAAGATTAATTTCAACGACCTCACCCTCGGAAGAGCCGATAATCACCCAATCTCCAACCTTGAATGGGCGATCGAGTAGAACCGTAATTGCTCCAAAGAAATTTGAGATGGTGTCCTTTGCTGCAAGAGCAAGCGCCAGTCCAGTTATTCCCAATCCAGCAAGGAGAGATGTCAATTGGAACCCAAGAGCATCGGCAATAAAGACTGAACCAACAAAGGCAATAACGAAGCGAAGCGTGCTTTCTAGTGCAGATATGAGGGTCTTCTCAGTGCCATCGAGTTCACCATCTTTGTCGAAGAACTTGACGACATCATAGACGAGGGAAACCAAACGGAATGCCCAAACGACAACAAAGAACACAAGCAAAAATTGCAACACATCTGGGAGATATTCAAGCCAAGAAGGAATCACAATGTTCGTGTTCTCAGAGCGTTCGTCCCATAAGATTGAACAGAAGATGAAAGCAAAAACAGATGCAGCAGCAGTTCCAAGAGCAGAGTCGCCTTTCTTAACCGCCTTTTTTCGTATTTCATCGTTTGAGATAATGACGCTTACAAAGCGATGCGAGAGTGTGCTGACCAGATAACGAACAAGGAATGAGGCTACGAATATTGATGCTAAAACGATGAGTGTCGACTCTGAAAAGCCCCACAACTCATCGCTTGAATAGGTAAGATTGTCATATAGGCCCATGTCCTTTCCTGCATGCTCGTCTTCAAGTTCTTTTCCCTATTGAACCAAATCGTTGATTCGACGGTTTCAAGTGTGGGGAGCAACTGGGTTGATTCGATAGCATGAGATTTGAAAAGGCCACTCGTCAAACAAGCGCCGTCGCATTGAGTCTGATGATTCTACCCTTGCTTCTCTCAATGTTTTCTCCAGTCATGGCTTCGACTGTGAATGTTCAACAAGAAGAAACGGGAAATCTTCCAGGGGATATATGGTCTGAGGACTACACCAATGATATCTTCCCTTGGGCATCCGCTGATGATCGTATTCTCCAGTTTAAGGAATATCACAGTTATGAGACAATGAAGTTGCGTATGTTACAATTGACTGAGCAAAATCCAGATATCTTTGAGTTCCATGAAGGGATGAATGGAGGCGTCAATGCTCGTGGTGAAACAGTCACTGCAAATGCCTACGAAGGCTGGTATTACGGGCATGCTTCACCTTGGTTGAAAATTACTGGTGATGTCCAGGGCGGAGAATACAATGAATTTGTCGGGGATAACGGAAACTACGCTGATCGTTATGATGTTATGATTGTAGGAAATCACCACGCAAGAGAGTGGATGTCCTACACTGTTACTGTCATGCAAATGGAAGTCATTGCATTCTCTTACAACAACATTGGTTACGACAATGATGGAGATGGCTTGGTCGATGAAGATCCATGGGGAGACGAAAACAACGACGGCATTCTTGACGATGATGGCGATTGTCTTTCACTCAAATCGTCAGAACAAGACTCGAATGGTGACGGAATTGCCTGCGGACCAGGAGACCACGGCGTTGACGAAGATTACTCTGAACAATTCATTACCGATCTTGTAAACTCTCGTGAAATATATCTCATCCCAATGCTCAACGTTGATGGGAATATCTACGATCGTGAAGTATTCTGTCCAGCACCCGCTTGGGAATCATGCCCGAGTGGTGGATGGAGAAAGAACCTCCGAGACAACACCTTCACTGGTGTAACTCCGCTACCCGATCTCCAGGAAAAGGTTGACGAGGATTGTGATGGTGTTGACCTCAATCGAAATTACCAATTTGAATGGGGCGCTCCTCTAGGTGCAACAGGCCCATTGATTCCAGGTACTTGTTCTCCTGCAGAAGGTGAATTAGACGGTTCAAACAACGATGTTTACAATGGACCGGTAGATGATACAGATAACGATGGAGATGGACAAATCAACGAAGATCACGTCGATGGAAAGGACGATGATGCTGATGGCGTAACCGACGAAGATTGGTGGGGTGGCAATTCTGAACCTGAGACTAAATTTATTCAAGACCTTACAGAAATGAACGACGATGTCGGCGATGGTTCTAGTGAATTCAAAGCAACTTTGACACATCACTCCTACTCAGAACTCATTCTCTATCCTTGGGGACACTGCACAGGCTGTGAAAGCCCAGATCACGAGCAACTGAAGTATCATGGCGCTCAAATGGCAGAAATGACTCAGTACACCAACATGCAATCTTCTGACCTTTACCCAACTTCAGGTGATTTCTGTGACTGGCATTACGGTGTTCATGGCTCTTACTGCTACACCTCTGAAATAGGAACGGCATTCCATCAGCACGAAGATGATATTGATCACATTGCAGTACGCAACCTTGGAACAGGCTTCTACATGGCTGAAATTGCAGACAGTCCACGTGAGCGTGCAGACCTTGAAATGGGCAATATCTCCCAGCAAAATTATCTCGTAGAAGGAGATAAAATCGACATTCCAGATGAAGGTGATATTCCAGTCGATTTGTGTGTTTCAAAGCAGTTCCCTTACAGCGAATCCAAAACGAAGATTGAATGGCGTACAGTCAAGCCTAGCCGCTTGCAAAGCGATTATGGCTCACGAGAATGGGCTACGACTCCTTGGGATAGTGTTTCTGTTCAGGTTGTGAGCGATGAATCATGTCCACTGCCTGATGGTAATGGAACAGTCTTGCGAGGAATGATACCTATTTCAGAAACTGCAACTGGAGAACTGCATTACAAAGCCACAGTATTCACGCTTGGAGGTTCTGATTTTATTCAATATCCTGCAGATGGGGCTTACTATCAATTGGATTTGACGTATCGAGAAGCGTACGGATCTCTCTTTGGCTCTCTTGTTCTCTTTACGCTTGTAGCTGGAACCATTTGGGGAAGCCTTGGCGTGTGTTTACGAATTATGCTTTCAGATCAAGAAGAAAGTGTCTATGAGGCCTCTGCAGTCTTAGAAGCAGAGGCGGTTTAGGAGGGGATTTGATGGCAGAAAGCGACCAATTCTCAGGCCGACTCGGCCTTATCTTCGCATCGATTGGTGCAGCTATTGGAACAGGGAACATCTGGCGTTTTCCTCGAATGGTCGGCGCAAACGGTGGAGGAACCTTCCTCATTCCGTGGCTTTTCTTCCTCTTCGTATGGTCGATTCCGCTCGTCATTGCTGAATTCGCTATGGGGAAGCGATCTCGAGTAGGTACTGTTGGTACATTCCGAATCTTTGCTGGTAAGAAATTCGCTTGGATGGGTCTTTGGACTGCTTGGATTTCGACTGCAATTGGATTCTACTATGCCATTGTCGCTGGATGGTGTTTGAAGTATTTCCAACTCGGCATCTCTGGTGGATTAACTGGAGATGGTGTTGATACGACTGAAGTTTGGAATACCTTCCTTCAATCTCCACTACAAGTTATTGCATTCCAAGCCCTCATCATCGGAATCACATTGCTAGCAATTTGGAAAGGTGCAAAAGCAATTGAAAAGGTCAATGTTTTGTTGATGACCTCCCTCTTCGTCCTTCTTTTCATGACACTTGGGCTCTCTCTTTGGATGGATATGTCAGACGGAAGCCTCGATGGAGCATTGTTCATGTTTACTGTAGATCCTGATATGTTGATGGAACCCGAAGTTTGGATTAATGGATTGTCCCAATCAGCTTGGTCTTGTTCTGCAGGTATGGGTATGTGCATCACATACGCAGTCTACATGAGAAAAGACGAGGATACAGTTCTCAACGCATTTACCATGGGATTCGCAAACAACAGCATCTCTATCATCGCAGGTCTCGCAGTTCTTTCAGCAATTTTCGCAGTCAGTGCAGATCCATTGACAACAGTTACAAACGGTTCATCAGCAATCACCTTCCTTGCCTTGCCAGAAGTGTTTGCTCAAGCACCTGGCGGTCCAATTGGAGCATTTATCATGATGGCAGGGTTCTTCCTTGCGTTATCGTTCGCTGCGATTACGTCGATGATTTCTACTGTTGAACTATGTGTTCGAAACTTCGTAGACCATGGATATGACCGACAAAAGTCTGTTTTGATTACATCTCTTGCAATTTTCTTCTTTGGATTGCCCTCCGCACTTATGTGGATTCAACTTGATGCTGGCGGAGTAGCATTCCCAGAATTCCTTGAAGTACAGGATCACATTTGGGGCTATGGATTAATGTTCAGTGGATTGTTTATTGCATTCTCGATTTGGAAGTATGGCTATGTCAAGTGGAAGAAAGAAGTCGAACTCGGTAAAGCCGCTCCTGGGCTAAAAGGATACCTTGGCGTTGGTGTATCTGCATTCCGTGATGATTTCATCAACACTGGCGATAACGATTTGGAAGTTGGGCGATGGTGGGACATATGCCTCTACCTCGCTTTCCCATTCCTGTTCAGTGTCTTGATGCTGTCTTACTTTGGAGATATGATTGCTAACACAGAAGACGTTTGGGATCCAACGAATCCTAAGGGCCTTGGAATTATCTTGGCTTTCTGGGGAATTGTTGCTACTGTTTTCATCGTCCTCAATAAGACATTGATTCAGCGACCATTATATCGTAACGTTCCAGAAGGAGCAGATGCAGATATCTCACAACTACCTGGTGGCGATGATGCTCTGATTACCGTCCTTGGTGAAGAGATATTCGATGCAGAAGTCGCTCCCGAGAGCGTATTGATACAATAGAGGTGAAAAGATGGAACCACTCGTACAGTGGTTATTGGGAGGGTTTGTTCTCTCCTTGCTTTTCATTGGGATTGCTCGATGGTTTTGGACACGTTATGACAAACCTTCAGATGAGGCCATTGAATGGCAGAAAGAACAAGCTGAAAAGCGAAAGGAGCGCAAGGTTTGGGAGTCTGTTGAAATGCAGATGAGAAGAGAGGCTGAAGAAGCTGAACAGCAAGCGACATTCCAACAAAAGAGAATCAAAGCAGCCTCTTCGGGAACAACTCCAGATGCAAACGTTGTTGCAAAAGCATTCGAATCACTGGGAGGTTCTCCGAAGGCAAAGCCCGTAGAAGAATCTGAAGTTATTGATCCTGAGGATGATTCAGATGTTCATTCAGTACAGGACTTAATTGAGGTGCGTCAGGACGCTTGGGACGGCGAAGTACAATCAGATGTTTCTGAACCTGAAGAGCCGGATTGGGAACTAGTTGAACGACTGAAACGTATTGCAGAGGCAGATGATTTGGAAGAGAAGCCACATCCAGAGTTACCAGATGCTCCAGTTCTTCCAACCGTCGGTGAGGAAGAGTAAGGCATCCACATACCTCTGTTTTGTTTCAAATTCAAGCGAAGGGCATTAGAGGGGAGAGCCACTGGTTTGCACATGGTCCAACGTCCGAGAGGTACCCGTGACTTTGGTCCCCAAAAGATGCAACGCCGTTTAGCATTCGAATCTCTCCTTGAAGAACAGGCTCGACGACACGGCTTTTCTCGGATACAAACGCCTATTTTCGAATCGCTTGATTTGTTTACGGCCAAATCTGGACCTGGTGTCGTCTCCCAGTTGTATGCATTCAAAGACAAAGGTGAGCGAGATCTCACACTACGTCCTGAACTCACTGCTCCAGTCATGAGGATGGTTGCTGAAGAATTACGTAATGAAACAAAACCACTGCGTCTCTCTTACTTTGGACAATGTTTCCGTTATGAGGAATTCAAGAAAGGACGATATCGAGAATTCTTCCAATATGGTGTCGAACTCATCGGCGCAACTGGGCCCTTAGTTGAAGCTGAAGTTATCGCTTTAGCGATTAATATGCTTTCAGAAAGTGGACTCAAGAATTGGGAATTACGAATTGGTCACGTAGGTGTTCTCAAACAAGCCCTTTCAGGAATTGGATTGGATGCCTCAGCAGAATCTGGAGAGCCTCCAATTGCTTCTGCTATGCGATTCCTCGACAAGGGTGATTTCAAGGGCTTAGGAGCCCTTCTGAGCACACAAGGAATCTCTTCTGATTACATTGAACCCCTTCAACAACTTTCAGCCTTAGAAGGAGGCCAAGAAACAATTGCTCAAGCGAGAGACATTCTTTCCTCAATTGAAGGCGTGTCTTCAGAAGCTCTTGATGAATTAGAAACCACACTAACTTCCATTACACATCTTGCTCCCTCTCCACCATCTCTTTCTGTTAATCTTACAGTTGCGCGTGGTTTGGATTACTACACAGGAACTGTCTTCGAAGTACACGTTCCAGAACTTGGTGGAGAAGGTCAAGTTCTCGGTGGAGGATCGTATCGACTCCTCCATCTCTTCGGTCTTGAAGACTTAGATCCCTGTTGCGGATTTGGTCTTGGATTTGACAGAGTACTCCTCGCTTTAGAAGCACAAGCAGCATCAGAAAACAGGTCAGAAGTTGTACCAGGGGAATCTGATTCGCTTGGTCTTCTCGCAGTTATTCCATTCAATATTGATGCAACATCCGTGCTTGGAATGGTCGGAGAATTACGCAATCATGGAGAGCGTGTTGAACTTGAACTCCGTTCAAGAAAAATTGGAAAAGCTCTGAATTGGGCCAACAACATCGGTGCAGCATATGCAATGGTCATTGGACCAAGAGATGTTGAACAAGGAAAAGCCTCAATCAAACGACTCTCTGACGGAGAACAAGTCGAAACGCAACTCAACAGTTCTTCAGTGCTCGAAGCACTTCAACAACTTCGATCTTAGTTCTCTTCGTCTTCTTGACGACTGTTCACAAAGACAGCCATTGCAATTGCTGCTGATGCAACAACGAGCGTGAATCCGGGAGCGTCTTCGGATGAACTACTTCCATCATCAAGGTCTCCACCTTCTTGGATATTCTCATCCCATGAAGAATCATCAATTGGGAATTCCAGATAACTGGATTCGCCCATCTTCATGCTAAATGATGCAGGTTCTCCACTAACTGTTCCAGGGATAAATCCCTGTTGACGATTTCCTCTTAGCTTCATCTCGACTTTGATTACAGGATTGTAATCACTTTTATCCCAATCAATGATTGTATCTTCTTCTATTGGGAAATTGAACACCACTTGATTATCGCCTACAACTAAACCTGTTTCATGATGTTCCCCAATTACGTTTGGACCAGCCATCAATGTAATGTTGAGTTCATCGCAATCGTTTTGCCCACAAGCAGTATTCCCATCGTTATCGTTTGTCCAGTCACCTTGTACATTGATAGAGAAAGAACCTCTAAACAAACCGTCTGTGTCGAGTATCAGTCTTTTGTCAAGCATTGGATCCATTCTGAATTGGAGATCGATTTTGATTTCACCGTTATCTTTTTCTTCAAAGTATTCTTCTAATGAACTGGAATCATTATTGCTGAAGTGTGTCCATGCCTTAGTATTTGCATCGTCCCAATACATGTAGAGGGTTTTGTTTTCTTTTGTTGGTTGCCTGATGTCTTCCTCAGTATCTGCTTGCTGAGTGGTTACATTTCCACCAGCTTGTACTGGTACGAGCATCATTAGGGCCATGAAGACGGCTAAGCCTGCAATCTTGCGCATGTCTCTGCGTGTATGAACAAAGATATGAGTTTATGGAGTAGGTGTTTTAATTACACTGCTCAGTCAAACCGATGAATATCGACGTTCCCTTGACCACCAGATTGGTTCATCTGTTGCTGCTGTCGAGTGAGTTTCAAAGCGTTCCCAAGTTTGTCTGGTTCAAGGCGAGGTGTACGCATATCCGCGCCTCCAACACCAGTAATAATGGCCATGACCTTGATCGTATCACCAAATGTCGCATCTTGTCGAGCCCCCCAGATGACATTTGCATCTTCGCTGACCCTCGCAGTCATTAAATCGACAACCTGTGAAGCAGACTCGAGCGTCATATATTGTCCGCCAGTGACGTGAATCAAAACACCTGTTGCACCCGTGATATCAACATCGAGGAGTGGATGATTGAGTGCTTCATGGACAACTTCTTCTGGCCCTCGATCTGATTCTCCATAAAGCATCATCGTAACGCCACCATTGGCCATAATGGCTCGAATATCAGCAAAATCAAGGTTAATCAAAGAAGGCAAAGTAATGGTCTCAACGATTCCCTTGACAATCTCTGCAACCAATTGATCCATAATTGAGAATGCTTCTTCCAAAGGAAGGTTTGGAACGTAATGTAACAATCTATTATTATCGAGAACAAGCACTGCATCAGCAACTCTTCGGAGAGATTCTAGACCTTCAAGTGCTCTCTTCATTCGTTGCCGACGTTCAACATGGAATGGCGTTGTTACAATTCCAACAACAAGAGCACCTGCGGACTTTGCTTCTTCTGCAACGATTGGACAAATGCCAGTTCCTGAACCGCCACCAAGTCCACTTGCGATAAAGACAAGATCAGCACCGTTGACAATTCG
>MDTC01133050.1_pt1 | contig 11002 bp, 28 predicted proteins | sample 811181 | NCBI WGS metagenome assembly MDTC01 (sample SAMN05326644, study PRJNA326480) | marine metagenome | isolation source: seawater | place: Pacific Ocean: North | collected 2011 | reverse complement strand
CATGCTTATATCTTGGGTCAGGCATACCCATCTTAATCCATTGTCTAAAATTATTGACAACTTCTTCACTCAAAGGATTATCTGGTGGCATATCTCCAGACTCAATATAGTCTAATAATAAACTCTCATCTATCTTACCGGGAACAACTGATGGGCCAGAATCTCCACCATTTAATATTCCTTGTCTGGTATCTACAGATAAGCCACCCTTAACGTCTTTGGAATTAGAAGAATGGCATGAATAACATTGTGTGGTTAGAACTGGTTTAATATTCTGTTCAAAAAACTTTATACCATTTTCTTGAGCAAAAACTGATCCAGTTAGTAATATAAAGATAATACAAGAAAATCTCATTATAACTCCTAAAATAGTATATTATAATACACCATACTATGTCTTAGTACTCCCCTTCTTATGTTTGGGAATGTATGGACAATTTTTACAACCATTACCACAGCATACTTTTCTTGCTAATAAAACTTCTTTTTTTATTGGTTCCACGGTTCATTACCGTTGTCAAAATTCTTACAATTTACTTTCACTATTTTATTTGTATAACCCTTCTGACAGTTTTTCCAAGACCAATCTTCTGCTTCTTCTTTAGTGTCGAACCATCCATACACAATCTTATTCCAATCTAAATGATGAAAGTCTGTTAAGTCTAAATCTGGATTATTACAATTTATACATATAACAACATACATCAAGCATCTGCCAATCTAATTATAGTCCAATATTTAGTTCCACAATGATTATCCACCCATTCTTCTGCTATATATTTATCTTCAAAAGGCCCGAATATTCTATCGTCCCTATCTCCAATGCGAAAGTTTTTTAATTCTACAGAATATTTACTAAGTTCGCTAGTGACTACAATATACATTTTTAATCCTCATCATTAACTATTCTTTTCATTTTCTTTTCTATACTTCTAATCGTAGTTTTCACTGCTGTGGAAAGTTCATAATCATCTTTATAAGCGATAATAGAATCTAAAATTCTCCACGCTTCTTGCTTTGTTATTTCTACTTTCATTTTATTTTCCTGATTCTATTAATATATTACAATTTAGAGTAAAAATAATACCTTTGTTCTTAGGCGGTTGTTGATGTTCGTTAAACTTAATGACATTACTAACCACCCAACCATACTTATTTTTATTTTCTATCCATCCAAAATTATTATTATCATTACTTACTAAATGCCTATGATAATCATCTGTCCAACTTTTCTTATCTGGATACTTAAAACTATGGCTAAAGATTATGGAACCAATAATTCTAGCATCAAATTTATCGAGATTACCAGAAGTCTCAATTAGTGCTAATTCTTCTCCCTCGTATTTTTTAGGTAAACTATAACTACGAGTTTCTACACATTTCTCTCCATTGATTAAAAGGCTCGACCAAGGAGATTGGATGTTAAGTCCTGTCATATTTTTATACTTAATGATTAAAGTCTTTCCATATAAGGTCGGAAAGATAGTTTTTTAATTTTTGCAACTCTTCCATATTCATTGGATGAAAACTATCAATGTAACCAAAATTGCTATCTTCTTGATTATCTGAATTTCTGTAAACTTTTATAGAATAAACTTGCTCACCATCTATTTGTGCTTGAGAATAATCAAATTTAATAGACATAATTACTGCCTTTGTGTATAAGATGACTTAATAAAGATTATATCATATACACTATATACAGTCAGTAAGCATAAACTATTTTAAGTCTCTAATATTGTAAAAACCATCAAGAAAATGAACCATACTATTTATCTGATCAAGAGTATAAGGTTGATATCCTGTACTCTTTTCCATCTTTTTCATAACTTCGCCCATATACTCTAATGAGTCCACAATCATAGTCAAATCATGTTTATCCAATTCTACTTGCATAATTATTTCTCTTTTACAACTTCCGTTAGTAGATTAATAGCACCCTCTAAAAATATCTCTGTAGTCCTCATATCCATATTATCTATATCATTAATTTGATTTTCATAACTAATAATAAACGCTTCAATATTTGTTCTTAATTCATCTTGCATTATTACTCCTTTAATAACTATGCACAGTCCAAGTTGTTTCAGTAATATGATCCATCTGTAATGTATTAGCGAGTTCTTTTCCTAACTTTGTCATCTTTGTTTCAAACAAATCATAAGGCTCAAACATAATATATAGAACATCAGTCATTATGTCATAACCTGATTCCCTACTATTGCCAAATATTCTTATAGTCCACTCTGGCAAATCATCAGCATCAATTCCTGTATGCTGGCAAAATGTCCTAATCATAAACTCATTACGTTCACGATCATTTTCGTAACCAGAAGAGTATTCCCCTTGTTCCATACTAAGTTCAGCAGTAAATGTTTCGATAAATCCATCTCTGTTTTTAATCATAGTAGCAAGTGCTTCTTCATCAATATATTTTTCTTGATATAAAACATTTGCAATTAATTGTCTGGTTGCTTTCTTCTTGATTTCATTTCTCCTAAGAAAGTCTACCAGTTCAACTGCAACAGCACTTTCTGTAAAAATATCACTGCCCATTATTCATCAACCTCCTTAGTAAATCTATAATATAATCTTTCTACTTCTTTTAAATTGTAAGTATATGGAGAAACATTATCTCCGTTTTTATTGTTCCATCTCATATCTTCGTGTAACGAATCGAGAGCATCAAGAACAATATCCATATCGCCTTCAGAAATTGGGTAATTCATTCTTCTGCTCCATATTTTTGTCCTGACTCATAACTTAACTGAATAATATCATCAAGTTCACAGAATAGACTATCCGACATGCTCATTGTCCAAGTTTTATCATTATAGCCCTTTTCAAATACTTCTTGACAAATTTCCCATAGGACATTATCTGTTTCACCCTCATGTACTAATCTATGGACGCAACCGCTATCGGTATAATCTTCTGTATCTTCTTCAGTATATTCTGGATTAGTCTTTAAATAATTATCAATAAAATAATTCATTCTTGGTTGAGCAATTTCTGACCACCAAGTATCAAATTCCTCTAATTGTATTGCATCTAACATATTATTAAACCTTTCCTTATTACAAACCTAGTTCTTTAGTAATTTGCTTCACTCTAATATTATTTACAACCTGATGATAGTTTAGTTTAGGATTGTTTTTTCTAATTTTTTTAGTTTCTGCGCTCATACTATGATGAGAAAAATGCTTTATATGTTTCCATAACTCATTATCTTTAGAAAATTTATATTTATTTTTTAATGTTTGCTTATTATGTACTATGAAGGATTGATCGTGATATGATTCTGTACTTACGTCTTTATCCCTTATATTTTGTAAACTTAGATTTATTATGTCTTTGCAAAATTGTTCACAAAATCCCGTTTTGCCTAAAGCAATACAAGGACAACAACTATCTAGGAAATGAATATTATTAGTTTTTAACCCATCAATAATAGCATTAGTACTGTCTAAATTAATATTTATTACGTCATAATCGCTAAACAAACAATACTCATTGTCTATTTTTGAGGCATACGCTAACCATCTCATATGACAAGATATATTGTATCCTATACTTTTAGGAGGTACATTTGGCATAATATTGTTATGTATTCCTACAATTTGTTTAAAAAATTCTTTAAAGTATGGATGAGACTCAGCGTTGTGTAAATTTAGTACTATAGGCTCAAAACCCCATTTACTCCAACTTCGTGACCATAGTTTAATTAATTCGTCCTGTAGAGGAAAGCCAACATCATTATGATATGTATATATTTTCAATTTATTATCTTTTATTTAGAGGTTTTTCTTCTCACAAATTCCATAAGATAGTTTCCAGCATTATTAACACTATCTTCATGTTCATAGCAATAATTTATAATAGCCCCTACAGCATTCTTTTGCTCAAGATTCAACATAAGTTCGTTCATAATATCATCATATTCCTCACATAGATAATCTGCTACAGCAGCACTATAATCGTTGACATTACTTAATTCATTGATTCTCATATTAATTTCTCCAAGGTTTCCATAAGTATACCATACTCATCGTCATCTGTCAAATTAAACTTTAACCGAATTATATTCATTAAGAGGGGAGAAGTTCTATTCTCCATTTTTGCTTATAAGAATCTAAATGAGCATAGAAATGAGTGTTTTTTTCTCTCAATTTCATAATTACATCAACAAGAGTATCTGTATCATTCATGTCTATTTCAATCATTATTATTCCTCAATAGTTATATAATCATCACTTAATTCCACGTTTACCACTATATAGTTATCTGATTCTTGCTTATGTCTATACTTAAACCATTTCTTTATTTTGTGTAAAATTGCCTTAATAAGATTATTGGGTAAATTATCCCCTTCTACTTTGATTGTTGCCATCACCATAATAGTTTTCTTCATGATATACTTTCATACGTTGGTCTTTGTTTTTCTGTATAAATAACCTCCGTTAGATTCACATACTTCTAATATATCATTAAAATCTCTTTCCAGATTATATCTAGCACCTTTCGCTGGAGAGTTCCATGTAGCCGCTTTAAATATATCCATATTACTATTATCTACAAAAGCATGAACACTATCACTACCATGAGTAGTTCTGATAATCTTAGTATATTTCTTATTAATCTTAAAATGAAAGAATGTAGTAGGTTTCTCTTTAGACCATTTACCATACTGACTAGCAAATGCTTTACTCTCCAATACCTCACACCATTCTTCTACAAAATTAATATATTCATTAATCATACTTTATTTCTCCTTTTATCTACTTTCCATTCTCTATAAGATGCCATAAAAAACCATGCTGTAGCCAAGATAACCACTATATGTAATATTCGACCAAATAACTCCATTGTTTCTTTCTATTCTTATTAGTATAATCAATCATCCATAATCCATTTGCCTAATTTTTTTGTCTTTTTACCAACGCCTTTCCCCAACCTGTAAGAAGTAGATGATTTATCAGGTTCAGCAAAAAATATTATATAAACAATGTAAATAAAGAATAAAGTTCCTAATATTTCCATTTTCTTTGATTTCCTTTTGATTTATCTTTGATTTATAATTGATTTGTGGGAATCATACCCAAATGCTTTAATTAACTGTATTTAGTGTGGGTTTCTTACCAAGTAATGTTCTATCAATAATATGTAGATTCTTTACTTCTGTATGCGTTGTTTCCATTAGATTATCTCTCAAATAATCATGTAAAACTTTGCGTAGCAATTTAATCTCATGATCAGTTAAAAGTATATTTTTATACATATTTTCCTGTCTTTTCTTCAAACTACTACTACTTGTACTACTAGCAATTATACCATAAAGAACCATAGAGTCAATATCGGAATTTCTAGCGTCTGGACTTTAGTTTTTCTGCGATTTTTTCCCTTAGAAAACCCCTATTTTACAAGTCGTTGGTATTTAATAAGTAAATTAAGTATAAATTAGTGACTAAATTGGCCTAAAAAATTATAAAAACCAGTTGCTTTTGGTTCATACAGGAAAGGAAAACCCTAAAAATGGGTAGAAAATAGTTCTAAAACATAAAAAAATTCAAGAAACATAAGATTATTCTGTCTATTGTTATATTGTCTAGTAGTAGGGAAAATGTTATTAAAACCCGATAAAAATGAGTTTTCTAAATTTGATCCTCTGTTACTGTATGGGTCATAGTAGGAGTAGTATCAAGGTTCTCTAATGAATGAGATACTTTCATTATATTAATATTCAAAAAACAATCACTTAAATCCTTGCCATTTTCCTTGATCCAACTTTGTACTTCTTTTTCTATTGCCTTACAAACATTCTCACAAGCCACATTATCTTTCATACTAATATTAATCATAACAAGTTCAACCCTAATAGTTTAAATGATACAAAATTTTGCTGACCTTATATTTTCACTGACTATCAACTATTGGAGCAATCCTAATAGTTAAGGTAATACAAAGATCACTCTAATAAATCTTCATCAATATAAAGATCTTCATATAAATCTATTTGACCATCCTCGACCTTTAAATCTTCCATACTAAAAGATTCTAAAATTTCACTAACAGGTGCTAGTTCCTCGACCTCACTTATCTCTGAATCAGTTGAGATAAATTCTGCAACATCTTCAATAGTTGTTTTTTCTCGATGAGGGTTATTTGGTACAGGATAATAATTTATAGGAGTATTATTCTCTAACCATATTGATAGAGATATACTAGTAGTTCCTGTTAAAAATAATAATATAATTATCCCAAAAAAGATTTGACCTAACATCCATCTTACTCCACGACCATTTATATCCAACTACCATATAGTAGGGCTGTTTGTTTGTCGTCACAAGATACTGTTCGGCTAATCTAATAATACACCGGGTCTTAATATTCGCTGACTATGATTATACAGGGCAAACCTGATACATAAGGTGGGACAAATATTAGGCTAGTAAATTATTTGTTTCACTAATTATTTCTAATTCTTTATCATCAATTAATTTTGCAAAACAACTATAAGATATTTTTTGTCCTTCTAGTTGGGTTTCGGCATCTACCATATGTTTAGTGTAGACATTAATTCTATATCTATTTTCCCAAAGATTAGATGCCTTACACATTATTAAATTTTTCGGTCTACCAATCCTTTTCATTATAAGATCGCATACTATTCCATCTGTTTCTACTGATACTGGATTTACTGCTGGCATCTTAACCTCCTGTTGCTTTCTCTAGTTAATAAAATCTTTTAATCGGTTTTTTCTTCTTGACTATTTCTATATTTCTGTTATATTTATACAGGTCGGGAGGATAATACTAATATATTCTATATATAAATACACCCTATCACCAACCAAGTACTATATCTTGATCATGCCTATAGATATTAAAATTATATAACCCATCATAATTGTTGTTATTAAAAATTCCATAATTAAATTCTATTAGCCTCCATGCATTTGTTTTCATCTAATTTTGTATTAATATAAACTAAAGCAGACTCTAATGCTCCTTTAGCATCTTCTAGGTATTTTGTTTCTCCAGTACTATCGTGCCAATTCGTACGTATATTAGCAAAATTTATTAATTTCAATATCTGACTATTATAATTATTCATAATACATTCCCTTAAAACTCGCTGACTATAACATCAAGACGCAAACCTGATAGGTTAGGTAATACAAATATTAACCTAATTCACAACCATATAATCCAATACTAATCCCATCCTTGTTATAACATTTACCAATAACAATAGAATTAAAACCATCATTATCAATACTTTGAATATAATGTTTCGTATACCTAGCACCTGACCAATAGTCATCAAATATTACAATCTTATCTATAATATTATCTTGACTAACAATCATTGCCCATCTTTCTTCCTGTATCAAAATCAAATACCCTCCACTTTCGCTGACTATAACCATTCTAACCAAACCTTTCGGTTTAGGTGTGACAATAGTTATCTCCTATTTATATTATAATTATAAAACCCTTCCTAAGTCCTTACTGGGAAACAACTTACGCCTCCTACCATTATATCGGATTTCAACCCCTTTGTCCATTAGGAAAAGAACGTAAGTCCTTGTCAGATATAGACTTATGAACATTAACTTTTCATCTTATTCATCTTATTATTATTGGCACATTTCGTGCGGCCGCTTTGTAGCTAAGTCCTTATCTAGTAACGACTTAGACATAAATAAAAAAGAGAGGGCCGACCTGACAACTAGGCCGACCCTCAACTGGCAACGCACCACGAAAGGAGAGCGTTTAGAGCGAATTAGCGTATTCTGTTGCCAACGCTAAGGCTCGATTATTAGCAGCACCATTTTGACCAAACCACAGGCTTTCCATACGGTTATTAGTATTGCGACCTTTGGTGTAATTTAGATACTCGTTGAAGCCGTTGTAAGCAGCCCACCACGTACCCTTAACTCCGGGCATACTTTGCTTTGGCCCTTCAATCGTAGCAAGAACATCATCAAGGATATTTTTGGTACGAGTTTTCAAGTCTTCGTCAGCAGTCTTTTCTACATTCAGCAATGTTTTAACATACTTGCGAACGTCAACCTGATTGAAGTTACGACCAGCAAGGAATCGGAACTGTTCAGCAGTAGCCTCGAACTGTCCGTTGATATTATCCATAATATCTCTGACATTATCTAGATTAGCCGCTGCACTTTTCGTATGTCTAATACGTAGAAGTTTGCTTACGCCGTTTTGGTGAGCAAAAGCCAAGGTATTGACACAAACAACACGAATTGGAGTGTATCCGACACGAATAGCGGTTGTGCCATCGTGACTGTTGGATAGAAGAATAAACTTCTGCACCTCATCACCCTTGACAATTTCGCTAGGGTCACGGTTGAGTTGAGCCAAGGCCCAGACTTTTTGACCGTCACTTAACGAACCACCCGTATGCAGACTGCATTCACCAGCATCAATAAATGGCTGAAACCAGTTAAAAGCATCTTTATTCTGAAGAGGAACATATCGTGGGCCGACTACACCTAAAATGGTATTGTCAGTCTTTCGATAGGTTGCTCTTGCAGGTACATCATAACCATCTTTGGTTACAAGGTCTTTCGTCCCTACTTCCCAATCAAGACCACTCGCCTCGATTGCTTCCGAGATTGTTGGAGCATCTTCCAATTTTTCTCCAAGGCCATGCCAAGGAGTCGCTCCAGTGTAAAACATAGATTCAACATTAGCAGGCATTTCAGTTCCTTTCGTAAGAGTGTCATTGCCTTTGTTCTCTCAGTATACCATATATATCGTCGGATGCAAGGGGTATTCTTTAAACAAAATAAAAATAAACGTAAGTCCTTGTCAGTAAACAACTTACGAGCAACCCGGCCGCACTATTTATGCCGTTATAGATATTCTATACCCAAGTCTTTTTTACAATATTCGGGATGGTTTCTGTATGCACACTCATCTTTTATATAAGAGTAAACCCCCATACACTTAGATCGTGAACTTTCTATATCAATACTTTTTAGGATATGCTTAATAGTATCTCCTGAACATATTAAATCATCAACAATAATATATTTCTTTGTATATGGGCCTTCTACATAGAATTTGCTGTACCCTTTTAAATCTTTCCTTACAATAATAATGTTCTTTTTTAATAACTCAGCAATCTGTGGAACAATCATCAATCCGCTAGTACCACAACAGGCTATTGAATCATAATCAATATTTAACTTTTTTAGATAAGAGTATGTTGTCATAATTATCCTATTTCGATATTTATGATTTAACAACTTAGAAGTATGAGCAGCGCCTTGTATAACGCTACCATCTTCATTTCTTCTGTATTCATCTAATTGTTGCATTAAAACATTCATAATATAAAGACTGGCGACCTGATTCGAACAGGCTATATAATTTATAACTAGATAGATATATGTGTCCCACCACACCGCACCAGCCAGAAGAGATCAGTATTCTATTTTATCACTAATATCATCATAATAATTCCAACTTTGTCTGTCAACGGTATCTTCTCTACAATCTTCATCATACTCCTCATTATTAATCATGGACTCAATATAATTAGCGCTATTATCAAAAATATCATTATTGTTATCCTTTAATACTTTCCATTCAAAGCCACTCATAAAATCTCTCCTTTGTGAAAACTACCGAACATCACCAGTACCCCCAGTAGGACTCGAACCTACAACATACGGTTTAAAAGACCGCTACTCTACCGATTGAGTTATAGGGGCAAAGTAGGGCGTGAGGGAATCGAACCCACTTCTGTAGTTAATAAGACTACGGTCCTTGACCATTGAACGAACGCCCCGTAGCACTACCACCAACTACTATATTCTACGCTCATGCCTTTGCAGATGGCTGCACGAGCATTCTGGATAAATTGAGTATCCTCATCCTTGTAATAATCATCACTATCGCCACCAAAAAAGAAACCTTGAGTTTCTGGTAAATCTTTCTGATTAATGGCTTTATTGAGATCGTCAAGATCTTCTGTAGTTATTTCTACAGCCACGCAATTAAATTCTTCCTTGCCACCTTTTTTATGATACAAGTCTTCCATCCATCCCTGAAGATTAGGGTGTTTTCTCCAGCAAGCGATTTCTTCACTATTACCTTCTGAGTCTACAGCGTATGCAAATTGATCCAAACCCATTTGTCTCTCCTTTTCTTAAATTATACCCAAGATGTCCAATAAGTCAATAGTCCGCTAATGCTCTTCTCCGAATATCCATGCGGGTGCGAACTCTGCGAGGCCGGTTATCATGAGTACCAGAACCAGAACGATGAATGTTGTGTCCACGAGATACCTCCCAAGGTTTTTTAGTTGAAACTTTTATTGAACCACATTTACTCATAGTTTATCCTTTAATAAGTCTTCAAGAAATTCCTTAGCAACATGATCAGGATCCTCTTCTACATCCACATCACATACATTTAGTTCTCCATCAAAAGCATCTCTGTATGCTACTCCTAAGTCTTCTAGTATGTAATCATCACGCTCATCTTCGTCTAATTCCTGATACTCCGTACCTGTAATAATATGTTTATGAGATTCATTCTCTATATAATCTCCGATCCATTGAAATCTGATACTCTCAGGGTCAGCCTCAACCCAACCAGAAAACTCTATGATAATTTTAGTCATTACCAAGTTTCTCCACTATTAGGTCACAAATCATATCAATAGTGCTAGGATCACTACGACCATCAAGGATACATCTAATGTCTTCTTGCATTTGTTCACATATCTCGTTCACTTTCTGCTCCAATCTCTAAAGAACTCCCATCGAATCCCAACGTCCATTGTACCATCTACTGGTCGATTGTCAAGGGATATTGTTTTATTACAGAACATAGTGGTTTTTGTAGTTGTTACACATCCACTACAGAATATCAAGATGAACGCCAAACATAGTCTATATACCATTCCACTACCTCCTTAAGAGTTATATCGTCATCCTCAAGGATTTTCTTTACCTTATCTGTCTCT
>MDTC01238436.1_pt1 | contig 11003 bp, 9 predicted proteins | sample 811181 | NCBI WGS metagenome assembly MDTC01 (sample SAMN05326644, study PRJNA326480) | marine metagenome | isolation source: seawater | place: Pacific Ocean: North | collected 2011 | reverse complement strand
TCATCTATCAGTGCTTCATCCCGGCCTAACCAGAAGGCTAATTTCTGACACAAGGCTAAATCAGCCCTGCTGTGGTCGTTGTCGTATTGGCTGATTTCTCCCCGGTCGAATAGGGCGGTAAATTCAGCTCCATTTCTGGCTTGGCGCGCCTTCTCCAGTCGTTGTTGTAAGTTGATGTCTGTTGCTGGTTTGGTGGACACAGGGGAGGAGGTCGGTTGGGGTTTTTGTTCCTGGAACAGTTCGGGGTGTTGGTCGAGTAGGTGCTGGCATATACCGTCAAGCCGGGCCTGACCGTCGGTTTCGCTGTGGCCTGGGTCGATGACTTGGCCGGTGACGGTGAAATACTGGTGGTTGTGGATCTCAATAGCCCCGTCGCCTATGGGCAGCTTGGTACGGTTAAACCAATCGGGTTTATCACCTTTGAGCCAGACTTTCAGACCGTTACCAGAGGGCGAAATTTCGCTGTAGTGGCCTCTGATTTGATCCAGTAAGGGTATAGCCCACTTTTTCAGACTGGAAGCCTTGTGGGGGGTTTCTAGGCAATTGTCAATGTCGATACCGGTATAACCAGAGTCGTCTAAAACAAAGCCTATACCGCTATGAATCTGGGGGTTGTAGTTGTCAATAGCCTCTTGGAGGGGTAGCCAATTTTTAGGGTTGTGTACGTCGATTCTGCGCCCGTTGGGGCTGACGGGCAGTTTTCGTTCCTTACCCACGCTGTGCTCTAATTTCCAGTGTATCCAGTGATGGATTGCTTTGATTTCGTTGGGAACGTTAGAGAGGGTTTGGTGAAGTTCGTTCTTTACATTTTGCTTGATATTCTGTATCATTTAAAAAGCCTCTCAGGTATCTAGTACCTGTAGAGGTACGGATACTTTAGCCATCAGTTCGGTGAAAGTTTCTTAATTGGCGATGAGAGGTTCAGTTCTCATCGCCTTTTTTTATTCAGGTTTTCTTTTTTACTTTCTACTTCTGTCCCTTTTCTGTCATTATACTTCGGCTAAAAAAAACAAAACAAGTTTATTTTTCAGTTTTATTCTTCTGGCGGTAGTTACGACCTCGGCAGAAATCAGAGCAATACTTTTTCTTCCACCGTCCGGGTGTCACCGTCGATATTATTTCGTCGCAGACTTCGCAAGTTTTATACTGGTCAGCGGTCTTTATGATATCCTGAAAATCCTTGGCAAAAATCGCCACGGGGTCTACCTGTGTCTCGACCTCTACCCGGCCATCCACGAACCTGACCTGGACTCTTTCTGGTGTCCTCTCTTCCTCCAACCATTCCACGGCAGATGGGGCTTGATGGTCTTTTGGCGGCGCGGCTAGTGATCCGATGTCGGTCACGGCACTTCGAATATACGATCGTGCGACCTGCGGTGATATTCCAACCTGGTCGGGATCAGTGATTGTTAACGAATGCGCCGCGGTTGTCGCAAGAAGATCGTTCAGGACTTGGTGCTGCTGCTCCCTCGTTTCTGAATAAGCCCACTGCCACATGTGATTTTTCATTTTCAATTTGCCTCCATAGAGTGATGTGCTGCCAGGTTACTCTATCCAATTTTAACATCACCGACGGCTAGCTGGCACACCTCACCGCTGCAACCTACTGATTCCGCCTCAAGGTGGTATCCGCTTGTTGTGCCATCAGTTCGGTTAGTTGCCCAATATTCTCTGGTGTGGATCGGTCGCCACTTGTCAATCCTTTTGAGATGCCAGTTTTTTCTTTAGCCGATCAATTCTGTTTTGCCAAATACCGGGATCATAAGCCTCTCTATCCCCCCACCCTTCTAATTTTGCTTCCTTAGACAATCCGATTGCGTCTAAAAAATTGCCCTGTTTTTCGAGTATAATGGCAAGTTGCCGATACCCTGTGTGGATAGGAAACGACAGTGTGCAAACACTAATTTTACTCCCCTTATTTACCAGCAGATAAATGAGCTTATTTTTTGAATCAGCAATTATCCATTCAGATTTAGTTTTTTGTATATCAGACGGGTATTCAGCATACAAAGCATTCTGAGTCTGTTTAGAATCCTCGACAGGAAATGCTACGCTGGCATCTGAGAGAAAGACACCTTTTTGCTCAAATTCTGACTTAAGAGATTCCGAAATGCATTGCTTCTCCAATTCTTTTTCAAAATCAATATTAATGTTAAAAAAGTGGGATTCTCTGACAGTGCGTCCTAGACTAACTGTATTCGCGAATGCAATTGCTACTTCAAAAGATATTTTAATTTGTTTTTCACAAGCATGAATAGCTTTATCCAAAGCACCTTCAACTTGCCCCCTGTGCTTATAGTTTGATTTGATTTCTTCTTGATAACTAAAATGTAGGTTCAGATAATCGTTTTCTAAAAGTGCAGTTTCTTCAGCTTTTAATAAAATGTGGTTTGCTATTTCCTGATTGAATGAGTTGTCCTGATCACTCGAGACAAAAGAGGCAAAGGACCGAAGAAATCCAGCCTTCGTCATAGTTGATGAAAGAATGTTTCCGCTAACTAACTCTGTGTCTTTCATACCAAAAGGCTTATACGCAGAGATTAGATAGTTTTGCTCTTCTGCTGTAAATGTTGTTTCCCACCATTCTTCTAAATTATAGAAACCAATAGAACCCCCAACTGAATGCCTTAAAGCCTGTTCTTTTTCAGTTGGTTTGTCGTGGTTATTTATCTTTTTAAGTTGGCTGAAACGACCTAATAAGTTCTTGAATATTTTCACATTTATTCCTCCACTTAGTATTCACTAGAGTTCCTAAATACCGATTGGCTAAGTTTACTCTTGATGTAGATCGTAAAGACTAACGGCCACCGAGGATATGACCTTAATAACCTTGATAATAAATATGCCCATCTGGTTTGATCTGCTCGGCCGCGCTGATAACTCTGTCTTGCCCCCCCTGTGCAAATTGGTATGCCTTCAATTTTTGTAACGGACGACAATGACGCGACGTTGTCACTGGGTATGTCGCAACATATATCATTGCAAGAGGCCGCGGATCATTTCGGTGTTAGTGTTCGCACAATCCAGCGCTGGGTTAAGTCTAACAGGGTAAAAACCGAGAAGGTCGATGGCCAACGTTTCGTCATTGTTGATGTCCCTAACGACAAACCAGACGACATCGTCACGACGTTGACACGACAATGTCAGTTGCTAGAATCACAACTTTTGGCCAAAGATGAACAGATCAAAAATCTTCAATCTGCGATGGATCAAGCTCAACAACTTCATGCCCTAAGCCAAAAACACCACGAATCCGAATTGGCCAAGATTGAAGGTCGCTCGTTGTTCCAACGCCTCAAGGCAATCCTGGTAGCTAATCCTTAACCACTTTAGATTCGTTGTTCCACCTTTCAATTAAGGATTTGTTTGGCCTAAGGTGCTTATTACCAAATTCATGATCGCCCTTCATCGAATATCAGCAACACAACGAAACCCCATCATATCGCCAGACTCGGAGGTAGTTCTACTTTTTTGAACCACTCCAAATCCCCAGAAAACGACCAAATCTCCTAACGCACCATCTCCTCCCCACAGACGCTTATTGTTTCTATTCTCCTTAATCTTATACCCTCCTCCTCTATAAATATAAGGTGGATTTATATTACCAAGTGTTAATTCAAATACATTTCCAGAAATGTCATAAAGGCCGTAAGCATTAGGTTTAAAACTCCCTACAGGAGCAGTTCTAAACCATTTATCATTGCCTCCTATACCTTCCCAATTTGCGAATTCCCTAGCTTTCTTTTCAGATTCTAGCCCTCCCTCGTACTTCCCCCACGGGAAATAACTCTGACCCTTTTGAGGTCGAGTTCCACCCAGTCCAGCAATTTCCCATTCTTCTTTTGAAGGCAATCTTTTGCCAGCCCATTTTGCATAAGCTTCCGATTGATTTGCCGAAATATAAACCATTGGATAGTTGTCCTTCGGCGAAACCCCAAAAACAGCATTCCAATCTATAGGTGGATTAGGCTTGTAACCAGACTTTTTCAAGAATTCCCTAAACTGACCAACAGTAACTTCATACTTGTCTATATAAAAAGATTGAACTCGAGCAACTTTCACTTTTCTAGCTGGTATTATTAGATCACCAACCTCATTGAAAACATCTTCTTCATTCACCTCTATAATGTAAGGTGGAATCAAAACCATATCTTTTAAGTCTAAAGCTAAAGGCTTTGGGGCTGGCTTTTCTTGAACTTCATCTTTAGGTTTGGGATCATTCGGTTTTTCCTGCTGACCATCAATAACTTGAGGTTTCAACTCGTTAGCGTTCTCCGCATTATCAATGGGTTTAGGCTCAACTCTTACATCTGCATTCAGCTTAATATTAATTTGATTCAGTTCTTGGTTCGTTTTATCTACTTGGGATGTGACTTCTTCCAACTGAGCCTTCATACTTTCCAATTCCTGAGAAAGCTGATTTATCTCTTCCTGTTCTTTTGTTAAATTAGAATTATCGCAAGCAATAAATAACAAAAACGATAAAAGCACCCAACTAAATTTTCGCATCATACTCCCAATCGGTTTTTGTAATTATAGCCGTTCGGGTGCAAGCCACCACGCAACCATCATCTTGGCTGCCTGCCCGTAATCTCGCCACCTTCGGCGTAGCAACACTTGTCGGCACTCGATCAAAGCCAACAACTCCAGGTTCTAGCGGAAAGCCGTCATCAAGCTGAACATCAGCAATTAGCCGAGATGGGGGGGCGGTCGGTTCTGCAACGCCTGAGGGCAGTGTTTGTGGCTGATTGACCAGTGGTAAGGGCGTATATTAAGGCAGATCCGCCACACATCGAAATCCGAGGGTGTTGCCCCTATTACCCGGAGCGGTGTAGACGCGGCAAGCCACCCGCAGGTAGTGAGTAGGGATGTTCCAACCACCCCCCCGAAACACCCGTTCTTCGCCTGTGACTGGCCCAGGTGGGTTCTTAGCCGGTGATTTACTATAGTAGTTCACACCATACCAATCCGCACACCATTCCCAAACGTTGCCCGCCATATCGTACAAACCATATCCATTGGGCTTAAAACTAGCTACGGGTGCCGCCATCCGATCCCTCTTATCCTTGCCTCCTGTTCTAATATAGTTAGCATCATCATGCGTTATTTCATCTCCCCAGGGATACCGTTTGCCTATCAAGCCCCACGGGCTGCATACTCCCACTCAGCTTATGCCAACTCACCACCATCTCGGCCCCATCCTCATGAATCGAACGGACCAGGCGGCATCAACACGATCCAGCGAGAGAAACAATTCAACCAGTTCGCTCCATGCTTCCCCTTCATCAATTGAGCGTCTCATGAGTACGCGTTGTCCGGGTGTGTCCTCGTCGCTTGGATGGTTACTCCACATAGTATAGATTGCACCCTTGAAGTAGGTGATATGAGCATGATACGAATACGTGCCGGTGGCTGGTTTCGCTTCACAGAGTCTGAAGGTTTGCGTATTCTGCAGCATGGCATATCTACGGTCTGCCCGATTGGTATCGGGGAGTGAGGCTGTCCATTGGATGATTGACTGCTTGATCCCCTGTTCCACTATCGCTGTTCGGAGCCTCGCCTAGCACGCGCATTTCCTTTGAGCCCGTTTCGTTCAATGGCTTGATCAGCCTTGATCAGCCAGACTTCGGCCACTTGCGCACCGCGTCCTGTGAGCCGCTGCCATGCGAGTTCGAGCTCACCGTCTTGTGTAGCCTTACGCGGTATGGCGAACTCAAGGGGGGTGACCACCGGGGGCGGGGTATTTTCCGCCGGATTGAGCACAGCTGCACTGTCACCATAAGTAACCGTGTCGCGCACTCCTTCAAGTGTATGGCCGTAGGCGCCGTGAATCTCATATGCGCCATCGGCTACAAGACGGATCGTTGCATTGTAGCGGCCAAGGTAGGTGGCGCGGACACGGTAGGCGCTATTAGGATCAAGGCCATCATAGCGCAGTACAAGGGGAGCGGCGTATAAAGCATCTTCCGTATCCGTCCAGGAAAGCCGGTTGGGCGCGCCCTTTTCGAAGGAATGCCCTTCGAGCGGCGTGGTTATACCGGCTGGGTCGTCCCACAGGGGGTGTGGCTTGACCAAGTGCGGCTGTTTCCAGGAGCACCCCAAATCATCGTAGAAACCGCCGGAACCAGGATCTTCCCAATCCGCTACGCGGGCCAGACGGAGCAACCGAACATCACTGCCTTCAGCGCATTCAGGCATTGTTGCCGTAAACCGGCCGGTAAGGATAGCGTCAAGTTCGTCCTCGATCCAAAGCCGATTATTGAGTGGCGTGTCGAGGAAATCGAGTACAGCGCCACGCTCAGGGGTTTCAGCATAATAATTGGCACTGTCTAATTGGGCGCCGATACTATCGTAAAGCGCCGCGCCGAGTTCCACGATACGCGCTTTTAGCGTATCCGTGTAACTGTTCTGGTCAGATTCGGCCAGTAGGGCGCGCACGGTGGCAATGGTTTGTTCGACTCCAACTTCCGGGGCCCTGCGCAGCACGGCACAGGCACGCTCCTCAATTGCGTTGGCTTTTAGCAGTCGAAGCCGCGTGTAGTGATCATAATAAGCACGCAGGAGGCACGACTGAAATCGCCAGTTGTTCAATAAAGCTTCATTGGCTTCCTCTTCAAGGGTTTTCCATAGGACGTAGGTAGCTTCGATATCCTCGTTTTCGGCCAAGGGTCCGCTGAAGTTAGCCTCAAGCATGAACAGCCCTTTCCGTACCCGCTCCGCACGATCCCAACCAAAAAAGAAACGAGCATAGTCGAGCATGATCGCGTTGAGGTCGCGCTCTGGATCCCAGCCGAGGGCGGTCCACACAAATTTATTAACATCATCCCCAATACCATCCGAGTAGGTCACAAAACCATCGGCATATTCGTCGAAAAGGTTGTGGATTCGCGCATGGCCCCGTGGGCGGGGAGCAAAAGGTTCGCGTCCCAGGGTTTGCGCCAGAGCACGATCCAAACCAGGAACAGGATACTGAGCGCGCACACAATGACCAATATCAGCATAACGCCGGATGGGGTATTGTTGAGGGACGCGGTCACGCTGTTCGTCCAGGAGAATACGCGACCAGGCGCCATAAACCACTCCCGTCACCCAATCGGGTTGCTCGCGCTGAAAATACGCAAAGAAGCTGTTATTCAACTCTGGGCAGAATCCCTGGTTGGAAACCCAAATGCCTACATCAGGATAGATCTTTCTTGCCTCCTCAGCGAAGCGTCCCGTCCATGCTAACATGAGATCGGGATGCCTATGCGTGGTGCCGCCATCCCCGCCGGTTAGGCAGATATGATCAACTTTCGGCATTTGGCGTAGCGTATTCAGTTTGTTTTCGATGGCCCTCTCGAGTTCTTCCTCGGAGTTTCCTTGTCCCCCCAACGCTTCTTCGAATAGCCAGAAATCGAAACCATATTCATCGCATATACGTGACCACGCCGCAAGCATTTCCCCGTTGGATTGCTTAGCATGAAATCCGACATCCCCTTCCGGGGCGCCAAAAGAAGTGCTTTCAAAGGCATTTGCGCCAAACACCGCCAGCTCCCGCATATATTGCTCGTACATTTTAGGAGTCCACGCATCATAACAATGGGCTAGGCCGCGATAGGCTATCTGGTGGCCGCGATAGGGATAACGCGGCGCCGTAGCAATTTGGTTGTCTGCCGGGAGTTCGAGCTGGCCTTTATCCATCCTCAATTGCAGGAGGAGCCGCCCAGCCGCGAAGAGTACACCGCGTTCATCCCGTCCAGCGAGTACGACAATGGGAGCCTTACCCTCGTTCTGGATGGCTATTGCATAGCCCTCTGCTTTCTCAGGCACGTTCATGGATCGTATAAATTCATTTAATGGTGTGTAGAGTTTATTCATCCGGCAGAGAATAATGGCGGTGGCCATCCCGTCACCCATCGTTGCAGCATGGGGTAAATGGATGCCAGTACGCTTGGCGATTTCTTCCACAAGCATGTGCTGCGCTGTTTTGACAACGGTATTGTCATCTGATATGACAAGGGTTGCCTGACGTAAATCCAAGGTTTCCGCCATGCCTAGAACATTGTTGGTCAACATGGTGATCAACAACAAATAGAGAAACCGCTGGTTCTTCATAATTTACCCCTTCCAAGTATGTCTGTCGGCATATTATTGTCGTGATTCATATCCCTTAACTGCATTAAGTGCGCCAAGCGTACCTATTTCTTTCAATGCCCTTGTTGCTGAAGCACGGACATTTATGTCTTTGTCTTGTAGTGCTTGAATCAGAGCAGGCACAGCATCTACTGATCCTATTTTCCCTAATGCCAATGCCACACGACGACGCACATCTTGATCCTGTAATGCTTGGATCAGGGTAGATACTGCTGGTTTTCCTAGGTCAACCAAAGACTCAATAGCATTCTGATGGACTTGAGAATCGTCGGAAAACTTTCTGATTACTTGTTTCAGATCTTCAATCTCTTGCGCTTCAGTTTTGACAATGGCAAAACAAATTAGGACATGAATTGCTAAGATCATACTAACCAACTTGATCCTGCGTGGATTTAACATCTTTTCAGTCTCCATGATTAAAAAATATCATTAGGGTTTCACCTTAATTATTTTAAATGCTAACTAAGACGTCACCTATATAATATATCCTATAAAGTTCCCATTCACTTTTTTTGTTTTTTACAAAACACCTAAAATCAGATCGGGTGCCCTCGTACTTAAGTTTTAACTTAAATACAGAATAGCTACTTCAAAACTTTATCAGAAATATGGTGGGCTAGCTTGCTCTTCAGAACTAACGGCTGACACCCGTACATTACCAGACGCGTATATACCACCATCAGTATATTACTGTTGTGATTCATATCCCTTGACTGCTTTCAGTGCTTCTGGTGTGCCTATCTTCTCTAATGCTTGTGCCGAAGCATCACGAACCTGTACATCCTGACCCTGCAATGTTTCTATAAGAGCACCGCATCCTTTGCCCCCTGCTATCTCACCTTCCCCAATGCTTCCACTCCTAACCGATCCTCCAGTTGTTTAAAATACAAACTGCGCGGACTCACCTTTTTACCGTGCGACTCCCAATGGGCAGCCTCACGTTCGTGCCTGCCATCTCTCTTCTTGCCAATACAGCCAATGGCATAATTTTGTGACGTTGGCGGACTCTGAACCACAAAACTCTCAGCCTCACAATTCCACAGTACTTTTTGAGCCCCAGCCCAACCGTGTCCTGTGCCTGAACTTTGCCGATCCTGCACATTAATCGCATTGCCTTTTACGATCACATTGTCAAACAGCGTGGCTACCGACCACCTGTGGTGTGGTCCTGTATCTGAATGCGCGATATCGGCAACACAATCTACAAAAGCATTTGGCCCTGGTACCCGTGCGTGAAGCACATAGTCGTGACGTCCCCGCCGAGTATAACACCGCTGCACCAAAGATAACTGCCCGTGAACAGGAAATGAATAGCGCCTCGACCCAGTAATTTGCGACACCGGATCTAAACACCGGCTATCCTGCACCGTCATCCACTTGGCCTGAGATCCAACGGTCACACACGAATAACCAAAATAAACCGACGTTACCCGTCGCGCCCAGGCATTTTTAACCCGAGAAAACACCACAAAATTCCAGCCGTGATCTTCATCGACAAACTCGCCTTCTCGCCGGCGATCTTTCTCGCCATCATCAAATTCCGATACACCGCGCAAATTCTCAATGCCCACCTGCTCAATCCGCCCCAAATATTCATATTTATAGATCCATCCACCACCATATTCACGCTCAAAAGCATTGCCCATGGGTGCATCAACCGTAATCTCATTGCCATCTATTGCCACCACCACTCGATCAAACTTTAAATCATAAGTCCCCGGCTTCCACTGCACCACAGTAGGTTTTGGCATCTCAATGCGATCCATACCAATTGCCGCAATCCATTCTGCCGTACTCGGCCGGTGCACAATCACTTGATCGCCTATCTCAAAACCCGAAGCATCCGCTACCTCAAACGCCCGTGCTCCCACCGGAACATAATCGTCCACAATCGCCTGCCGCGTGCCATTCACCTCGCGAGGACTGCGACCACGCCCTTCAAACTCAACCAGCGTGCGCTTGTCCGTCCCAGTCGCAATCAGCACCGTCCCATCCTCACCTTCTCCTTCACCACGCAGCACCACCCCACTCGCCCTTACCTGAAGTGTCCCATCAATCCGATATTCCCCTCGCTTGAGCAACAACGCTCCACGAAACCCATTGGCGCCTACTGCTCGCTCAGACACTTTATCGATCGCCGCCTGCAACCGCTCCGTATCATCCCTTTCCGCCTGTGGCTCCACCGTCATCACCACTGGTATATCTGGCAATGCCACACCACCTCCCATATACCCACAATGCGAAAAATCGGGAATCACATTTCCCTTTTCATCCGGTGTATATACCAGCTTTCCATCTTCACCAGGATACACCAGCTCACTATAATTCTCCTCTGCCCACACTGACCCAACACAAACCAGCAATGTCACCGACACACTAATAAACCCCAACAAATAAACCACAGACAACATCCTTGTTTTTTTACCTTTTAATACGGCCAAATCCACGCATGCCCAAAAGTCCGCGTCTTTACTCTCCAACTCATGAATATAATAAAAAACTATCGAAGAGTTGCCACTTAACTAAATAATGGCATAAGGGCCGTTGATACCCGCCTGATTACCCCGTACGGGATTAATGCCTGTAAACATATTCCATTCAAGCAGAGAATTCGCACAGTCTAGCAGTTATATTGTTAGTCTTTCAGGATCTAGTTGAAGATCTGATATAGACTCAAAAGATCACGTCTGAACTCTTTATTGATTGTTAGATGTTCTGCCAATTCTATGTTAATTATTGCAGATGCCAAGATCAACATTAACTTGGCAATAAATTAAACTATCTCACCACCATCACTAACTTGGCAATAAATTAAACTATCTCACCACCATCACTATTGACATCACCTGTTAATTTTTTGTGGTTCTGGT
>MDTC01139306.1_pt1 | contig 11003 bp, 12 predicted proteins | sample 811181 | NCBI WGS metagenome assembly MDTC01 (sample SAMN05326644, study PRJNA326480) | marine metagenome | isolation source: seawater | place: Pacific Ocean: North | collected 2011 | reverse complement strand
TATAGTAGAACACAAGAAGCAATTCGTTTTATAGAATCTCTAGTTGACATGCTTCGTGGTTCGTCTGATTCTAAATTGAATCTAACAAGAAAATGGGATGGTGCGCCTGCAATTATATGCGGAACTAATCCAGAGAACGGTAAGTTCTTTGTTGGTACGAAGAGTGTTTTTAACAAGACACCAAAAATAAACTACACGAACGCAGACATCGATGCAAACCACGGAGGTGGCCTTGCAGACAAACTAAAGGTTGCGTTAGCACATCTATCTAAGTTGAAAATTAAAGGAGTTATTCAGGGAGACTTTCTTTTTGACTCCAGTGATCTATCGACAAAGAAAATAGGTGGCGAAAAGTATCTAACCTTCACCCCAAACACCATCACTTATGCGATTGGTTCTGGTAATTTACAGGACAAAATTAAAAAAGCGAAAATGGGAATAGTTTTCCACACAAAATATACAGGTGATGATCTGAACAACATGAAAGTTTCTTTTGATGTAAACGAATCAGATTTCGGAAAGTCGCCTTCTGTTTGGGCGATTGATGCAGGTTATAAAGACTTATCCGGTAAAGCATCTTTCACGGAAAAAGAATATAACACTGTAACCAATCTGATCAAGAAAGCAAAGTCAAGTGCGAATCAGGCGAAAAAAGGTTCAAACATGATTTCTAAAAATCCTACTGTCTCTGCGATGATAAACGTTTATACCAACGCAAAGGTTAGACAGGGTAAATATACATTCTCTTCCGCCGAGTTTATGAGGTTTGCTGACGAAAAGTTGCAAAAAGATGTTGATAAACTCAAGAGCGAAAAGGGGAAAGAAAGAAAGACTCAAGTAAAGAAACAGTTCATGTCCAGTCTTAAGGGATCTGCCAAAGATCTAAACTCTGTATTTAAACTGAACACAGACCTACAGAAGTGCGTATTATTTGTATTGAGAAAACTAGAGGAAGTCCAGTCTCTACGAACGTTTATCAAGACTTCGAATGGATTTAAGGTAACACGGGATGAAGGATTTGTTGCAAGTGACACCCTCGGTTCCGCAGTTAAGTTAGTAGATCGTCTAGAATTCTCAATGGCGAATTTTAATGTTGATAAAAATTGGGTGAAAGGATAAACCATGTATAATTTTAATAAAGATCACGCGAATAAAAAACACACGTTCACATGGACAAAACTGAACGATGACTCCCGAAAAAACTACTTCAGAGAAGAATTTTTAAAAGAATTTGGTGGTCATTTTCTACCAGAAAATAATGGTTGTGTTGCTTGGGAGGGGGAAATCAAGCAAAAAACTCCGCCAGTTCGAATAATTTCTCTAATAAATCCCCAAGGAATTGAAGTTCAAGTAGAAAACTTTACTAAATATTGTAGAGAAAACGACCTAAGCAGGTCAGCAATGTATGAAGTTTTAAAAGGTAAACGTAAACAACACAAAGGCTTTACAGCAAAGGAGACTAACTAATGAATACTACACTCGGATTTATTGATACAGTACTTGGAACCACATGGTGGACAATATTAGTCTTTATTGCAGGAGCATTAATCGGAACACCACTCTGGAATTGGACTCGCAAGTTCTTCCCGTGGAATAAACAGTGACTCGCTAAACGGCACACTGCTTTCCTTGGAATAACTTACGAGGAGGTGATCCAAAAAACATAGAATCATACTAATATGGGGAAAGCAGTGTGCTTTCTGACGAGGCCCAGAAATGGGCCTCGTTCTTTTATACATATATTATACAAGCGAAAGGTATGTTTATGTCCACAGCAGTATTTTCATTTGGTAGGTTTAATCCCCCAACATCTGGTCACTTGATGCTTGCAAATCGGGTTGCTGACGTTGCAAAGAAGGCATCAGCAGATGCTTTTATTTTTACAGGTCAGACTACAGATTCCAAAAGGAATCCCCTAGATTATAACAAGAAAACTAAGTATATGAAGAAGGCCTTTAAAAAGGTCGAGGTTGTCAAAAATAGTAGAATCAAAACACTATTCAATGCACTAGAATACTTGGACCGAAAAGGTTACGAGAATATCAAGTTAGTTGTAGGTTCTGATCGTGTCCCAGAATTTAAAAAACTAATTCCACGATATATGAAAGATTATAACTTTAAAGATCTCGAAATTGTGTCTGCGGGGGAACGAGATCCAGACGCGGAAGGCGTCAAAGGAATGTCCGCATCCAAGATGAGAGCGGCAGTTGCAAGAAATGACTACGATTCATTCAAACTTGGGTGTCCAGAAACCCTGACCAAACGAGACTGTCAGCAAATGTTTAATGATCTAAAGTCTGGAATGAACATCAAGGAAGATACTGAGATCACAGAAGAGAATTGGTTTAACCACGATGAATTTGAGGTTTTCTGTGAACGAGTAGTCTCCCTCCAAACAAGAAAAAAAATGGCACGGGTGGCACGAAAAACCTCGAAACGTAGAGCAAGAGCAAGAAAGCGAAAAGAAAAGTTTCGCAAGTCGGATGACAAACTCAAGACTCTTGCAAATAAGAAAGCAAAAATGCTGCTTCGGGGTAAGTTGATTGGAGACAAAGACTGGTCTTCGATGTCAATCGCTTCGAGGGAAAAGGTTGATCAACTTCTACAGAAAAAAGCAAAAGCAGTTCAAAAAATTGCAAAGAAAATGTATCCCAAAGTTAAGAAGCAAGAGAGAGAACGACTGCAAAAACTTAGAGCGCCGGAAGTAGAACCAACAAACGAAGTGAAAATTGTTGATCGTCTTGTCTCCCAACTAACAGCAAAGGGAATGGATAATAATAAAGCACATGCTGTTGCCAGATCACAACTACAGAAGCACGGTATTCTGAAGAAAGGTTCTGAAGAACTTACAGACAAGGGAAAGAAACGTAATTCGATGACTGCGGGAGAACGTGCAAAAGATCGTGCAGCAAAGAAAGACGGTAAATCTCCCAAAGACTATAAATACAATAAGAAAACCAACATCGCTACCCAGAAGGAAGAAACCATGAACGAATCAGATGAAAAGCCACTATTAAAATGGATGGAAACATTCAGATCAGAATTAAAGAAAGCAGGTTCTTCCTACGCTAAGGTAGATCCCGTTGATGCACTCAAACTATATTACCGAGGTGTCAATCCCAAACAGGCGGTTGCTACTCTTAAGAAGGGTAATAAGTTAAAGGAATCCTTTGAGTTTCAGTTCTCTGATAAAGAAACTGCACAGGAGTTCATGAGGGAAATCTCACAGAAAAGATTAGGATCTTCGACTGGAACCAAAGATGGTAAAGTCAGGACAGAGGGTCCATCCCAAGCAGGTGTCGGTAGTCCAACACGGGCGCATCAGCAGATGGCAAAGATCATGAAGAAGCATGGTGGTAAACTACTAAGAACAGACGAAGGCCCTCGTATGAAGAAAGTATTTAAGGAAAACCCCGAATACGATCCGGAAATGGGTGAGATGAATATTGGCGAAATGTCTGCTAAGGCACATTATGCGAAGATGAAGAGGGGTGGTAGAGGTAAGGGATTTGTCGTTAGTACTCCCATAGACCGCGAACGATATCCAAACCGAGAACGTCAAGGACTCGAAGGACCATACAAGAGTCGTAAGTCTGGAAAGATCTTCTACTACGACAAGAGAGCAGGAAAATACTACGATCCAGATTCGGACATGTATCTACAGGTCAGCGATGTGATGGAATCGGAAAGAGATTTATCTGAATGGTGGCAGAAACAAGTAAATCCTAAAAGCAAGGGTTGGAAGACTGGTGAAGTCAAAGTGCCATTCAAAACTTATACTTCTGGTGGTGCATCAAAAAAATTCAAAAAGGGTGACAAACTTTTCTACCACGCGATGAAACTCGACAAGTATAAAGTAGTCATCGCAGCAACAAGTGTTAGTGACAGCGGTTCATATTTCTCAATTCATCCCGACCGTCTTGGTCTTAAGGGGTTTGTCAGTGCAACAGGTACACTAAAGGATCATGTTGAACTCGATGAGTGTTGGGACTCCCATGTGCAGCAGGGATATAAAATGAAGAATGGAAAGAGAGTTCCAAACTGCGTCCCCAAAGGACAAGTATCCGAAGCAACCTCACAAACCGTTCATGTCAATACAAACAGAGCAGGGTACAGAAAACTCGAAGCAATGATTGCATCACTTGATGGATACAAAGAGTCGGAGTTCGAAAAAGAAGGGAAAGCAGTTTTTCGTTTTGATGCAAAGAAGCACGATAGTGCTGAACGAAAGAAGGTAGCGGAGTTTATCAAAAAGGTAAAGGGTGTTAAATTTAGTCACTCGATCAAAGAAGATCTTCAAGAAGCACCAAAGGACGACCGTACCCAGATTGCAAAACAAGTAAAAAAGTTCGTTAAGCCATATGTAACGGGAAAAATTTCTGTAACATCTGGCAAAGGTAAGTTCCCATACATTCAGGTTCGTGCTGTTGGTGGAGAGATCAGCAACAAACTTCGAAAGATGGTTATCACAAAAGCGATGCCTAAAGCAAGTGTGAAGAACATGGACGATATCAGTTATGGAAACGTGACTAAGAACTATATCGCTGTTGGTTCTGGGGACTGGGCGAAAGTTATGGGTATCGAAGAGGACATGTATGACACATCTCCCGTAGACCCAAAGAAAAAGATGAAGGATGTTAAGAATCCCATCAAGGGATATCCATACAACGAAGATACCTTCAAGAAAAAGGCAGTAAGAGACGCAAAAGCAAAGCACGATCCTAAGATTGCGGCGCTCAAGAAAAGGATCGCTGACATTCAAAGTAAGTTAGATGCTAAAAAAGGTGCGGCAGCATCCGTTGCTAAGTCGAGTGCAAACCTTGACTCTCTCAAAGCAAGACATGCAGATGCAAGAAAGAGGAGAGAGGAAGCAGAGAGAAAGGTAAAGGCGTCTCAGGAAAGACTTGCTGCTCTTCGTGCGAAACTCAAAAAAGAAGACGTTGATCTCGACAATTTTGAACTCGAAGAAAGAGACTATAAAAAAGAGTACGCGAACTTTCATGGCAAACCAGAACAGAGAGCAAAGCGTTCGAAGAGAGTCCTTGCTCGCAGAGAAATGATTAAATCTGGCAAGGCGAAGAAGGGTGATGGGAAAGACGTAGACCATAAAGATGGTAACGCAAATAATAACTCACCATCGAACCTGCGAATGATGAGCGTTGCAAAGAACAGAAGTAGAAACAATAACAAACAACACGAAGAAAATGGAGCAGGCGACGAGGGAACACCTGATCTAGTCAAGAAGTATAAAAAAGGCACCCCCGGCCAGGAATAATCAATGGTAGAAGTTCCCGCTGAAAATATAGATCTTGTTGGATCATGGGTTGAATTAGGAATGATTGTTGCAGTTTTTCTTGCAGGAGCAGCAACTGTTCTTATACCTTTAATAAAAAGAGTAAGAACGATCAAACCAAAAGAACTACATATGACCAGTTTTAACTGGGATGTGCATAGTCGAATCCATGAAGTTTTATCCGAACTGAGAGTCAGAACAGACTGTGCTAGATCACAAGTAGTTCAGTTTCACAATGGAGGTGTTTTCCTAGATGGTATCTCCATGAAGAAAATGTCATTAACTCATGAGTCTCTTGCAAATGGGTGTTCCTCTGAAATGGAGACAAAACGAGATCTTCTGCTATCCTTGTGTCTAGAAGGTCTATCTCTTCTTATGGAAGATAAACCTAAATTGCACATAGTAGAACAATTGGAGGATTCTTGGTGCAAGAACTTCATGCAATCAACAAACATCATATCTTTCTGTTTCCTACCAATACGAAAAAATGGCGAGATCGTAGGATATGTCATGTGTCAATGGTGTAGTTGGTCGAAAACAGACGTTATAGACGAAGCACAAGTAGAAACCGAATTAGAAACAGCCAGAAATGATATAGAAGTTAACCTATCTCAGCAACTTAAAAGGCATAAATAATAGTATGTCCCGGTATAAAAAAAAGGAGAACCAAATGAAGACATTCGATGATATGAAACAATTAATGGAAGATTATAACGCTTACGGTAGCACCAATCGTTCTGCGTTGAGCGACTTCGGAGTCCACAGAGTAGAATTCAAAGAACAGTTATTCCGTCTCAACTCATTCATTGCGACTTATTTCGATAGACCCATCCTAGAGTCTGTCGGTGCGTTCAATGCTCTCAGAGCAAAACTAAACATTGCTGGTCTAGACTTTACCTTTGACCCGACTTTAGTAGTTTCTGAAGGGTCGTTTGAATTCCCTATGACTAGACACGGCGGTTCTTTCGGAACCAAACCCGATCACGATCTTTCCAAAGGATTCTATAAAGACGATGGAATTCCCGGTCTTTCGATTTCGCTCAAGGGTGAAGTTTCCGAAGGTTCTACCGGTTATGAAATCAAGGCAGAAATCGTGTCGTCAGAAGAAGACCCAGAAACTCCAAAACAGGATCGTGTCGCTTCCGGAGAATGAATATTCTAAGATAATGATTGATGAAATATGCTTACTATGAGAAATGAAAAACTTACCAACAAAACGTACATATTGTACGCGATGAAACAATATGATAATCCCAGATGTTCTGATTTGGATGAGTTTTATGAAGATCTCAACCGAGTAAAGTATATTAAAAGGTTATTAGGAAGATATAGACAGAAAGGTGTATTGAAAGAGAGACTACTTCTAAATCACATAATAATATTAGGCAATCTATTTGGACCAATTCCAACATGCAGAATATTATTCTTTAAAATAGAAGAAGGACTACACGGAAGTTTAAAAACAATACTGGATTATCTGAACTACATACCGGACAATCATCAAATAATACCAGAAGTTACTCTCCCAGAAATACCAACGGATTTAAGAATCGTTAAACTGCTGCAAAGGATGCCCAATGAATAGATTAGTAAATGCTTTTGTGATCTATAAATTCATCAAACTTCTGGTTCTCCCATTTGAGAAAACAGAAGCATATAAACTAGGCATTATTGATAAGGATGGAAATTACCTAAAGAAACAAGGTGATCTAAAAACATCCCAAGAAAAACTAGCAAGTAATATCTTTACAAGACTGGTATGGAACATTAAGAAAATTCTAATGAAGGTTCCTCTGGTCAAAACCAAACTGGGTTCTCTTGCTACAGCGATTTATCTTATTCGGGAAGAAGCAGAAAAAATTGGTGCCGACGGGAAAATTATAGAAGAGGCTTTTTTGCAGTTCTTAAACGAAGAACATGATATAAATATTACTAGAGAAGATGTTCTTAACGAAGAAATAAAATATCTAGCAAAGAAGGAAGAAACACATGGGATGCTCTAGTTGCAACAAGAATAAGAAAATAGACCAACAACCTAGAATGCCTCGAAGAGGAAGTTCGGTTAATTCAAAAAATAAATCAGTAGCAAACGGTGTAATCTCCAGAAATATTAGAAACCCAAACGGACCTTCAAAAAAATTACCAGCACGACCAAGAAGGAGACTGAAATGAAAAAATGGGATGATCTTAAAGAAGAAATAGCAAATACCGCCGGTGATGGTTCACGAGTTGCCGGACTCGACAACGAACCTCCCGGCAAAAAGAAAAAAGAAATCAATAGACGAGTGGACGGAAGAACAAAAGAGTTTAAGGAAAAGGTCAAATCAATCGAGGCCTCTAGACTAAAAAGAGAACGACTTAAACTAGAGAAAAGATACGGTATAAAACTGAGATAAGAAAACTGGAGTTCATCATGAGAAAAGTGACACTAATGCTATTAATGTTGATGGCAGTCGGATGCGAAACAATAAACACTACTCCAGAAAATACATCAAGCACTGTAGTGGACAGCATCCGCGAACAGACTGAACAAACAAACGAAATAACAGAAGCATCCGAACAGATCACAGACACTCTGGATAGTATTGATGGTCATGCAAATTCTATTTTGGATGACGTTGCACTCGCACCAAATCAAAACGACCCAACGTTAAATCGCATAGAAGACTCAGCAGAAGCGATCAAGGAAAACGTTGATACAGCAGAAAAAGAACAGGTACGAATAGAAGAGTCGCTCGAAGATCTTGCATCTGCGAACGCAAGAGTTTCTGCTGCTGTCGGTCAGATAGAACAACTCGAAGATCTGGTAGAGGAATATGAACAGTCCGATAGAGAAGTTAGACAGGAAGCACTAAAAAATCTGCACGGATTTATAACTCTATTCTTTGTTATAGGTTTTGGTATGCTTGTCGGAGGAGCGTTTCTTACGTTCTGGGTAAATGGTAAACTAGGCGGAGTAGTGTTAGCGATAGGAGTTCTTACTGTAGGATTCGCATCAGCATCTCAATACTACTTAGAGGAAATTGCAACGATTGGACTAATCGTGTTGATTGTTGGTTTTGTTGCAACTGTTGGGGTCGTTGGTTGGATGCTAATCGATGGACAGAATGATAAATCTGCCGTCAAGGAAATAGTTCAACTAGTAGAAGCAATGAAGGAACGATTGGATCCGGAGGAACGCAAAGAAATATTCGGATACAATGGTATTGCATCAAAATTAACACACAACAATACCAAAAAAATAATCGCTCAGATTAAAATTAAGAATGGTTGGCACAAATAAAGTTTTCATATAGGAGTTTACAGATGTAGTATGAATCTACTATATCTGATACTGGATTCCCTATATCCTTCTTATTTGGAGTTATAATTTTGGAGAGTTCAACTCCAGTTTCCTCTACGAAGGCCTCATACATTTTTTCTTTGTTTGCGTTTCCTTTGTTGGTGGCAAACTTTTTAACTTGACTTGGAGGTAATACCTCTAGGGGTATTCTCTTCTGGTATATTTTATACTTCAGCACTCCAGTATTTTCTGCTATCTGGAATAGTCTGTTTCCTTTAGATCCAAAAGAATATCCTTCTAATGCAATTTGATCTACGGGAGAAACTTTATCCATCGCCCAATCAGAAATAGATTCATACCTAGAAGACTCATCATGGAAGTCTGCAAAACTTTCACCCATAATATTACTACCATATGTGGTTGCAAGTCTTTTTACATCTGTTAGATAATAAAACATGCAACTCTGAAAATCAAATTTGGACGAAAAATCTCCAGCAAAAATGCAAATAGCGGGTGACCTTAAACTGTAATCTATTCCTGCAATGTTCATAATTTAATCCTCCACTACTATTTATCTAACTCAGTATAATCCAATAGACCAATGGTTATCAATAATAGCAAAATTAAAAATTCATTATACAAGTGTCAATCCATTCTTTATAAAATTCTATACTACAACATGAATTTTCATATATTAAACCCTCTCGGGTTGCGGAAAAATATGACATGATTCCTATTAGTTTTCCTTCACTTGTTATCACCGCACCACCAGAATCCCCAAACCACATGGTTCCTTTTAGTGGCAACATAATCATATACTGTGGATTTTTTATAAGTCTTCCGTAGTACCAGAATAGTCCGTATTTACTATATCTTTTTTTTCCTGTTCCATACCCAATGGTTGTGAGTCGCATCTTTTTATAAAGCAAGTCTGATTCTTTGTTATATAAATCCACAGGAGTTTCATCAGAATCTCTATCCAATATTAATATTGCTATGTCGTGTGTCAGAGTTTCTGAATTGTATGTTGGATAGTATATTATTTTCTCAATACAATATACATCACCATCAGTTTCTATGTAAGAAACATCTCCTTTGTCGTGTACTACATGTGCAGCAGTAAGAACAACATTGGGAGAAATCAAAACACCGCTCCCTATCAACGCCTCGGTTTCTGCGTAGTTAATAGAACCAATATAGCGATAAGGATCTTTTTCTTGAATGTATATGTGGGTGGGTGAAGGGGTTTCTTCAATTATACTGATGTTCTCGGGAGTATTATTGGGTAAAACACACCCCTGAAAACATAATGTAAGGGCTAAAAGATGCAAACCTTTCATAAACATCTATAACTATATAGGTAAAAAAGCCTGTTTGTTCTATAAAAATAAACTAAAAAATAACACCCTCAGTTTCCTGAAGGTGTTATCGAAGAGGTGATCCTATTAATTATAGGATTCAGAATTGTACGCTTAGTTGCGTTCGTAGAAGATACTGACCGTCACTGTCACCAGTGTTCCAGCCAGATCGACCAAGATCCCAACTTGCATCAACTCCATCAAAAGCATATCCAAAAGTGGTGGTCCAACGAACACCTTCAACGATGTCGTAGTTTGCACCAACCTCAAAGAGATTTAGATCGGATGTAGCAGAAGCGAGTTTACCGTTCTGGTACTGAACAAATCCCTGAAGGTTTTCGAGACACTGGTAAGCAACAATTGCGTTGATACCATAGTTCTCTCCATATCCACCGTCAACATAGTCAGCGGAAACATACGAGACACCAAGATCCCAACCGCCGTTTGCCCAACCGGCATCGACAGTAAAGGTTCCGTAGTCTTCGATTTCAGACTGATATGCATAAGCAGCACCAGCACGGAAACCACCACCAAAATCCAAATCTGCACGAACACTAACACCGTAGTCGTTATCAGTAACGAATGCGTTGCTAGAATCAAATCCATCATTATAAGATGCAGATAGGTCCAGAATACCAAAATTCCGGGAAACTTCGAGGCCCTGTGATCGTCCCTGACCAAAGGTTGTTGCGAGAACACTATACTCTCCCGCTACTTGATCTAGTGGCGAATCAGTGTAACCGTTATAGAACGAAGTTACAAACTGACCTGCCTTGAGATCAAAACTGGCAGGAAGATCAAGTGTTACATAAGCATCAACGAGATCAAAACTACCATTATCATAGTCGCTAAATTCACCACTAACGACATATCCAACCTTGTCCAGAACTCTACCTGAAAACTCAAGTCGAGCATATGGAATGTTGAATTCGTTAGTTTGAGCGACACCACCACCGTTGTTATAATCCCAACGAATGATTGCAAAACCACTAAAGTCAAGAGTGATTGGGGAGTCCTTTTGTGCTAGTGCTGTTCTATATTCAGCATCTGCAAGTACATCCTTAATCAT
>MDTC01212116.1_pt1 | contig 11006 bp, 1 predicted proteins | sample 811181 | NCBI WGS metagenome assembly MDTC01 (sample SAMN05326644, study PRJNA326480) | marine metagenome | isolation source: seawater | place: Pacific Ocean: North | collected 2011 | reverse complement strand
GGAGGCCGCGCCGCCACAGGGCCGTGCTGCCGACCAGCGCCCACGCCTCGTCGACGACGACCGCAGCTCCCCCAAGGCGCAGGCTGCGTCCCGGGCCGGTCGCCGGGCTGACCAGCGCGGCCCGTCCGGAGAGGGCGGCGTTGTTGGCGATCTGCTGCCACGCGGTCCAGACCAGCGTGTTGCGCACCCGCTGCAGCGCCGGGGGCGCGCCCTCGTCCAGGGAGCGGGGCACGCAGAAGACCACGCCCACGTTGGGGTTGGCGGTCATGCGCGCCACCAGGGCGGCGAACCAGTCCGATCGGCCGGGCAGCTGCAGCGCGTCGAAGGCGGGCGTCTCGATCCACACGAGGTCCTCGGCGCGGGACACGGCGGCGGTGAGCACGTCCGCGACCTCGTTCGCGCCCAGGGCTCCGCGGACCAGGCGGCGCTCGACCCCGCGCACGGCGTTCTGGGCCGCAGTCAGGACCGGAGGCACGGCGATCCCCTGTGCGACGAGGAAGTCGATGATGCTCTGGGTGTCGTCGCCGATGGGCAGGTCGTTCTGGACCATCGTCGTGAGCCCGGACAGCGCCATGCCGGCCTCGGTGTAGGCCGCGGTCGTCCGCAGCACCGAAGCCCACGGGGTCGGGCTCGCGAGCGCCGCGGGGCGCGCCGCCATGGCCATGCGGGCGTTCCACAGGTCGAGCCAGCTGGGGTTGGTGAAGTCCAGCGCGTACTCGAGCGCGTCCCACGCCGCCTGGGAGGTCAGGGTCGCGCCCGACGCGTGGTGCTCGGCGGCGGCGGGGACCTGGGGGTGGCCGAGGCGGTGGGTGGGGGTCTCGTGGATGGCGGCGCGGGCAGGCCCGGTGCCGATCACCGCGGTCGTGGCGGCCGGATCGACGGCGAGCAGCTCACGGCGGGCCATGCTTGGCAGGGGCTGGCCGGCGGTGAGGGGGTCGAAGCCCCGGCCCCGCACGGTGACCGAGGCGGGTCCGGCGGCGAGCGCGATGTCGCCGGTCGGCTGGGCCCGGAACGGCGGCGGGGTGATGACGATCGTGTCGCCGACGCGTCCGGCCATGACCGGGCCGGACACCCCCGCCGGCAGCTGGGTGGTGTCGACCAGGGCGGGGGGCGTCGCCAGGGACACCCCGTGCGCTCCCGAGGGCACGCTCGCCGGGGGCAGGGGGGAGCCGGCGGGAACGCGCTGTCCGGTCTCGCAGAGGATCGTGTCCGAAGCCACGTTCCCGGCGATCACCACCGGGACGCCGCCCAGCGGTGCCGGGCGCTCGAAGCGCAGGTCCCGGAACAGGCTCTCGACCACCTGGTTCTGGGCGTTCAAGTTCAGGATCTGCAGGTCCAGGCCCATCTTGGACGGCGGGGCGGGGTCGCCGTCCTCGAGGCGCACCACCACGTACGCCTCGGCGACGCCGTTGTTGGCGACCAGCTGGGCCGCACCGCCGGGGAGGCGGACGTGGTCGCCCGTCCGCAGATCCAGGCCCTGGGCCCACAGGCGCACCCAGGCGCCCACGTAGGCGGCGGGCAGGGAGAAGCGGACCAGCACGTCCTGATCGGTGGCGACCCCGGAGACCACGTCGCCGCCGCCCACCAGCGCCTCGACCGTGATGTCGGGCCGGGCTGGTGTGGGCGCCTGGGGCAGGGCCGTGGCGGGCACGAAGGGGCCCCAGCGGCGGTCCAGGGCCTCGGCGGCCACGAGCGCTGGCTGGGGCAGGCCCACGATGGCGCCGGCGGTGACGTCCGCCCCGCGGTGCAGCACGCCGGGGGCGGTCGTGCCCACCGTCGTCCGTGAGCTGGGCTCGCGCTGCCAGCGATCGAGGTTGCGGGCGCGGCCGACCAGGAAGTTCTCGATCGAGACCATGCCCACACGGACGTAGTCGCGGAGGGGATGCACGGCGGGTGTGCGCCCCTGCCACAGGTTGACGGTCACGGCGTACGGGCCCTCGGGGAGCACGCCGACCCGCATCACCGGGGCGGGGTTGGGCTCGGCGGTGGCGGGGTCACCGGGTGCGGTGACGCTGGTCGCGGTGGTCTGGGGGGCGGTGAGGATCGCGTTGTTGGCGCCGTTGACCGTCATGTTGCCGGTGAGGGTCAGGCGCCCGCGGGCGACGGCGCTCACCGGTCCCTCGTGGGGGTTCACCAGGTGGCAGATCCGGCTCGGGGCGACGGTGCAGGTTCGGCGTTCCCCGCCGGTGATCCCCGCGGCCCACAGGTTCTGCGGCGTGCCGGCGGGCAGGGTCGCGAGCGCGTTCCACCACGCAGCGACGGCCCCCGGATCCATGGCCCGCCCGGCGTCGTCGAAGGCGTGCAGCACGTAGTTCGTGCCCGGCTGCAGGGTGGCGATCCGATCCCGGAGCGGGCCGTCCACTCCCGGGCGCACCAGGCGGGACATGGGATCGGGCGCGTTGGCGGTGAAGCTGGTCAGGCCGAAGAGCTGCAGCAGATCCGCATCGGTGGTGCCGGCGGTCTGGAAGGGCGCGGTCGGCAGGTGGGCCACCAGGTTCGCGTCGCTGACTGCGGGCAGCTCCAGGGCAAGGGTGCGGACCGTCGTCCGGGTCGGCGTGTTGTTCGTGGGCGCGGCGGCGAAGCTGGGCAGGTTGACCAGCAGCTGCTCCATGCGCAGCCAGGTCTCGGGCAGGAGCTCCAGCAGGATGACGGCGTTGCCCGTCTGGAACGGGTCGGCCTCGGTCGGGTCGCGCAGGCGGGCCAGGGCCGGGGGGCGGGCCGCGGTGTTGATGTAGACCGACATGATCGCCGGCGCAGGCGGGAAGAACGCGGTCTGGGCCGGCACGGTGAAGGGCACGGACAGCACCCCGGCGGGCGGTGCGGGCAGGGTGATGTCCGCACCGAACCAGGGGCCCAGGGTGGGCGCGAACAGGCCCAGGGTCGCGGGATCAGGGACGACGTTCATCGGGGCCTCACACGGTCTCGGTGGTGGCGACGGGACCCCGCCGGCCGAGGGGGTCGCGCAGGATCACGCGGTAGAACGCCTGTCTTGGCGGATCGGGGTCCAGAACCTCGAACACCTGGGTGAGGTCGCGCTGGCGGCTGCCGTCGACAAAGGGCGTGATGACGCCGACCAGCTTCGGCGCCTCACCGGGGGCGCTGCGCAGGACGTCGAACTGATACGAGCCCAGCTCGCCACCGGCGAGGGTGTCGGGGTGGGTCCAGCGGATCCACACACCCACCGGAGTGCGCGTCGCGGTCAGGTCCACCGCACCCACCTCGGGCACCGGACCGACGACGATCGCGGTCACGGGGGCGCTCGGCGGGCTCCAGTCTCCCGGCAGCGGTCCGTGCTCCCCTCCGAGGTCCATGGTCTCGGTCGGGTAGGACGGCGCGCGGACCTCGACCAGCCAGGTGTAGCGGTGCCAGGGGAGCAGCTGGGCGTCGGTGTCCTCGCTGCCCCCGGGGTCGACGATCTCGAACGTGCTGGGGGTGTCGGGGTCGGGCCGCGGTGGCACGGCTCCGCTCACGGCGATCGGCATGCGCTGCGGATCCTCGCTCTCCCGCCGGGACCGGCGCAGGCGGAAGCCGACCGGGTGGGGTCCACCGCGGGGCATGCGCACGCGCAGGGTGACCGGCTCCTCCACGCTCGGCGGAGCGGCGAGCTCGAGCAGGGGCACGGTGGGTCGGGGGGCGTTCGGCACCCCCCGCGCGACCAGGCGCGCCTCCCGCCACGGGGTCTCCACCCCGCCCGGCGTCACCTCCAGGACCTTGAAGAAGCAGACCGTGCCCAGCGCGCCCGAGACCTGGTGCTCGAAGCGCATCCTGGCCGTGCGGGGCAGGGCCTCGCCGGTGAGGAGCGTGAAGAGTTTTCGCGGAAAGCGTGCTTCGTGAGCCTGGATCTGCTCGGCGCGAGCCGCGTCGGGGCCCTCGACCTCGAGGCCGGCCGTGCGCGCGACCAGGCGGGTCTCGTCGGCGAACAGCACCCGGTAGCCCCACGCGCCGGGCCGCCCCTCCCAGGACAGGGACAGGCGGGACAGGCCGAGGGCGTCGGGCCGCGAGCCGTAGGTCAGCGTCGGGTCGATCTCGGGAGCGGGAGGCGGCCTGGCGTCGAAGAGGGCCAGCGGCGTCCAGGTCGCGACGGGTCCCAGCTGGCCGGCCGCGTCCTCGAAGCGAGCGCGGACCCGGGCGGAGCGCGTCTCCGCGCGCTCGAGCGGCGGACCGTCGAACACGAAGCGCACCGCGGGTCCGGAGGCGGGGAGCGGGTCCACGCCCATGGCCTCCCAGGAGCCCGTTCGATGCTCGAACTCGAGGTGCACGTTCACCACCGGCCAGGCGCCGGCCTGGAGCGCCTCGGGCAGGGGCACGCGGACGCGGACCTCGCCGGAGACCTCGCCAGAGTCGGGATCCGCGTGCAGGTAGTCGGCCTCGAGCGCGGCGAGCGGGGGCAGGGGGCGCGGCTTGGGCGGCACGTCCCGGTGCACCCAGCGCCCGAAGCGCCCGAACAGGTCGACCTGGGCGACCCGGAGCCGGTACCCCGCCGGCGGTGCGCCGGTGTCGATGACGACCGGATCGGCGCCCAGTCGGACCCCGCGTCCGCTCACGGCTACGGTCGGCAGCACGGGCGCGTACCGGGGTGGGGTCAGGACGCCGATGCGCGTGGACAGGGTGCGCCAGTGAGCGCCCTGCTCCCGAGCGACGGCCAGCGCCGTGGCGCGCCCCATGCCTCCCACCGGGATCTGGATGGTCCGGCGGACGGCTCCGGGCTCCTCGTTCTCCTCCGGATCGGGGGTCCAACGCCCTGGATCCACTGGTCCGATGGACACCCGTTCGGGCCGGTCCGGCGGCGCGCCCAGGGTCGCCGCGGCGACGACGGAGACGTCCACCGGGCCCTCGGTCGCCAGCAACCCATCCGCGAGCGAGCCTTCCCCGGTGCTGGCCTTGACCGGCCTTCCGGCGAAGCGCGCGGTGATGATGTAGGCGACCACCTCCCCGTCCTCGCCGGGCTGCGTGGCGTCCAGGTCGGCAAAGCCGAGCTTGCGGGCGATCCCGGGGTCGATGAGCGAGCCCAGGATCATGGCGAGGGTCGGCAGCTCCATGCGCGAGGTGATGGGGTGGCCCTCGGAGTCCGTGCCCACCACGCCCTCCGTGACCAGGGTGTGCCGGGCCGGATCGGGGCTGTCGAGCATCTGCTGCAGCGCCGGGCGGAACGGCTTGAAGCGCTCGTTCACCCGGTACTTCTCGAGGATCTGCCGCTGGGTCTGGGCGATGGGGACCGCCGCCTCGGGCGTGTCCGGATCCGGTCGCTCGTGCAGCCCGAAGGCCTTGGGCGCACCGGCGGCGACCCGGGCGTCCGACTCGGCGACGCGGTCGACGGTCCCGGCGTCCTGGTAGTTCAACGCCCGCGAGATGGGCAGGGAGAGCACCCGCCAGTTGGTGGGCTTGGTGCGGTCGATGACGTCTTGTTCGTCCAGCCACTCGATGCCGTGCACGGTGCCCGTGCCCTCGACCCGCACCTTGACCAGGTGGGAGGCGGCCACGTCGTACGGGGCCTCGGAGCGGATGGCGACCGGTGCGTCCTCGTCTCCGGTGCTCGCCAGGCCGACCGCGCGGAAGAGCATGGTGAGCGTGCGCACGACCCTGGGCTCACCGTAGACCCGCGCCCACACGCAGTGCTTGCCCGCGGGCAGGTGCGCGGTGACCGGGCGCCCGGGGCTCACGGTGAACGGAGGCGTGTAGGACCGGCCGTCCTCGTCGCGCCAGACCACGTCGGTGCGGAGCGGCATGTTGCGGGCACCGGGCCCCAGGTGCACCCGCGACACCGCGAGCGGGGTGATGGGCAGGCCGTCGAGGGTGGGGTGGGCGAAGAAGTGCACGCCGTCCTGCAGGTGCGGATCGTCCTTCACGGCGATGGCCTGGGCGAACAGGCGGGTCAGGAACGGGATCATCAGAGCTCCTCCTGCCAGACGAGGCGGGGCACCGGGAGCAGGGAGGTCCTGCCGACGAGGTCGTCTCCGGTGGAGCGGGTGAAGGTGATGGTGAGCGTGCCCAGCAGGTCGGGACGGCTCCCGTCCGGCAGCGAATCGCCGGTGTTGGCCAGCAGGATCCGGGTGCCGGTCTTGTTCGAGCGGACCGGCTTCAGCGGCGCATCCAGCACGAAGGGTGGGGGCTGGGTCCGGCGGGTCTGCCGGCCGGGCAGCTCGATCCGCCCCGAGGCCACGTCCAGGCGGCGCGTGTCGTCACCCATGCGGATGGCTCGGCGCAGGGGCTCGGTCGCATCCAGGAGCACGCCGGTGATCGCCCATCCGTCGGGGGTGCGCCTCCAGATCGCGAGGACCCGGCCGGCACCCGGGATGGGCAGCGGATCGAGGCCTGCGCTGCGGAGCGCCGCCTCGAGCTGCTCGTCGTCGTCGAGCTGCTCGTCGGTCGGCAGGGCGCCGGTGGCGATGGCGTCCGCGGGCGGCGCGATGCCGATCCCTCCGGAGGTGTCGAGGTCCAGCGAGCCCACCAGCGCCTCCGCGTCGACGAAGCCGCCGGTGCGGAAGTGGCTGCGCCGGATGACGACACCCCGGGGGTCGGACGCGTCGAAGGGCATGGCGACGACCTCGAAGTCGTACTCGGCGTAGGGGTCGAGGGGGGCCACGGCGACCGCGGTCGAGCCCGGGGCGGGGGGACCCTCGACGCAGGGGGCCTCGGCGAGTCCGGCCGCGAAGCGCTGGTCCACCGCGCTCCACAGCACCTCGGGCAGCTCCATCCAGCTCTGCACGATGTCGGCGACGGTCGGCGCGTGGTCGAGCGACGCGTAGGCGCCGGGGGGTGGATCGGTGCGGACGACGCGCAGCTTCAGGTAGTAGCCGTAGCGGTCGAGCAGCAGGGGCAGCTGGGGCTGGTCGAAGTGGGCCTCCATCGGATCCATCCGGAAGAAGGCGCGCTCTTCGTCGCCGGGGTCGAGGCCCAGCAGGTAGCGGTGCAGGGCCCGGGGGTCGAAGGTCTCGTGGGTCGACAGGTCCGCGTCGGGCAGGGCAGGGAGCGGCTGCTGGGCGAGCTCGGCCTGGCGGTGGGCCTCGACGGCGGGCAGCAGCGGCGCCGTGCGGAACGCGAACGTCTGGGAGGTCCCGGTCAGCCCGTCGAAGGCCGTGGCGGCGGTGGGGATGTCGCCGTCCTTCTTCTCCCACACCGCGGCCTGGTAGTGCACGGTCAGCGTGTACGCGCTGTCGGGCTGCAGCACCCAGTGCAGCTGGCGGGCGTCCTCCTCGGTCTCGATGGCGCCGGTCGCGTGGTCGTGGGCGTCGTTGAGCTGGTCGCGCACCTGATCCCGGTGGCGCTGGTCCCGCGCGCTCGCCTCGGCGGCGTCCAGGGACACGCCGCAGGCGCTCACGACCCACACCTGGATGAGCGGCAGGGCGGGGGTGCGCACCGCCTGGTAGGGACCGCTGTGGGGCGCGGTGTAGCGGGCGGCCAGGTCGAGGCGGGGGAGCTCGTCGTGGACCCGGACGCTGATCGTCGTGCCGGGCCAGTCGTCGATGGTGCCGTCGGTGCGGACGCCCTGGACCAGGCTGGGGGCGGTCTCCTTCAGCGCGGCGGCAGCCTCCAGGAGCACCTCGCGGAACGAGCGGGGGCCGAACCAGCACGCCTTGCGGAAGTAGATCTCCGACGCCCCGGTGATCCGGATCCGCCGGATGTTCGCGGAGTCGAAGACCACGGTCACCCAGCGGCCGGTCACGCCGCCGAGGTCGTGCACCTCCACCTCGACGCCGTCCGCGTCGAAGGCGAGCAGGCTCGCGTCCTCCTCCCGGTGTCCGCTGCTCGCCTGCAAGACGGTGACCCGCACGTTCCGGGAGCCCTCGGGCAGGGTCAGGATCGCGCCCTTGCTGATGATCTTCACCTCGCCCTTGCCGTCGCCGCCGCGGTCGAACACCTGCAGGTCCTGGGCGAGCTGCTCCAGGGTGGCGCCGTGGATGCTGTAGGTCGGCCCGAGGATCGTGCCGGCCGCCATGTCGGTGAAGTCCAGGCACTGGGTGGTGGGCTTCAGCTCGGGGAACTGCAGGCGCACCGCCAGGGTCAGCTCCGGCTCCTGAACTGCGGCGTGGAACGTGCCTTCCCACGGGGCGGTCATGTAGGTGAGGCCAAAGCGGCGCGCGTGGGACAGGCACAGGCCGCGGTCGAGGCTCGACTCGCCGTGGTCGATCGGGAAGGGCAGGGCGGCGTCGTCGTGGAGGACGAGGTCGAAGCCCATCACGTGGAAGAGCTGGGCGAGGCGGTCGGGGTCGAGGTCGCCCAGGGTGTACGGGGTGCTCAGGGTGAAGCGAGACGGGTACGGGCCCTCGGCGTGGGTCCGCTCGTACAGGGTGATCGTCGTCTTGTCGGTGTCGGTCCAGGACTCGGCGCCCAGCACGCAGGCCCGGGTGGGTGCCGGGGCGGGCTCGCACAGATCCTCGGCGTAGCTGGCCGGATCTCCGGGGGTCTCCTCGTCCACCAGCAGCAGGGAGCGCTGGCTCGACGGAAGGTCCGCCGTGAGCAGCACCAGCAGGCGACTCTCGTGCTCGCTGGCGGACGGCGGGCTGTCGGGGTCGGGGGTGCCGTCGGCGAGGAGCCGGAGCGCCCAGCTCGCCGGCAGGTCCTTCTGGCTCTCCGGATCGCCCTCGCGGACCAGGGTCACCCCGGTCAGCCGGTAGGCGTACTTGACGTCGTTGGTGCCGGTGAAGACCGCGCCGGTGGTCTCGAGGATCTCGAAGTGGTTCTCACCGCCGAGCCCGACCTGTGGAGGGCGGCGCAGCTTGAGCGCCAGCAGGGTGTCCGGCCACACCACAGGCCCGCCGCTGCTGGTCTCGGGGGCCTCGCCCAGGGCCCGGCCGTAGCGGTCCATCAGCGCGACCTGCTCGACCAGGTCGGGCGCGGGGGGCACCCGGGTCTTGGGCTCGTTGCCGATCCGCAGCCCGACGCAGCCCTTCAGCGTCCAGAAGAGGAACTTGATCCGCCCGCAGACCTTGCCCTCGATGTAGGACTCGTCCGCGGAGACGCCCACGGACAGCTCGGCGGAGACGCCGAGAGCCAGGATGACCAGGTCCAGGCTGCCCTCGATGCGCAGGGTGGCGCGCAGGAAGAAGGGCTTGGTGCCGAGGCCGGCGAGCAGCGTCGCCGAGAAGCCGAGGCTGAAGGGGCCGGCTGACCAGGTGTGGCCGAAGCCGGCGCCAAAGCCGATGGAGAACCCGTGCAGGACGAAGTCGGGGTCGCCGTACATGCCCCGGGGGAAGCCCATGCCCTCGAACATGAGGAAGGCGAACGCCTTCATGCCCAGGATGTCGGGGAGGATGGTCATGGAGATGGGCTCGCCCGCGCGGCCGTCGTAGCCGTCGCTGCCGATCCGCAGGTAGGTGCGCTGGGTGTCCTCGAAGGGGAAGAACGCCCGCAGGGGCACCTTCAGCTCGAGGAGCTTGGAGATCTCGAGGAAGCCGTCGACGGCGAGGATCACCGCGTCCGCGTCGATGACCAGCAGGCCGGTGACGCCGGCGCGCACGTCTCCCGGCTCCAGGTCGTCCGTGGACTCCTGGACGGCCCGGGGGAGCTGCAGGAACTTGCCGTCCAGGCCCAGGACGAAGGCGAACTCGGGCACCTGGACCGCCAGGCTGCCGATGGCGTGGAAGGAGAAGCCGCCGTCGGGCAGCGTACCCACGACCACACCCACGCCAAACGCGTAGCTGTCCTCCTCGAAGGTGTAGTTTGCGCCGCTGGCGAACCAGGTCAGCTCGGCCTCGACCCGGTCCTTGTTGCGGTCGACCGCCCGGGTGCCGTGGGCCACGAAGCGCCCGTCGAAGCCGTAGATCGCCGCCCCGGTGCCCAGGAGCGGCAGGCCGGAGGCGAAGCGGGTGTTGACCTCGACGTGGACCATGGACTGGCCGGCGTCGTTGGGCGGGCTGATGACGACCCGGGCCAGCGCTCCCACGCCCACCGCGTCCACGTCGACCGCGAGCATGGCGTCGACGTTGCCGCTGGCGCCGACCTGCAGGCGACCCTTGCCCGAGATGACCCCGGGCACGGTCAGGGAGATCTCCAGGCCGCGCAGCTCGACCGTGGGCAGCTCCCCGCCCTCGAAGACGATCCGCACCACCGCGCCGGTGACCTCCAGGATGCCCAGGTCGATGCCCAGCTCGAGGTGCAGCTCGAACCACACCGAGCCTGCGCCCATCGCCACCCGGGTCACGCCCAGCAGGTTGCCGAGCGCCCCGTTGAGGGTCCAGGTGCCCGGCGAGACGATGGCGAAGTCGCTGTCCGCGTAGACCAGCTGGACGCGCTCGTACCAGGCCAGGGCATCGTCGTGGATGTACTCGATGCCGACGTTGCTGTAGCGCACCACCAGGTCCGAGTCGGTGGTGAGCCCCAGGGGAGGGATCGCTGGAGCGATGCTGAGGGACACGTCGTAGTCGACGGTGAGGCGCCAGATCTGGCGGCCGTCGCCGTCCAGGGTCTCCCGCATGTGGGACAGCTCCAGGCGGGTGAGCTTGGTGCTGCCGTTCTGGACGTGGTTCTCGAGGAAGGCGACCGCCGCCAGCAGGGCGCCCAGGCGTACGGCTCCCTCGGCGACGCTGTCTGCGGGCACGTTGCCCAGGAGTGCGGGTCCGAGGCCGAAGACGATGGCCCAGTCGTCGGCGTCCAGGCGGGCGAGCCCGTCGGCGCTGTCCTTGCCGTCCCACGCCAGCGAGGCCAGGGTGCGGCCCGTGCGCGGGTCCCAGGACCAGCGGGCGATCACGCTCCAGAACTCCGAGCTGCCGGTCCCGACGACTGGCTGCAGGGCGCTCATGTCCGGGGCGTCCGGGGGGTTGATCTGCCAGTCGAACCGGGCCTCCGCCAGGGTCGGGATCCAGGGATCATCGGCGTAGGATGGGCTGTCCCAGCGAGCCTTGAGCAGCAGCCTCCAGGGCACGTCCGGGTCGGGTTCGGTCGGGACGCCCCCGGGGATGAGGTCGGTGCCGGGCACGTAGGTGTAGCGGGTCGGCTCGCGGTGCTCGCAGACGCAGACGGTGTCGTCCGCACCGGGCTGCCAGGCCAGCGCGCCCGCGCCGACCGCG
>MDTC01187587.1_pt1 | contig 11006 bp, 13 predicted proteins | sample 811181 | NCBI WGS metagenome assembly MDTC01 (sample SAMN05326644, study PRJNA326480) | marine metagenome | isolation source: seawater | place: Pacific Ocean: North | collected 2011 | reverse complement strand
TATTGTTCATGTCTAAAATAATAGACCCAGAAGAACCCCCCACAGCAGGCACACCGACCAAGGCATTGGATGCATCTATATCTCCGCTAAATAATCCTGTTAATATAGGCATCACTGGGGGGTGGTATATACCCGCCGGCGATCCTAAATAATAAACCTCCTGACCCGGCCGCGGCCCGAACATAGAAAAGTCAACACCATTTTCTTTCAATGTGGGTACCCATAAAGCACACATATCAACACTTCCCATACCATTATCGTGTGTCGCCTTTATAACAATCGCCTGGTGCTGATTTCCTCTATGGTCAACCACGCTTACCTCTTGTTGGTGTTTGGATATCCTACTCTCGTCAACCTCGGATTCACAAACATGCCCAGCGGTAATGACTATCGTCTGATCTTCAATTATATTCACAACCATTCCGCTACCCATAGACATAAATTCACCTACAGGGCACATTGCTTGATATTCTGGCAGACACTCCAATATTCGAACCGTGTGTAAAACTTTTACATAACTCTTTATTGGGGGGTCGACCTTTCTTTCAAGATTTATTGTTGTACAGCTCAAAAAGAACGGTAAAAATAAAATAAAAATAAGTTTGCTTTTATTCAACATACATAATAAATATATATGAAAATAACTTTTCGTTAAAAGGAGTACAAAATGAATATCATACTTGCGGCCCTAACAATCACCACTTTAGCCATCTGCGGGCCAGGAAAGAACATAATCAAGGAAGATTTGATTATTAAAAAAAATACTAATTGTGCAGTAGAAAAAACCATTTCTTATAAAAAAGTACCTACTAAATGGGTAAAAATGCCTAAAAAATCTAATTAATAATGCTAATATAAAACAAAAAGGACATATTTTGGCTAAAAAAACTTACGTTCTAGACACAAGCGTCTATCTTACTGATTCCAACTGTATAAATTCTTTTGGAAATAATGACATTGTTATACCGTTAAAGGTCTTAGAAGAAATCGACAAACACAAAAAAAGACAAGACTCTGTGGGATCTCAAGCAAGGTCTATCATAAGAAACCTAGACTCCCTTCGAGATAAGGGAAGCCTATCAAAAGGAGTCAGAATAGATAAGGGTATGGGTATGGTTAGAGTCTCTTCCTATAATCCGTTATGTCTACCAGATGATTTAGACCTAGAGGATTCGGATAATCAGATTATTGCTACTGCTTTATCAGAACAGGAAATAGCCCCTAAATCTAGAAAAGTCGTTGTTGTTTCTCGCGATATAAACATGAGAGTAAAATGTGATGCGCTGGGCCTACTCACAGAAGACTATCAAGCAGAGCAAGTGGTTGATCATGCCGAAGGGCTTTATACTGGTCGTTCCGAGATTCTTGTAGATGAACAAGATATCGATAAGTTTTACGCAGGAGAGGAGCTTTGGATTGACCCAAAGGAGCATACTATGTATCCTCATCAGTTTATAATGTTAATATCAAACTCTAACGACAAGAAGACCGCATTAGCAAAATTTGAAAACTACAATAAGCCACTGCAAAAAATTGTAAAAAGCAACAAGAAAATTTGGAGCACAGAGCCTAGAAACAAAGAGCAGCAGTTCGCTTTTGAGCTGCTCCTGGACCCTTCAGTGCCTGTGGTATCTCTTGTCGGAAAAGCCGGCTCAGGCAAGACACTTCTTGCTCTCGCTTCGGGTCTTGAGCAGACATTTGGCAAAGGTGCACTATACAAAAAGATTGTAGTAACAAAGCCAGTAGAACCAGTGGGTAAAGACATAGGTTTCCTGCCGGGCTCAATGGAGGACAAGATGTTGCCATGGCTGGCTCCAATCCAGGATAACCTTCAGTTTCTTATGGGAGATGATAAAGCGACTCTAGAACTTTACATGGAAAAAGGACAGATAGAGGTTGAAGCCATGACTTTTATAAGAGGAAGGTCGATATCAAATGCATTTATTGTAATTGATGAAGTTCAGAATATGACCCAGCATGAAATAAAGACAGTATTGACAAGAGTCGGCGAGGGTACAAAAATTGTACTTACTGGTGATATTGAACAGATCGATAACGTCTATATAGATGCTACAAATAATGGGTTGTCTTATGTTGTAGAAAGATTAAAAGAAGAAAACTTAACCGGTCACGTTACACTATTAAAAGGAGAACGCTCAAAGGTGGCCACAATAGCAGCTACAAAATTATGAAAAACCCAGATTTATTAAAAGAAGTTATACCAACAGAATCAGAACTTAAAGAAATAATTGTAAACTACGTGGGAAACAAACTCAATCCCGAGAACGATGAAGTCACAGTTGAACATATAGTGGACGTTTTTGCAGAACAATTCCCAGAATTTTTGCTAGTTTTAGCAGAGGAAAATTGGATAAACGGATATACTCAGGCATTGAGTGATTCAAAATCTCTAAGTACCGCAATTGAGACGCCTGAAGATGACTCTAAAAAAATACATTAAAAATAAAAAACAGAATAATTTTTCAATAAACGGAATAGAAGTATCCATCTATGATATTCAAGAGTCTCCTATAGATTTTAAACAAGCGGTAACAAAGGGGCTAGCTTTGGTACCAGAACATCTTTTGGGATCAATAAAATATATAGTAATTAACAAGACAGAGCAAATGAAGCAAAGAGATATTCAGGCCTATTATAAGGATAATACAGCTTTTATTACGAATGATCAAGATAATGAGGCAGATTTTATTGACGATTTAATACACGAAATTGCACACTCTGTAGAAGAAATGATTGGGGGTAGAATTTATCAAGATGGTAAAATTGAGAGAGAATTTTTAGCAAAAAGAAAGATACTCTTTGATATGTTATATAAAAAAGATAAGACTCTCAAACTAAAAGATTTCCTAAAAACTAAATATACTAAAGATTTTGATGAATATTTGTATTTAAAAGTTGGATATAAAAAGCTCGGACAGTTGACATCAAGCATTTTTTACTCTCCATATGCTGTAACATCCTTGAGAGAGTATTTTGCAAACGCATTCGAAGCAGTGTTTTATAAAAATCACGTATCTAGGGTTAAGAACATAAGCCCAGAACTTTTTAAAAAAATAGAGGAAATTACTTATGAAAATAAAAAAGACAATATATCAAAATTTACTAAAAGTAGAGATTACAGTTCCTGAGGCAGAGTATGTAACAGATATAAAAATAAAAATAAACACAGAAGAAGTCCTGGGTCTAGTCGAGAGTCCGCAAGAATACAAGATCATAGAAACAATAAAAGAAGGTTGCACAATAACAAACTTTTTAAAAGGCCCTAAAGATACAAATACATCCTCATGGATCTTTCTAATATCACTGAAAGAAGATAAAATCAGTAATTATAAAAATAACACTAGACGAAAAGCGTCGTTTCGTGGTAGAATAAGTAAAATAGCAAAAGATATAGAACAAAAAGAGGATTAATGTCAGAAGTTAAAAGAATAAGCTTTTCGGAACTAAAAAATTGGAAAGAATGCACATATAGGCATAAACTGATTCACATAGATAAGATACCACACTTTGAAGGAAACGAATATACAGCATTCGGCACAGCTATGCATTTTTGTTGTGAAGAAGTGGTTGCAGACCCTAGTAAAAACCCATACGATGTTTTTCAAAACAAGTTCTTGCAAGAGCTGAAGGAACTCAAGGTTCAAAACAAAACCTTAAAAGAAGATCTTGTCAAAGAAATGAGGCATCAAGCAAAGCATATATGCGAAAAGATATTACCAGGATTGAAGGATTATTTTGGAGATTTTTCTATAGTGTCTATTGAGGAAGAGTTGTTGGAACCTATAGACGAATTTGAATCTCACGGGAGAAGCTTCAAAGGATTTATCGATCTAACAATCAAAACTACTGATGGCAAGTATCACCTTATTGACTGGAAGACATGTTCTTGGGGGTGGAACAGTAGAAAAAAGACTGACCCTATGACAAATTATCAGTTAACATATTATAAGAATTATTTTGCAAAAAAGCACACTATAAGCCCGCAAGATATTAGCACTTATTTTATTTTATTAAAGAGGACAGCTAAAAAAGATAACGTAGAAGTCGTTAAAGTTGCTTCTGGTTTTAAAAAAACAGAGAATTCCTTAAAATTGTTAGAAAATGCTGTTATAAATATAGAGAAAGGCACTCAAATTAAAAATCGCCTAAGTTGCAAATATTGCAAATTTCACAAAACAGAGTATTGTAAATGACAAAAAAAAGAATATTAATTATAGCTGATTCTCCCCTTGCTCCTTCGGGAGTGGGAACACAAACTAGATACATGATAGAGGCACTGATGTCGACAGGGAGATACCAAGTACTCTGCCTCGCCGGAGCACTAAAGCATCACAACTATGATCTGCAAAAAGTAAATCCTCACCCGGATGACTGGATGATACAGCCAGTTGATGGGTATGGCACTCCTGCTCATATCAGAGCCTACATGAGGACTTATAAGCCTGACGTGATTTGGTTTATGACAGATCCAAGGTTTTATACTTGGCTATGGGATATGGAAAACGAAGTAAGAAAAGACGTTCCAATGGTCTACTATCATGTTTGGGACAATAAGCCTTATCCCACTTTTAACGCGAAGTACTACAAATCAAATGATGTTGTCTGCACTATAAGCAAATTAACGCACGATATAGTGACAACCCTAGCACCAGACACTGAGACAATCCGCGTCCCCCACGCAGTAGATAATGATATATTTAAAAAGCTAGAGGAGTCGCAATATCAGGATTTTCTAGAAACTTTGGACAAGAAAGACAAGGTATTCTTTTTCTACAATAGTCGAAACGCTCGTAGAAAAATGACGGGTTCTATTATTTTTTGGTTTAAAGAATTTTTAGATCAAGTTGGTCATGATAAGGCATCCTTGGTAATGCACACTGAGCCTAAAGATCAAAACGGCCAAGACCTGGAAGCCATCTTAGAGAATCTAGAAATGACCACTGGTCAAGTGTTGCTTTCTACAAAAAAACTAAACGCCCCGGACCTCGCCAAGCTTTATAATTGTATGGACTGTACTATAAATATCTCCGACGCAGAGGGTTTTGGTCTTTCCGTTATGGAGTCACTATCTTGTGAGGTGCCAGTCATTGTAAATATGACAGGCGGCCCACAAGAACAGGTCACGGACGGTAAAGAATATTTCGGAGTTGGTATTGAGCCCGCAGCACGAGCAATTATAGGCTCACAAGATGTTCCATGGATTTATGAAGATAGAGTTTGCAAAGAAGATTTCATAGAAGCTTTGTTAAATATTTATAATATGGAAGCCGACAAAAGAAAGGCACTAGGAAAAAAAGGAAGAGATTATATGTTAAAGGATTACTCTATGGAGGCTTACAAAAAACAATGGATTGAGGTAATGGATTCTGTTATTGAAAAGTACGGCTCTTATGAAACGAGAAAAAACTATAAGTCATGGGAACTGGTGGAGGTCGTATGAAGATTTTACTTGAAGCACCAATTTTCACATCATCTGGGTATGGAGAACATTCTAGATTGGTCTTGAGATCACTTTTAGATATGAATAGTCCTGAAATGGATTTTTATCTAAACCCTTTAGACTGGGGCCAGACCAGTTGGGCCAGTACAGATAGCGAATTGAACGAAATAGCAGAAGTGATGATGAGAAGAAATCAGGACTACAAAAAGCAATTTGGAGAAAACGTTCAGTACGATGTGCAGATCCACGTTGGAATTCCAAACGAATTCGAAAAGCGCGCCCCATATTCTGTTTGTGTCACCGCGGGAATAGAGAGCGATAAGGTTTCTGCAGACTGGATCCTTAAAACACATAAGGGTATAGATAAGATCGTAGTGCCATCTGAGCATGCTCGTTCTGGTTTTGTTAATACAATGTATGATGCAAAAGATGATAAAGGAAACGAGTTCAAGGTAGGTTGCGCATGCCCAGTAGAGGTAGTTCCTTATCCGCATAAAGAGTTTGAAGAGTTAAACCCAATTGATATCGAACTAGAAACAAAATTCAATTTTCTTATAGTGGCTATGCACGGCCCACGAAAAAATTTATCAAATACAATATCTTGGTTTGTTGATACTTTTCACGATGACGATCAAGTGGGCTTAGTCCTGAAGGTAGGACATGGAAAAAACTCTATAATAGATAGGGAAAAGACCTTGTCGCACCTGCAAAATCTCTTAAAGCAGAGTCCTGATAGAAAGTGTAAAGTATATTTGCTTCACGGTAATCTAAAAGACTCTGAAATGGCATCATTGTATGAAAGCGAAAAGATTCATGCCCTTATTTCATTATCTCATGGTGAGGGTTTTGGTTTGCCTATTTTCGAAGCCGCCGGCGCTGGATTGCCAATTATAGCTACTGACTGGTCAGCCCACGTTGAGTTTCTAACAGGTGAGATCACAGAGAACAAGAAGAAGAAAACTAAAAAGTTATTCGCAAGAGTTGAGGCCGATATAGCACCAGTTCCTGATTTTGCAGTTTGGGACAAGATCCTTATTGCAGAATCTAATTGGGCTTATCCCAGAGAAGCCAGTTACAAGAAACAACTAAAAAACATCAAAAATAATTATGGAATGTATAAAAAGTGGGCTAATATCTTACAAGAGAATATCAAGAGGACCCATGAACAGAAACTAATTTATAAAAAAATGGCACAATCTTTATTCGACGAGGTCACATACGATCTATTAGCACCTGTATCCATAGAAGAACTACCAAAGACATCGATAATCACATCTGTCTATGACGGAGACGAATATATCGAGGGGTTCTTAGAAAACATGACGTCTCAAAGTATATTTAAAGAAAAGTGTGAATTGGTAATAATAAACGCAAACTCACCAGGAAATGAAGAAGAGGTCATCTTAAAGTATAGAGATAAGTTTCCAGACAATATTGTCTATGAAAGACTGGAAGAAGATCCTGGAATTTATGGCACCTGGAATCATGCTTTATCTCTAAGCTCCGGGGAGTTTATTACAAATGCGAACCTTGATGACAGAAAGAGCGCAGACTCCCTAGAAAAGCATGCCATGGCCCTATTTGTTGATGATGGAGTTGACTTGGTGTACACAGATATGCTGATAACAGATAAAATTAACGAAACTTGGGAAAGTAACTCATCTAATGGGAGAAAGTACAACATGCCAGAATTTTCATATGACGCTCTGAAGATGGTCAACATGCCGCATGCTGCACCAATGTGGAGAAAAAGCTTGCATGAAGACCATGGTGTCTTTGACAGTTCTTTTAGATCTGCCGGAGATTGGGAGATGTGGCTAAGGGCTGCATCCGCAGGATCAGTATTCAAGAAGATACCTGGTGTATATAATTTATATTGTTTTAATCCAAAGGGTGTCTCGACAAATCCCGAAAACTTTTCATGGAAACAAAAAGAAGAGAAGAGGGTGTTTCAACTATACAATAAACAGGCAGTATGAAAAAGGTAATATCATTTTCAATCTGGGGGCAAGACCCAAAATACCTTCAAGGTGCTTTGCGCAATGCAGATCTGGCAAGAGAAGTATATCCAGAATGGGTCTGTAGATTCTACTGTGGGCAAAGTGTTCCCCTATACTACATAGGAGAATTATCTTCCAAAGATAATTGTGAACTGGTTATGATGGATGAGTGGGGTGATTGGAAGGGTTTATATTGGAGATTCGCTGCAGCCTCAGATCCAGATGTTGATATCATGATCTCTAGAGATACAGATTCTCGATTGAATAAAAGAGAAGAATCCGCAGTGAAAGAATGGCTGCAAAGCGATAAATTAATGCACATCATGAGAGACCACCCTTTTCATGGCTACCCGGTCCTTGGTGGAATGTGGGGTGCTAAAAAGGGAGCATTTAAGGACATTCAGGCTCTAATCGATAATTTTTCGACTAGCGACGCATATGGGACTGATTATGAGTTTTTCCGCCAAGTAGGTTTGCCACACCTGGGTATTGACAATATTTTAGTTCACGATGAATTTTTTGAAAAAAACAATTTTCCAACCCCAAGGAACGGCTATGAATTTGTGGGAGAAGTTTATGACCAGGGTGAAAACTATGTAAAAGAGCATCGACAGGCTTTGGTAGAATACTTACAAAAAGGAAAAAATAAATGAATCATTTTAGTTCCCTAAGGCTGCAATCGAGGAGCCTGTTGGTGCACCACCATCTTGGATTGGGAGACCATTTAGATTGCAATGGGATGATAAGAAACTATGCAGAATCACCTCAATGGGATATGGTGTATGTGTTTGCAAAGAGAAATCACATAGACATGATTAAATACATGTATAGAGATAATCAAAAGATAGATGTAATACCAATAGATCCAGATCCAGCTAGAGAATTTGGTGAGGTTGATAAAGTTGTAAAAAACAATCCATACGCATCTGTCATTATTAATGGTCACGAATACTATAATGCATCCCTGGAAGAATCAAATAATAAAAATTGCTGGGAACAATTCTATGAACTGGCTCATTTGGATAAAAGCGTTCGGTGGGAAGGGTTTTATTATGAGAAAGATCCGGAAAACGAAAAAAGAGTTTTGGATAAACTAAACCCAACCGGTGAAGAATACATTTTTGTCCACGACGATCCTTCTAGAGGGTTTTATGTTGATAACGAAAAGATAAAAAACAAACTTAAAGTTATTAAAAACGACCCAACAGAGAATATTTTTCATTTTACAGACGTTATTCTAAATGCAAAAGAAGTTCACTGCATGGAAAGTAGTTTTAAATCTTTAGTTGAACTTTTAAAACCAAAGGCAAAGTTGTTCTTTCATGATTTCCGCGGTCACCCCTTGGGAGACAACACTGCTAATTGGACTATTGTGGATTACAAGTGATTACACGAAACAATATTATATGCTATAACTACATGACATTAGCAGCAGATCACTGTCTAGACTACCCACAGGAATATTATATATCAGAAGGTTGTTCCAGAATCCACGATAAACAGGATTTTGTTCCAGAAGACGTCCAGTCCGGAGATATAGTTTTTGTAAAGACAGACTTTATTTATACTGGCCAATTTACCCAACAGTACTTTAATAGAATTAAAAATCCTTTTATTTTAGTAACAGGAGTGTCCTCTTTTCAGGTTGGAGCAAACGGAAACAAAGATTATATAGAACTTCTTGAAAGTGAAAAAGTGCTAAAGTGGTTTTGCACAAACCCTCCAGAATTATCCCACAGAAAATTGCATGCAATTCCGATAGGGTTTGAAGAATATGAGCGCCCTGGTGGAAACCAGACAATCCTGAGTATCTTTAGTGAAAGAGATAACACTTCTAATAAGTTGGATAAGGTATATCTTCCATACCACACCCTATCTACAAACCCAAACCGTGTGGAAAACGTAGAGTATCTAAAATCTTTAGATTTTGTTGAGGTAGAAACAAGCCGAATGGGCTTTTATGATTACTTAGAAAAAATGAGTAAATACAAATATGTGATATGCCTCGAAGGTGCCGGCTGGGACACTCATAGAAACTACGAAGCGCTTCTTGTGGGTTCAATTCCAATTATGAAAAGTAGTGTGATATCACAGATATATAAAAAAGAGCAACTTCCGAGTGTCTTTATAAATGACTGGACCAAACTTGCCGAAAAGAGTATACCTCAGTACTCTCCAGATATGTTTAAAAAAGTTAAAAACTTTTTAAAAATAGGTTATCATCTAGACAAGATAAGAGCCTCGAAAGGTAATAGTAAAAATGAAACCATGGTCTAGCAAAAGTGTAGCTTCTCATCTCAATTACCTAGATAAAAATAGTGAGGTAAATACAAACCCAAAAAAAAATCTTCACCATATTAAGTTTGCAGATTTCTTGACATTTATCAAAAAACTTCAAAGTTTAGAAATCTATTATTCCGAACACGTTTCTGTTTTTGATGTAGGTTGTGGCACGGCTAGAATATTAAACTTTTTACCTGACTTTTATGATAAGTATGTGGGAACAGACATTAACGAATCGGTATTGGAAATAGCACAAGAAATAAATAACAAACACAACACCGGTAAAAATAGCCTTTTAAATTGGGACATAGAAGGTTCCAGTAAGATAAACAAAGATACTTTAAAACACATTGAAGATTGTAACATATGCTACCTTGACAGTACTTTTACAATGCTTGAGAATCCTGAAAATGTTTTGATTGATTTTATACTTCCAAATTTTGATATTTGTTATTTTGGGAGAACTACCTGTAGCCGTACTACTTCAAGAGGAACTCACTGTTGGTCTGGCATGCCAAACGGGTCTACATCACCGCTGTGGGAATTCTGTCAGAATTTTTGGATACATACACTAGAGCCATACCGAGATTCACATTTGGTTTGGATTTTTCAAGATCATGTAGTTTTATGGAAAAAAGAAAAAATGGATTTGGATTCATTTCGCGCGCATGGTAGAACCATGCTTTACAATTGTAGGAGTACAAAATGAAAATTGAAGTTTCAAACGGAGAGTTGTTGGATAAGTTATCCATACTGGAAATAAAGAAACAAAAAATAACAGATAAGGATAAACTCAAACACATAGAAACCGAAAGAGGTCACTTGGAGACTCTAGCGTTCAGTTTACATTTCCCACTTACGGATCCTTCCTACATTAGACTTAGGGAGATAAATTCTCTTCTATGGGATATAGAAGACAATATTAGAAAAAAAGAAGACGAACAAGATTTTGGCCAAGAGTTTATACAGCTATCTAGAGATATTTACATTCTAAATGACGAGAGGTTTAGAATGAAAAACGATATAAATATAAAAACGAAGTCTCTGTTTCGCGAACAAAAGGGCCACAAGAATACATGAGTGGGTTCATACCACAAATAGAACCATGGATAGATCACTCAGAGCTTCACCAACTCAAAAGAGTTATTGATTCTACATATGTAGTAGAAAATAAGCTAACAGAAGAATTCGAAACCCTAATCAAGGAAATGACAGGTTCCAAGTACGCAATCGCCATGGCAAATGGAACAGTAGCCTTATAT
>MDTC01095219.1_pt1 | contig 11006 bp, 12 predicted proteins | sample 811181 | NCBI WGS metagenome assembly MDTC01 (sample SAMN05326644, study PRJNA326480) | marine metagenome | isolation source: seawater | place: Pacific Ocean: North | collected 2011 | reverse complement strand
GGTGGTCAAACTTGGATTGTTCAAACAGGAGATCAAATTGATCGTTGTCGACCAACAAGTTTAAAACAAGATTGTATTGAAGATTTAAATGAAGTTGTTGAAGATGAAGGATCAAATATGTTGATTATTAAATTATTTCAAAGATTAGATGAGTTAGCTAAAAAACAAGGGGGAAGAGTCATTACATTATTAGGTAATCATGAATTAATGAATGTGGATCGGGACTTTCGATATGTATCTCCTCAAGAATTTTTAGAATTTGTGCCTGTAAAAGACAGAACGTCTAAATTTACGGAAGATGGATATCCATTAGGTTATTATCATCGATTGAAAGCTTTTGAAAGAGGTGGTTCTGTATCTAAATTTTATGCAAACAATAAAAAAAGTATTGTACAGGTTGGATCGTGGCTGTTTGTTCATGGAGGAATTAGTCATGAATTATCCGAAAAATATACCAATGCAGAAATCAACCATGTTGTTGAACGATGGTTGTTGAATCAAGCCAACGAAGTTGAAGAAGATGTATTTGATGAAATTTTTCGAGGAGATGATGATATTAGTCCTTTTTGGTGTCGATTATATGGAGAAGATGATGGACAAGGAGAAAATACAGTTGAAGGATTCGAACATTTATTATCTATTTTGAATCGTAGAAATAAACGGTTAATGAATATTAAAGGTATGGTAATTGCTCATACACCTCAATTTATGAATGATAAATATTTAAATAGTTTATATGGAAATCGATTATGGAGAATTGATGTTGGAATGTCAAGAGCATTTGGTGAACATGATATGTGTGGAGAAAATAAGTATCGACAAATTCAAATTCTTATCATAAATGATGATAAAACATTTCAAGTTAAAAGACAACCTTTTCCAGGAAGACAACCCGCACCAGGTATGGGACAACAAGCCGATTTATCTACATCTGGATTTTTGAAAGCATAATCGATGTTTCGATTATCCAAAAAATATAATTTTATGTAATATAAATATGAATCAATCTATCATTGATCAACACAAAGAAATATTTATGATTTTTGAATTATTATTAGACAAAATAGCCGAACATACAAAATATGAAGAATTATTATTAGATGATAGATATAAATCAAAACCTGAAAATCATATAAAGGTGGATAAAATGATAAATAATCATAAAATTTATCATAAACAATTAATTAAAAATCTAGAAGAATTATATAAAAATTTTGAATTACATATAGTCACTATGGATTCAAAACATATGCATAAATTATAAAAATAATATTCTATATATATATAGAATTAATGGCATATCAATTAAACGAGACAATTTATAATAATAATATAGAAGAGTTAGAACAATTATTAATCGATGGTGTTGATCCCAATGATTTATCGGGTTCAGAAAGTCCATTAAAAACAGTCATTCAAGAGAATGCTAAACCGGAGGAATTAGAATTATTATTAGATTATGGAGCAGATCCAAATATAGAAGAAGGTTCGGGTATTACAGTATTTACTGATATTATTTTTTTAATATTATCAAGTATTACTGGAAGAAATCCCGATGAAGAACCCGAGTATTTTATACCTTATTTACAATTATTATTAAATTATGGTGTAGATATGAATAAAAGTGAACCTGGTCATCCATCTCCAATTAGAGCAATTCGTGATTGGCCAACAGATTATTCGCATAATGTTGCTTGGTATAGAAACAGAGGTATAATGTCAAATCCAGATTCGAATGACATTTGGGCATCTGAACAATTAAATAAAATTATTCAAGATATTTTAGATGAACAAGAAAAATATAAAACGTATTTAGCACGACAAAGATTATCATTAGGTAAAACTGGATTACCCCAAAACGTCATGGATTCTATTATGGGTAATTTAGATAATGATACATTTAATGTAGTTGGTGAAAATATGTTAGAGGATCAATATTATTATGATAATGATTCAATGAATAGATATTATCCAGATGAAACATATTCAGAATATAGACGAGCATTATATGGAGATGAATCTGATGATCGAGTTCGTAGAAAAACAAATAGAAGAAAAAAAAAAACAAAAAAGAAACATAAGAAAAAATGGGGTAAAGCTAAACGAGGGGGTAATCGTTCAGATTTAGAAACTGATGAACAATTGATTCAAGGTATGGATCGAATACCCTATGGTATAAGAAACAGCCATCAAATAGCAAATGAATTCATTAAAGCGGTTGTAAAAAATGATAAACGCCGTATAAGACAATTATTATTATTAGGGGCTGATATTAATTCACATAATGTTAATCGTATGACGGCTTTACACTCCGCGATATTTATAACTAAAAATATAGATATGGTAAAATTTTTATTAAACAATGGATCCAATCCAGATATTAATTATAATGAAATTCCAATTATTAATCGTTTAATGAAAACCAATATGGATGTATATACAAAAAAGAAAATAATAGAATTATTAATACAATATGGTGCTCCCTTAAATTTATATTATCAACAACGATGGTTTGGTGATGATGTTACAAGATTAACAGATGATGAGAAAGATTATTTAACAATGGTTGAACAAAAAAATCGAGATCGTCAATTAAAACGATTAAATTTTTCTAAATTGATGAGCAATCGTTTGGGTGAAAATGCATTACAACCTGAAGAAGGGGAAAATATTGATCGAATTGGGAAAATGATTGATCAAGCTGAAGAAACAAAACGTGACGAAGAATTAAGGGGTGAATTAATTTCAGAATACTTACAATCAATACAATCGGGAGGAAACGATACAAATTTTCAACAACAATTTAAAAAAGTCTTAGATAAACAAAGTTTTAATGACATGAAAAATGATCGAGGAGTTTCTATTTTATTACTTTGTTGTTTATTAGGTAAAATCGATGTTGTTGAAACAATGTTGAAAAATGGATCCGATCCAAATACAGTGACAAACAATGGACTACCAATATTATTAGGTGTTTGTTTAATTGTTAAAAATCCATTACAAAAATTATGTTTATGTCAACTATTAATCAATCATGGTGCAGATATACATATTGATGTTCAAGGTACACCTTTAATTAATGTATCTGAATTATCTGAAAAAGACAAACAATGTTTGCAAGAATTTGATTCGACTTATATAAAAAGACAAAATAATTCAAAAGATATAAATTATACAAAACAAAATACAATGATTTTAGAAAATATGTTTTTAAAATATTTTAAATAGGTTATGATCCTTTGATTATTTTATTAGATAAATTATGAAAATACTTGTTAGTAGTTTTTGTCCATTAACTGTATCAGGTTATAGTCAACAATTAGACAGTATTGTATCGTCTATACATAAATATAATCCACTTGTAGAATTTGGATTTATTTGTTGGGATATTTATCCAAGAAATAATGATTTTAATTACTCACCAAAACCATATACTTATAAAGATTTATGTCGAACAAATGGTTTATGTAAAAAAAATGATGTTTATAAAAACTATAAATTTTATTTATGTGGTAAAAAAAAAGATTATTGGAAAAAAATACACGTATTTGTGAAAGATTTTCAACCAGATATATTATTTGTATTTCAAGACATATGGACATTTGAACCATATCCCGTTAAAGAAATACCCTGTAAAAAATACATATATATCACAATTCATAATTGGAATATAACGAGTGTATATAATTTACAATATTTTGATAAAATTGTCACACCTTCTCAATATGGAGTGAATGTTTTAAAATCTTATTATTATTCATCATATGTAATTGATCATATTGTTGATGAATTACCAATAAACATAGATATAAACAAAGAAAAACAATCAAGAAATATTGATTCGGATGATTTTATTTGCTTAATATTGGGAAGAAATGATAATAAAGATGATAGAAAATCAATTGTTGATCAATTTATAGCTTTTAAACTATTTTTAGATACATTAACAGAAAAAGAAAAACAAAAATGTAAACTATTATTTCATGATACATTTGGAAAAAAATTACAAGGTACAATTGATTTAGAACCAATCGTCAATCAATTACAATTAAACGAATATATACACATTACAGATAAACGAAACTATGAATATCAACATATTATTGGATTATATAAAATATCAGATGTATTGTTATTTGCGTCAAAAAGTGAAGGGTTTGGTTTACCTTGTGTAGAATCTCAAATATATGGTACTCCAGTAATAACCAATAATTGTACATCATTAAGTACAAATACTTATTATGGTATATGTATTGACCCAATAAAAAGTTCTTCTTCGAGTTTTGGTATTTATGATTGGTCAGATGCATCTATTTCTAAAATATCAACAGCTATTCGATATTTTTATGATAAAAAGTATATTCCTGATAAAACAGAAACACTTGAATGTATTAAACCAATTGATAAACAAAGATATAGTTCAAATACAATTGTTTATGAATGGATTGATTTTTTTGGAATCGAAACATCATCTGATATATGTAAAACATTATTTACTATGGTTAATTCTGATTCAAATAATTGCAAACATCTTTATAAAACTCATTATCAAAAAATACAAAAGATACTCTCTTCAAATACAATTCGAACAATTCATTCACCCAAAACTTGTAAATACAACGTTGTTTTATGGTTACCCACCATAAATTTTCAATTTGAAACATGTTTATTAAATTTATTGACATTTACATCCATTAATATTGGAGTCCAGATATTTTGTTCTGAAAAATATAAATACGTTATTGAATGTATATTTGAAAAATACGATATAAACAGTATATCTATTCTCGTTATACCTGAAAAACATTTCATATCACAAAAAAATATAAATGAATATTTTTTCAGCGAAGATTTTTATAATCATATGGTTTGTGAAAACGTATTAATAGTAGATTCAAACACATTACTTATAAAAAATTTAGATGAATCTTTATTTGAATATGATATTTTAGGTTCATCTACCAAATCTTCGATTGATTGTTTTTCATATTCAAATATGTTTCAAAAATTGACGTTGGATGAAATATCAATGGAATTAACATTTCCGTGTATTCGAAATGTTAAAAAATGTCAAATTATTTCCAAACACTTTGATTACAGTTATCCAGATACATTATTCAATGAATACGATTTATATAAACGATTATTAATGCAAAATAAGTCAAATTTATCTTTAAAAATACCACCCGAAAATATTATTCAACGATTTTGCATGAAATATTATGATTGTGAAAATCCATATATCATTTCAAATATAGATGATTATCATGATGAAACAACGATTCAAAAAAAATTACAATTTCATTCGTCTAATTTGTTAAATTAGATGATTTCAATGTTTGTAATATATTTTGTATTTCTAATAAAGAAGGTGGTTTAAATTGTGATTGTTTTTTTTGAGGAACTATTTGTTTTTTTCTTTCGTATTTTTTTGTGGTTATTTTTGGAGGTAAAGGTGGGGCTGGGGGTATGTTTGATTTTGTTTCTTCTATAAATCCATAGTTTGTTAAATAAAAAGGCATACATAATTTACATTGAAGTAAATAACATTGAACATAATAAACATTATTACAATTCCACACACCATATATATTTATGATAAAATGTCCATAAACATTTGATGGTATATCATCTATTAAACGTTTATGTTCATCAAAATACAAACAATTGTGTAATTTTACACGAAATCGATCCTCTTTTAATATGTTAATAGAACATGTTTCTTTTAATTGAGATTGTAAAAAAAATTCAATACAATGAAGTGTATGTATAAATTTTTGGACTTGTTTATCATAATTTTGATTCATAGTTGATAATGTTAAATATTGTTTCTGTTCAATTGCTTGAACACCATAGGGAACATATAGTAAAGGTGTTTGATAAACAAGTTGTTTTTTATCATATACTAATGGAAAAAATTGATATCCATTTGTAAATTGACGACAACGTTTTAATTTTAGTTTTTTAGAATCAAATATATCTTTTGATAAAATCATTTTATTATGATAATAGTAATTCTTTTTTAGATTTAATTTTTAAATAGCATTTATTTATAGTAACTTCAGATATATTACATTGTTTTGAAATCTCTTTTTTAGTTATTGGTAATTTATTTTCAATACAATATAAATAAATACAACCAGCGGCAATAGATGGTGGGGTATTTTCAGAAATTAAATTATATTTCATAGTATTTTCTGATATTTTAGTAATACTATTTATTTGCATATCTTGTAAAGATAATCGATTACAAAATCTTTCAATAAAATCATTTTGATTCACTATTTGATTTTTTTCTATCCGTTTATTATTGTCTATTAATTGTAATGTTTCTTGTAAATATTTTACACCTTTTGTAACTAAAACTGAATTGATATTAAATATTTTTGCTATCTCTTTTGAACTACGAGGAACTTTACAATTTTTACAAGCATAATAAACACAAGCAGCAATAAATCCTTTTTTATTGTTTCCTCGTGTAATTCTTGATTCAGAACAAATTGAATATAAAGAATTTGCTTCCTTGATAATTATTAAAGGCAGATCATGTTTTTGGCAATGTTCTTTGATATGATTAAATATTTTTAATTTACTTCGTTCTTTATATGTCATTCCATTCCATTTTTGAAATCTTTCAACTTTGTAAATATCAGAATTTTTAACATTTTTTGAAACAACTGTTCCAACAGAACTAGTTGGTAATAATTCATTGACAGGCATACCACATCTTGTTGGATCAGATGATTTATTGTCTTCAATTCCATAATACCTCCATTCTGCACCCGTTGATAAATTAGATATAGTTTGATTGCATTGTTTACATACAGTTATTTTTCCGCGAAGACAATAATTTTCTGATTTATCACAACATTTAATTTCTTTTTTTACACATGTTAATTCTGTGAGTGTATCAAACAAAGAATTTAAATCATCACTCATTATCAAATATATTTTATTCGGTTTGTTTTTAAATAATATTAACTTTCAAATTATTACAATGATCATTGAAATTATATCTGGATTATATATAGGTAATTTTGAAGATGCATATGATAAAAATATATACAAACAATATGGAATCGATATCGTATTAAATTGTTCATCGAACCAACCATTTGTAGATGTAGACAATGTTCAAAAAGTCAGATTACCATTAGTAAATATGGAGTCTTTAAAAAATAATAAACAAAAAATATTACAATTCATTGAATCTAATTATATGAAACAATCTATGTTATTATTATCCAATGAAGATTATCCACTAGTTATTTGTTGTTTGTTTTTAACAAATTTAGGAAATGTTTCTGTTGTAGATATCAAACAAATATTGGCAATGAAACATTCTTCACTTAGACTTGAAAGAAATTTAGACGAGTTTTGACAGTATTTAAACTATATATTATATTATATATATTATGACCGATAATCTATGTCCAATATGTTATGATTCATTGGATAAAAAATATACTCATACATTACCTTGTAATCATAAATTTCACTATGAATGTTTATATCATAGTTTTAAACAAGATTGGATGAAGATGTGCCCTTATTGTCGTTCTGAAAATAATAGTTTACCTTTAGTGAATGGTATTAAAAAAATAAATGTAAATATACATGATACTAGTACAATTGAAACATATGAAAATATTCCTTGCAATTATATATTAAAACGAGGTAAAAATAAAGGAAATGTATGTAATCGTAATTGTATGTTTGGTGAATTTCAATGTTCGAGTCATATTAAAAAAAAGTAAGAGGTTGTTTTGATATAATTTTAATTTTGTTTGATAATATTTTATGTTTACATTTCCACATTTTTTTTTGTGTATCTTGAATATCTTTTTTAATTTTTACAAAATGTTCATCTTTTTTTAAACCTTTAACGGTTTGTTCTAAATCTTTCAATTGTTTTACATCCTCTTGAATTGTTTGTAATAATTTTTGATCCCGTTCATCTATATTTTTTTGTTTTTTTAACTCTCTTTTAACAACTCGAAACCTTTGTTCTTGAATTTTGTTTTGTGTACTTAAATAATAATAATTCACTGGATTTGATCGAGCAGAATGTGGATTATCATTACACAAAGGGCAGTTTCCAGAACATTGTGGACTTCGAAACCAATTTAATATACACGATTGATGAAATTTGTGACCACATTGTATTGTTAATTCATCTCCTTCAGATAAATCTTGCAAACATATCATGCATCTTTCATCCATTACTCTATTTTGTATTTTTTTTTGATTTTTTCAAAAATTTGTTGTATCTTTACTTCTTGTATTTCACCTTTATTTCTTAAATAATTATATAACTTATTATAATCAATTGTTGAACTATGAACATCTAATTCTTTAATATTAATTTTTCCTTTAAAAATATGAAATAAACGTTTTGATGTTTCATATTTTTCTTTATAATCGTCAGGTATATTATATTTTTTTGTTTTTTGATTTACTTTTAAAAATTCATCAATAGAACCATGAGTTTTAATTAACTTAAAAGCAGTTAAACAACCAATTTTTTGAATATTTGGACAATAATCACATCCACATAATATACAAACTTCTACAAATTGATCGTAATCTATATCAAAACTTTTTAAAATTTCATTTAAATAAAAGATACTTATACTATCTTTTATTTTAACTTGTTTATCAATACATTTTCTAATTAAAGCTGGTGTTCCAAATGCTAAAGAATCCATATCTTCTGTCATGATATAATCAACATAGTTTAATCGACATAATTCTGATGCCAATCCTTCTGCTTCACCATCCATATGTATGTAATCTACACCCATTAAGTCTAATAAATTTTTAATATCATCCACAATTTCATAAGTAATTCTAACTGTTTTTTTCTTTAATTGATTTATTTTATTTACATCTGTTTCTTGTTCTATTTGTTTTTGGCAATCATTTACTGTTTTTTTTCTTTGATCAATTATATCTCTTTTTTCTTCAGGTGGTTTACCATCAAATATATATACAGGAGTTATATCTAATGACAATAAATTAGATGTCTTATAAAAGATTCCTAAAATATGACTAATAGTATCTCCTTGTTTATTTTTATAAGGTTCTCCTCCTTTTCGAATATTAATTAATGATTGATAAATAAACAAAGAGGCATCTATAGCAATTCTTTTTCCAGATAATTCATAAATTTTTTTTGTCTCTATACATTGAGGTGATCCTTTTTGTTTAATTAAATAAGTTAAGGATTTTATACCCATTTGGTTATATATTTATATAATATAATTACTTTATATATATAATCAAATTAATTTGAATCTATCTAAAATAATAATATATATTATTGTAATATACAAATGACTGATGTAATTGAATCTGATGAAGAAGTATTTGATATTCAACCAGAATCGATTATTGTGGAAGAAAATGATATAACTAATTATAATATTTCTAATAATATTACAAAACCTATATTAAATAAATATGAAAAAGCTACTATACTTATAATGAGATGTGAACAAATCAATAATGGATTTAAACCATTAATCGAAAACTATGAAAAATACAATACAATTGAAGAAATTGTGGAAAAAGAATTAGAGTTGAAAAAAATACCATTTATTATCAAAAGAAATCTTAGAAATCAATTTGATTATTGGAAATTAAGTGATATGACTATTTAAAGTAATCGATTGACTTCATCTTCAACCTTATGAATAAATACCCCACTTAAAAATAATCCAGTCGTAACAAGGGCAATAAATAGCGGGAAAAATAATAAAATCCATGCAATCATTTTATTTTGAGTCATACATAAACTATTGATGACACGACCCCATAATACAAATACAACAAAGTTGAATACGAGAGTTAATAATAAATGTACTTTATGAGCATTTACCCATGAGAATGATTTTGTTGTATATAAATTGTGAAGTTGAATTAGAAAACTAATTAAACACATTAATACATATAATTGAAGAGGACCACACATTTTTGCAAATTTCATACTATATTTTATATAATATATTTTTTTTATGATAATTAGAAATATAATTATACATAAAAATCATCCACATTTAATCGTAAAAGATATATTTACAATTAAACAAAGTTTAAAAAAAATATATGATATCAAACCTGAATCAATTGATTCATATAAAACATTATCTTTTAAAAAATCAAATATATATTGTGAATTTGATTGTCAATCAATTACAAAAGATGTTTGTGACTATATAAAATTAATGATTCAACATAAATCGTATTATAATGTTTTTTATTTTATATTTATTTGTTGTAATAATTTAAAAAAAGACATCCAATATGGAATTAAAAAATATATGGATAATTTGTTGAATTATAAATTTATTTTTATAACAAATCAAGATAATTATTTATTACCACAATTAAAAAATAGATGTTTGCGTATATTATCCAAAAAATCAATAAATACATCTAGATTAACAAATCATTTAATTGATTATATGTTTCAAGAATTTAAACAAACAAAAAACATATTTGAAACATGTAAGAATATTAGTTATCATTTATGTTGTTTACAAGTTTCTCTTAAAGATGTTATTTATTCTATTTTAGAATTTATTTCTAAAAAACCAGAAATATCAAATAAAAAAATAAAAAATATAGTTCAAGAATTTTGTAATATTGAACGATTATATCAAACATCTTATTATAAAATATTATACTATGAATATTGTTTATTATATTTTTATCAAAGTATATATCCTTGTATTTCTACTATTTAAATATAAATTTTTAAATATCATGTATGAAACAATATACTATCGATTATAATTATATTAAAGAAGATATAATTTATAAAAATCTACATAAATTATTATGTGATAAAAAAAATAAAATTGATAAATTTGAGTCTTGGGAACATTTAAAACGAAAATGTAATCCTTATGAAACAATATATACAAATGATAAAAAAAATAATATATGTTTAAAAAAACCAATAAGTCGTTCTTATTTTAAATTATGTGAATTATTTCAAGATT
>MDTC01092707.1_pt1 | contig 11007 bp, 10 predicted proteins | sample 811181 | NCBI WGS metagenome assembly MDTC01 (sample SAMN05326644, study PRJNA326480) | marine metagenome | isolation source: seawater | place: Pacific Ocean: North | collected 2011 | reverse complement strand
GTTTTAATTAATAATAAACCATTAAATGGAGGTGTCTTTCATTGTTTTTCGGGTGATTTAGAACAAGCAAATAAGATTATTGAGTTAGATATGAAATTAGGAATTGGAGGGGTAGTAACCTTTAAAAACGGAAAGATTGATAAATTTTTGAATCAAATTGATATAAAAAATATTGTTCTCGAAACAGATTCTCCATATTTATCACCAGCCCCGCTTAGAGGTAAAAGAAATCAGAGCGCTAACATTAAAATTATAGCAGAAAAGCTTTGTGACATATACAATCTCTCACTTAATGAAATTGCAAAAATAACTACCCATAATTCAAAGGAGGTTTTTAAGGTTTAAATTGGCCTAAAAAATTATTGATTAAATTTCATAATTAATTTTTTTTCTCTTTATTTGTTAACTGTGCTTAGAGAGGTGGCCGAGTGGTCGAAGGCGCACGCCTGGAAAGTGTGTATACACCAAAAGTGTATCGAGGGTTCGAATCCCTTCCTCTCTGCATATTATGTAATTTATGTGATATATTTTTATATCTTTAACACTCAAAAATATTAAACAAAAAAAAGATGAAAAGATTATTTAGTTTATTAGCAATATTATCGTTAATATTTGTTCAATCGAATCAAGCATTTCCTTTACAGGATGAAATGGAAATGTCTGAGCAACAAGATACTGTTCAAACAGATGCTGTTGAAATGGAAGAGCCTGTAATGGAAGAGCCTGTAGAGGAAGAGCAGTTAAACTTTCACCAAGAACTGAAAAAGAGGTTTATTGAAGGTGGACCTGGTTTTATGGGAATTGTTTTATTATGTCTTATTCTTGGTCTTGCAATTGCTATAGAAAGAATTATTTATTTAAACCTTTCTACTTCAACCGACTCTAGTAAATTAACCAGTGAAGTTGAAGCTGCAATGAAATCAGGTGGTATAAATGCTGCAAAAGAAGTCTGTAGAAATACTCCTGGACCTGTTGCATCTATTTTTTATCAGGGATTGGATAGATCTAGTGAAGGAATCGAATCTGCTGAAAAGGCTGTAATTGCATATGGAGGTGTCCAAATGGGTCAATTAGAGAAAAATGTTTCTTGGATTTCCCTGTTTATTGCACTTGCTCCGATGCTTGGTTTCATGGGAACAGTAATAGGTATGATTCAAGCATTTGATAAAATTGAAGCTGCCGGGGATATGCAACCATCTCTTGTTGCAGGGGGTATTAAAGTAGCCTTATTGACTACGGTATTTGGATTAATTGTAGCTATTATTCTTCAAATTTTTTACAACTACATTATAGCCAAAATAGATAGTATCGTTAACGATATGGAAAATGCCTCTATAGATCTTATGGATATTTTAGTAAACAATAAGAAATAATAAATATGAATTTTTATAATATACTTAAATACACAGCTATCGGTTTATCCCTATTAGGAATAATCTTTGTTCTTGTCATATTACTTGATAATCTTGTAGGAATTGATATGATTTTATACAATGCATATTTTGTTCTTTTCATCATTGTTTCATCTGTAATGTATTTTGGAATAAAAAATATGATTGGTAATAAATCAAGTCTTATGAATACCTTAAAGGGAATCGGTTCATTTTTAGGCTTATTTGTTGTTTGTTTCCTTATTGCTTCGGGTGAGGAAACATTAATGAGAGAAGGAAAAATCTTATCAGCAACTAGTTCAAAATTTATTGGAGCAGCATTATTCATGTTTTATTCACTTATACTTATTGCAAGTGGAACAATGTTGTTCTTTGGATTTAAAAACAGAAAATAAATAATTATGGCAAGAAGATCATCACCAGAGGTTAATGCAGGATCAATGGCTGACATTGCTTTTCTTTTGTTAATATTTTTTCTAGTAACTACAACAATTGAAACGGATTCAGGTATTAGTAGAAAACTTCCTCCTATGGAAGAATCTGAAGAGGATGTGGTAATCAAGCAGAAAAATATATTCACTGTTCTATTAAACGGTAAAGATCAACTTTTAGTAGAAGATGAATTAATGGAATTAGAAGATTTACGAACATCAGCGATTGAATTTTTAGATAATGGAGGTGGAACTGGTGAAGATGCTTGTAATTATTGTAAGGGTAAAAGAGATTCTAAATCATCAGATAATCCTGATAAAGCAATTATTTCTCTTAAGAATGAGAGGGAAACATCTTATGCAACCTATATTTCTGTCCAAAATGAGTTAGTAGCTGCATACACTCATTTGAGAAATGTAAGAGCTCAAGAATTGTTCGGAGACAGTTATTCTGAAATGATGAAGAATTATAAAGACGTTAATTGGCCTGGCAATAAAGATAAACTAAAGGAAAATATTAATAGACTAAGAAAAGAGTACCCTCAGAAATTATCTGAAGTACAGTAATTATAATATTTTATTATGTCAAAATTTAACAAAAAGAAAAAGGGAGATTTGCCTGCTGTTAATACAGCCTCACTTCCAGATATTGTTTTTATGCTCTTATTCTTTTTTATGGTTGCTACCGTGATGAGAGACAACGAATTGAAGATAAAAAATGAGTTGCCTGCAGCAAATGAGGTAGAAAAATTAGATAAAAAGGAACTTGTAATGTATATCTATGCTGGGAAACCTAATTTTGGATATCAATCAAAATTTGGAACTGAAGCTCGTCTCCAGTTAAACGATAAATTCTCAGAAGTCTCAGACATCCCCGCCTTTATTTATGCCGAAAGAGAGTCTAAAAGAGAAGAGTTAAGACCTTTTTTAACAACTGCTCTCAAGGTTGATAAAGAAACCAATATGGGTATTGTTGGGGATATTAAACAGGAATTAAGGAAGGTAAATGCTCTTAAGATAAATTATACCACCAGAATTGGAGATGTTTCTTTAAATAAAAAGTAAAAGCTAAATTTCTTTTCTTAACCTTGCAACTGGAATATTAAGTTGTTCTCTATATTTTGCCACTGTTCTTCTTGCGATTTTGTACCCCTTTTCATTTAAAATTTTAACCAGTTTTTCATCTGTTTCAGGTTTTCTTTTATTTTCATTTCGAACAACTTTTTCTAAGATTTTTTTAATTTCTATAGTTGAAATTTCTTCCCCACTTGTAGTTTTCATGGATTCACTAAAAAATTCTTTTAATAGCTTTGTTCCATAAGGTGTATCAACATATTTACTGTTTGCTACTCTTGAAATTGTTGAAATATCCATTTCTATTTCGTTGGCAATATCTTTTAAAATCATAGGTTTAATTTTTCTTTCATCACCTGTAAGAAAATATTCACTTTGGTAATTCATTATTGCCTGCATAGTAATCATTAGTGTCTGTTGCCTTTGTTTTACAGCGTCAATAAACCATTTCGCAGAATCCAGTTTTTGTTTAATAAACTGTATAGCCTCTTTTTGTGATTTAGATTTGTTTTTTTCTAATTTATAGCCTCTAAGCATTTCATCATAATCTCTTGAAATATTTAGAACTGGACTATTTCTATAATTAAGATCAAGTGTTAATTCATTATTCTCTATAGAGATTCTAAAATCTGGAATAACCTGCTCTATAGGCTTACCTCCACCTGAATATGACCCCCCAGGTTTTGGATTAAGTTTAGATATTAAATTAATTATTTCCTTTAATTGCTGTTCTTCAATTGAATATTTATTCATCAATTTTTCAAAATGTTTTTTTGAAAATTGTTCAAAAGAATTCTCAATTATATCAATTGCTAAATCTATATTTTCATTTCTTTTTTTTCTTCTTAATTGAATTATGAGACATTCTTGGAGTGATAATGCTCCCACTCCTGGGGGATCAAAATCCTGAACAATATTCAATATTTCTTTTAACTCATCTTCATGTACAATAAGGTTTTGAGTAAATGCTAAATCATCAATTATTTCCTCTATTTCTAATCTTATATAGCCAGACTCATCTATACTTCCAACAAGAAATTCGGCAATCTTCATTTTTTTTTCACTTAGACTTATTGGTTTTAATTGAGATAAAAGATGTTGGGTAAAAGAAATACCTGATGAAAAAGGAATATTTTTGTCTTCTAGCCTTCCTGAATTATTTGAATTTAACTTGTATGAAGGAGTATCATCATAATTTATATAATCGTCAATATTAATATCATCCTCAGAATAATCTTCCTGACTATCTTGTTGATCTTCATCTTTTGAATTTTTTCCCTCTTCAAGAGCTGGATTTTCTTCAATTTCTCTTTGTATTTTTTGTTCAAAATCTAATGTAGGAAGCTGAATTAGCTTCATAAGCTGAATTTGCTGTGGAGATAATTTCTGAGATAATTTTAATTTTAAATATTGCTTCATTTATATTAAAAATCTGCGTTTTGTGGAGTTCTTGGAAAAGGAATTACATCTCTAATGTTTGACATGCCAGTTGCAAACATTACAAGCCTTTCAAATCCTAATCCAAATCCAGAATGAATAGCAGTTCCAAATTTTCTAAGCTCTAAATACCACCACAATTCTTCTTCTTCTATTCCCACTTCTTTAATTTTATTTAATAAAATATCCAATCTTTCTTCCCTTTGCGAACCACCCACAATTTCTCCTATTCCTGGAAATAAAATATCCATTGCTCTCACAGTTTTTCCATCCTCATTTAATCTCATATAAAAAGATTTAATTTTTGCAGGATAGTTGTAAATAATAACAGGACATTTAAATTCTTTTTCAACTAAAAATCTTTCGTGTTCACTCTGTAAATCAGCCCCCCATTCAGTAATTAAATATTTAAATTTTTTCTTTTTATTTGGTTTACAATTTTTCAAAATTTCATAAGCTTCTGTATAAGTTATAATTTTAAACTTATTTTCAATTACGAAGTTTAATTTTTCTATGAGACTTAATTCACTTCTCTCGTTTTGAGGTTTTTGCTTTTCTTCACTAATTAATCTGTTTTCTAAAAATTTTAAATCTTCAATGTTATTATTAATTAAGTAGGATAAAACATATTTTAAAAAATCTTCAGCTAATTTCATATTGCCATTTATATCCATAAATGCAACTTCAGGTTCAATCATCCAAAACTCTGATAAATGTCTAGAAGTATTTGAATTTTCAGCTCTAAAAGTTGGTCCAAATGTATATACTTTACCCATTGACATAGCATAGGCTTCAGCCTCTAGTTGCCCTGAAACCGTTAGATTTGTTTCTTTACCAAAAAAATCTTCTTTATAGTCTACTTCTCCATTTTTGTTAAGAGCTGGATTTTTTGGATCTAAAGTGGAAACTCGAAATTGTTCACCTGCACCTTCAGCATCACTGGCTGTTATTATTGGCGTGTGAACATAATAAAACCCATTTTTATTGAAATATTCGTGAATTGCAAAAGATAAGCTTGAACGTATTCTCATCACAGCACTAAAAGTATTTGTTCTAGTTCTTAAGTGAGCATTTTCTCTAAGAAACTCGAATGAGTGTTTTTTAGGCTGAATTGGATAAACTTCTGGGTCAGATTCACCTAATACCTCACACTCATCAACTTGTATTTCTACACTTTGCTTAGAGCCTTTGCTGCTTACTAAAACACCATTAATTTTCAATGCAGCCCCAGTTGAAATTTTTTTTAATATTTCAGGATTAGTATTTTCAAAATCGATTACACATTGTAGATTATCTAAGCATGACCCATCATTTAAAGCGATGAATCTATTTGCTCTAAAAGTTTTAACCCACCCATAAATAGAAATATTTTTATTTAAATATTTAGTTGAATTTAAAAGTCTATGTATCGAAATATTATTCATTTCAAATTATTTATTCAAATATATGTTTTCCAAAGTTAATATTATAATTCCTCTACTTCAGAAAGAATTTTAATCTTAGGTTCTTTTAAAACTTTTTCATTTGCTATAGATCTTTCTAACGACAACAATAATGAAGGAAGTAATAAAAGATTTGACAGCATAGCAAGTAGAAGTGTTCCTGAAACTAGTGCCCCTAAAGCGACTGTACCTCCAAAATTAGAAACAATAAATACAGAGAAACCAAAAAATAATACTATCGAAGTATAAAACATACTTAAACCAGTTTCTTTTACGGAATTATAGACAGACTTCTTAATTTGCCAATTATTATCATGAAGCTCTTGTCTATATTTTGCAAGAAAATGTATTGTATCATCCACTGAAATACCAAAGGCTATACTAAAGATTAATATTGTAGATGGCTTTATGGGTATTCCTATAAAACCCATTAGTCCTGCTGTTATTAGTAATGGCAATAAATTAGGAATTAGTGATATCACAATCATTCTAAAATTTCTAAATAAATATGCCATGAAAAGAGATATTAGTACTATAGCTAATCCTAAAGACCACACTAAATTATCTACAAGAAAATATGTTCCCTTTTGAAAGAGGTAAGCCTTTCCAGTTAGAAAGACTTCAAATCTATCAGAAGGCATTACTTTTTCAATTTCAGCATTTAGTTCTTCCTCAATTCGCTCCATTCTTTCGATTTTCATATCCTTCATGAATGTTGTAATTCTTGTATATTGACCTGTGCTATCAACAAAATTATTTAGAAGATCAACTTCTGATGTAGAATTTTTAGCATATGATAATATAAAGCTATTTTCTTGAGCGGTGGGAACTTGATAATATTTTGGATTTCCATTATAGAACGCCTGTTTTGAATATTTAACCAAGCTGACCACTGAAATTGGCCTTGAAAGTTCAGGGAATTTAGCAATTATATCTTCCACAGTTTTCATTTTTTTGATTGTAGATAACTTTGTAATTGCTTTTTTTCTTTTGGAGTCAATGTATATTTCTAAGGGTAGTATACCGTTAAATTCTTTTTCGTAGTAAATTATATCATCAAAAAATTCAGTATTTCTAGGCATGTCATCAACAAAACTTCCTGAAATTTCTATTTTGTATATACCAATAATACTGACTGCTAGCATTATAATAGAAATTACATAAACTTCTATTTTTTTAGTTTTAACAACATTTACCATCCAGTTAAGAAGTGTAGTTATCCATTTTTTGTTCTGATGTTCAAGATGCTTTTCATCAGGTTTAGGTAAAAAACTATAAACTGTTGGAATAATTAATAAACACAATATGAAAATTGATAGTATACTTAATGATGCTACTAAACCAAATTCGTTAAGAAGTTTACTATCCGTTGTTATAAAAGTTGCAAATCCGGATGCTGTTGTCACATTAGTCATTAAGGTGGCATTACCAATTTTAGTTATCACTTTTTGAAGAGATAAAGATTTATTACCGTGTTTATTTAATTCATGTTGATATTTATTAATTAAGAATATACAATTTGGCATTCCAATAACAATAATTAAAGGAGGAATAATAGCTGTTAGTACTGTTAATTCATACTCTAGTAGGCCAACTATTCCAAGGGTCCACATTACCCCAATACATACGGTAAAAATTGAAATAATGGTTGCTCTAAATGATCTAAAAAACAAAAAGAAAATGAACGAGGTTACGAGTATTGCTAAAATTATAAATTTCCCTAATTCAGCCTTAATAGTTTGAGAGTATTTTGTTCTTACATATGGCATTCCTGAAATCCGAACATCGAGATTATATTTTTTTTCAAATTCTGCAACCCTAGGTTCTAGTATCTTTGTAACAAACTCTTCTCTTTTTACTGTATTAACAACTTCTGTTTTAAGGTTAATGGCAGTTCTAACAGCTTGTGTCTCAGAATTAATTAGAAACTTATCATAAAAGGGAGATTTATTAAAAATCTCATCTTTAAGTAGACTCAGCTGCGATTCATTTGAAATGGAATCTACAATAAAAGGCTCAATATAAAACTGTCTAGATGTCTTATTCTTTTTAAGTTTTTGTAAATCACCAAACGCAATAACTGTTGCAACATCTTGATGATCCTTAAAACTGTGAGAAAGATTATTCCAAGCATTTAATTTATCAATTGTAAATAGGGTAGTGTCTTTCACAGAAATAACAATAAGATTACCTTCTTCCCCGAACTTGTCTGTAAATGCTTTATATTTTATATTCTCTGGATGAGTAGCAGGCAGTAAATTTGCTTCAGTATATGTAAATCTAATTTTATCCCAATGAGTGGAAAATGAATATGTAATAAGGATTAATGATAATATTATAAGAATTCTATTTCCTAATATAAGCCTGGAAGTTTTTTCCCAGAATCCAGAAAAAATATTCTTTAACATATTTTTAAATTACAGATTATAAAGATACTAATAACTAATTGTCAAATAATGAAAAAATAAAAATTTATAAAGTCATTATTTCTTCCTGCTTTTCATTAAATATTATATCCACCTTTTTTATACTGCCGTCTGTAATTTCTTGTATATCAAGTTCTGAGTTTTTCTTTAAATCTTCAGAAAATTCGTTTGACTTCTTAATTTCATTATTAGCTTCTTTCCGGGCATTTCTTATAGCAATTTTAGCTTCTTCTACTTCATTTTTTGCTTGTTTAACAAGCTCCCTCCTTCTTTCTTCTGTTAGTACAGGTACATTAATGATTATGTTCTCGCCATTATTCATAGGATTAAATCCTAGATTGGCAACTTCTATTCCTTTTTCAATTTCAGGGAGCATACTTTTATCCCATGGCTGAATAATTAATGTTCTTCCATCTGGCGTGTTAATATTTGCTGTTTGAGATATTGGCGTGCTTGTTCCATAATAATCAACAAATACATTTGTTAGCATATTTGGATTTGCCTTTCCTGCCCTAATATTTAAAAGTTTTTTTTCTAGGTGCGATATAGCATTTGACATTGAGTCTTTTGCTAAATCTAAAATAATTTCTAAATCTTCATTCATAGCCAATTATAAATTTACTAGTGTTCCAATATTTTCACCGTTTAATACTCTTATCAAATTATTTTCTTGATTCATATCAAATACAATAATCGGAAGATTATTTTCATGACTTAGAGTAAATGCAGTGGTATCCATAATTTTTAATCCCTTATTAATTGCCTCGTTAAAAGTAATCTTTTCGAATTTGAATGCTTTTGAGTTTTTATTAGGGTCATCATTATAAATACCATCAACTCGCGTACCTTTTAAAATAACATCAGCTTCAATTTCAATAGCTCTTAAAACTGCTGCTGAATCTGTTGTAAAATATGGGTTTCCTGTTCCTGAGCTAAAAATTACAATCCTTTTTTTATCCAGATGTCTTATAGCTTTTCTTTTAATATAAGGTTCAGCTACCTTGTTTACATTTATTGCACTTTGTAGCCTTGTAGGAATTCCAATATTTTCGAGAGTATTTTGTAGGGCTAACCCATTTATTAATGTTGCCAACATTCCCATATAGTCACCTTGAACCCTGTCAATTTTATATTCATTATTAAAACCCCTGTAAATATTTCCACCTCCGATTACAATTGCAATTTCAACACCTTTATCATAGGCTTTTTTAATTTCATTTGAATATTTTATGAGGATTTCGGGATCAATACCACTTCCTTTTTCACCTACTAAGGCTTCGCCAGAAAGTTTTAGAAGAATTCTTTTGTACTTCATTTGAAAACATAGTTTCAAACAAATATACTACACATTTGTTGTGAAAAAAAATAACAATATCAATTAGCCTATGGCAACTCTTTTGAAAGAAGTAATTTTGGCTTCATTACTAAAAGATGAAAGGTATTGAGACACACTAAGTTTACTGTCTTTTATAAATGATTGATGAATTAAAGTGTTGTCTTTAAAAAATCTTTTAAGTTTACCTTGAGCAATTTTATCAAGCATATCTTCAGGCTTACCTTCTGCTCTTAGTTGATCTTTCGCAATTTCAATTTCTTTTTCAACTACGTTAGAATCAACACTGTTTTCATCCAATGCAATAGGATTCATTGCTGCAACTTGCATTGATATATCTTTTGCTACAACTTCAATATTTTCACATTTTTCAGAAAATCCAACTAATGAAGAAATCTTATTTCCAGCATGGATATAGGTGCCAACATATCTAGCATTAATTTTTGTAAAATCATTTATCTGTATTTTTTCTCCAATTACACCAGTTTGTTCAAGAAGTTTTTCTTCAATTGTCATATTATCAAGACTTGATTTCAACAACTCTTCTTTAGAGTTACAATTTAATCCTACTTCAGCAATTTGGTGAGCTAAGTCAATAAAGTCTGCATTTTTACCAACAAAATCAGTTTCACATGCTAGAACTATCCCAACAGCAGATGTATTATCTTCATTTGAGATTGCAATAGCAACTCCCTCAGAAGATTCTCTATCAGCTCTTTTAGCTGCAACTTTTTGTCCTTTTTTTCTTAAAATTTCGATAGCTGATTCAAAATCTCCATTAGCTTCAACAAGAGCTTTTTTACAATCCATCATTCCAGCACCTGTAGTTTTCCTTAACTTATTTACCTCAGCAGCAGTTACTTTTACCATGATAATTTTTTATTTTTTAGTTTTTTTCTTGGTCTTTTTTTTCTCAGCAGTTTCTTCAACAGCGGTTTCTTCAACAGTTTCTTCAACAGCAGTTTCTTCAGCAGCAGTTTCTTTAGCAGCGGTTTCTTCAGCAGCAGTTTCTTCAACAGCAGTTTCTTCAGCAGCAGTTTCTTCAACAGCAGTTTCTTCAACAGCAGTTTCTTCTACAGTAGCAGTTTCTTCTTTGTCTTTACCTGAATTCCTTTCCTCTAGACCTTCCTGAATAGCACCACCTACATGTTCTAAAATTTTAGAAATAGATTTAGACGCATCATCATTAGCTGGAATAACATAATCTATTCCACGAGGATCAGAATTTGTATCAACCATAGCAAAAATTGGGATGTTTAACTTTTGAGCTTCAGCAATAGCAATGTGTTCTTTTTTTATGTCAACAATAAAAATTGCTCCTGGTAAACGAGTCATATCTGCAATTGAACCTAAATTCTTATCTAATTTTTCTCTTTGACGATTGATTTGTAATTTTTCTCTTTTTGACAAAGCATTGAAAGATCCATCCTGTTTCATTCTGTCAATGGAAGCCATTTTTTTTACAGCTTTTCG
>MDTC01075159.1_pt1 | contig 11007 bp, 11 predicted proteins | sample 811181 | NCBI WGS metagenome assembly MDTC01 (sample SAMN05326644, study PRJNA326480) | marine metagenome | isolation source: seawater | place: Pacific Ocean: North | collected 2011 | reverse complement strand
TGCTCAACAGGGAGCAACAAGGATCATGAGCACAACATCCATGCCCGCCATACTCGATGCCGTCCGGCAGCGTGCCCTCAGTGACTCAGAGGCATTGGCGCTGGCTGACTATTCGGACACCGCCGCGCTGGCGGAGGTTGCCGGTGAGCTTCGCGACCGCGGCTACGGCGGCGTTGTGACATACTCCCGCAAGGTTTTTATTCCGCTGACACACCTGTGTCGCGATGTCTGCCATTACTGCACCTTTGCCAAAACGCCCAAGCGCATCGAGCAGGCCTATATGCCGGTGGAGCAGGTCTTGGCGCAGGTCCGCGAGGCGGAAAAGCTGGGCTGCAAGGAAGCCCTGTTTACCCTGGGGGAAAAGCCGGAATTGCGTTATCGCGCGGCGCGTGAGGCGCTGGCGGAAATGGGTTTTGCATCGACGCTGGAATACCTGGCCCATGTTGCCGGGCGGGTGTTGGAAGAAACGTCAGTGCTGCCGCATATCAATGCGGGCTGTATGACCGATGACGAGATTGCCATGTTGCGGCCGGTGTCGGCATCGATGGGTATTATGCTGGAGTCTGCGTCGGAGCGTCTTTGTGAGAAAGGGATGCCGCACTACGGGTCACCCGACAAAGCTCCTGCCGTGCGCCTTGAAACGCTGGCCAGAGCGGGGCGGGCCTGTGTGCCATTCACCTCCGGGATTTTGATTGGTATCGGCGAAACGCGTCGCGAGCGGATTGAGTCGCTGCTGGCCTTGAGAGCCCTGCATACGCAGCACGGCCATCTGCAGGAAATCATTATTCAGAATTTCCGCGCCAAGCCCGATACCAAAATGGCTTCGGCTCCCGAGCCGGACCTGGACGAATTGCTCTGGACCATCGCCGTTGCGCGGTTGATCTTCGGTGCAGAGATGAGTATTCAGGCGCCGCCGAATCTCAGCCCCGGCGTATTGCCACAGATCGTGGCGGCGGGAATCAATGACTGGGGCGGGGTATCACCGGTCACCCCTGACTTCGTCAATCCCGAGGCGCCTTGGCCCCATGTGGAGCGGCTGGCGAAGGAAACGGCCTTGAGTGGCAAGCTGCTTCAGGAGCGACTGACAATATATCCCCGCTATATTCGCGATGCCGAGCGCTGGCTGGATAAGGCCTTGCGACCCCGCCTGTTGCAGGCGGTTGATGGACAGGGGATGCCCAGAGTTGACGACTGGCTCACCGGACAGAGTGATTCGGCGCCCGACAGCGACATGGCGCTGCTGCGTAAAGAGCGCGTAGCGGCCAGCCGTCCAATCGCGGCGATTCTGCGCCGTGCCGAAGCCGGAGAGCGCCTTGACGAAGACGAGATTGTTCAACTGTTTGCTGCGCGCGGCGATGATTTTGCGGCCGTCTGTCGCAGTGCGGACCGGCTTCGCCAGCAAGTGTGCGGCGATACTGTCAGCTATGTCGTGAATCGCAATATCAACTACACCAATGTTTGTTACTTCAAGTGTCAGTTCTGCGCCTTTTCCAAGGGCAAGCTCAGTGAGAATCTGCGCGGGCGGCCCTACGACCTGAGTGCGGAAGAAATCGCCCGGCGAGCCGATGAAGCCTGGCAGCGTGGCGCGACAGAAGTCTGCATGCAGGGCGGGATTCACCCCGAGTACACCGGGCAAACCTATCTGGATATTCTGGCCACGCTGCGAGCGGCCTCACCCGATATGCACATCCACGCGTTTTCTCCGCTGGAGGTGTGGCAGGGCGCTGAGACCCTGGGTCTGCCGTTGGAGGAATTCCTGCGTCAACTGAAGGCCGCGGGCCTGAACAGCCTGCCGGGCACGGCTGCCGAGGTACTGGACGACGAGGTGCGAGCGGTATTGTGCCCCGACAAAATCAATACTCAGCAGTGGCTGACGGTAATGGAAACCGCGCACGGGGTGGGGCTGCCGACGACCGCGACCATTATGTTCGGCCACGTTGATGGTTATCAGCACTGGGCACGACACCTGCTGGCCATTCGCGACCTGCAGGCCCGCAGTGGCGGTTTTACCGAGTTGGTGCCACTGCCCTTTGTCGCCAGCGAATCGCCGATTTACCTGAAGGGTAACGCGCGTCGTGGCCCGACGTTCCGAGAATCGTTGTTGATGCATGCGGTGGCCCGGCTGGTGTTGCATGGCCTGATCGACAATATTCAGGCGTCCTGGGTGAAAATGGGTGAGGCCGGGGTGTTGGCCTGCCTCAATGCGGGCGCCAATGATCTGGGTGGCACGCTGATGAACGAAACCATTACCCGTGCGGCAGGTGCCAGCCACGGCGAGGAAGTCGGTCCGGCTGAGATGGACGCGCGCATCCGCGCCATGTCGCGCTCTCCGCGTCAGCGCAATACCCTTTACGGCGAAGCGGACCCGGCGCAGCGTGAGCGAGCGGCTCGTGCAGAGAGTCTGAAGGATGTCGTCAACACGCCGGCCAGTAAATACGAGCGCAGCAAACGCGGGTTAATTGCCAGCGGCTGAGAGACGGCTGTCGCTTCCCGATACACGCAACTCTCACATTGATAATAAAAACGAGGAGAACAGCAATGGCTACCTATGCCATGAGCGGCGGCGCCACAGGAATCGGCGCCGCGATTCGCAAGACCCTTCAAGCCGCAGGACATAAGGTCATCGTCGTTGACCTGAAAGACGCTGACATCTGCGCAGACCTGAGCGACTACGCGGGGCGTCAGCGCGCTGTTGACGGTATTCGCCAGCGTTGCCCGGAGGGGCTCGACGGATTTATCCCCTGCGCGGGGGTGGGGCCGTCGGTGCGGCCGCCATCGCTGATCACCCGCATCAATTACTTTGCCGCGACTACGATGACAGACGGTTTGCTGGACTTGCTGGAAAAACGCGGTGGCCGCATTGTGATGATTGCCTCGAACTCCGCGCCGATGATTGAGCACAACGACTATATTGATCTGCTGCTGGCGGGCGACGAAGAGGCGGCCTGTGAGCTGGCGGATAGCCGCGATACACACTCGGCCTACGCGGGCTCCAAGCATGGCATCTGCTGCTGGTTGCGACGCCAGAGCGGCGATCTCGCCCGCCGGGGGCTGCGCATTAACGCCGTGGCGCCGGGTATTGTGCAGACGCCGCTGAGCGACAAAGTGCTGGCCGATCCGGAGCTGGGGCAGGTGATGAAGGATTTTGGTGACAGTGTGCCGCTGGGCAAGGTGGGGCAGCCAGAGCAAATTGCCAGCGTTGTTGAGTTTTTGCTCGGCCCCGGAGCGGACTACATGACCGGATCGATCGTGTTTGTCGACGGTGGTCATGACGCCATGCTGCGGCCGGACACGTTTTAAGTCGCCTTTGCAGGGGCTCACTCGGCAGCGCATAATCGCGGTGCTGCCGTTTCGCGATGAGTTGAGTCCCTGGTTCTTATGATCTCTCTGATTTCCCCGCTGATGCCGGTGATGATGCCGGTATTATTGTGTGCGTCGCTGGGCTGGTTGTGGCTGCGTTTTAATCAGCCTTTCGATCAGGAGTTTGTGCGTCGTCTGGTAATGTGGGTGGGGGCGCCAGCACTGATTGTCGCCACTCTTGGGCGCATCAACATGTCGCCCGAGTTGTTGGGCACGGTGTTGCTCGCCGCACTGGTGCTGTTGGCTGTCAACGCCGTTTTTGCTGTCCTGTTCTGCCGCTTGGCGGGCTTCTCGCTGAGAGATTTTCTGATTCCTCTGGTATTTGGCAACTTCGGTAATATGGGACTGCCGATCTGCCTGTTTGCGTTTGGCGACGAGGGTTTGGCACTGGCGCTGGGGGTTTTTCTGGCGACGACCCTCTGCCATTTCTCCTTTGGTGTCGCGGTGCTCAATGGCCGAGCGGCCGTGAAAGCCGTCAGTCAGTCTCCGGTGATCTATGCCGGTCTCTTTGCAGCGTGCATGGTGTTTTTCGGCTGGGAGCTGCCGCAGACGGCGGCGAACACCCTGGGATTGCTGGGCAATCTTTCCATTCCCTTGATGCTGATTACCCTGGGGGTGTCGCTGGGGTCGTTGCAGGTAGCGGTAGCCGGACGGGCACTGTTGCTGGGGGTTGTGCGCTTGCTGCTGGGGGTGAGTGCGGGGTTCGCGACGGTTTACGTTCTGGAGTTGGAGGGCACGCTGCGCAACGTCATTTTGTTGCAGTCTGCCATGCCGGCGGCAGTGTTTAATTATCTGCTGGCCATGCAATACCAGCGGGAGCCCGCCATTGTGGCGGGCCTGGTGGTCAGTTCGACGCTGATCAGCTTTATCACCATACCGCTGTTGCTGCTCTATCTCGGGGTATAGTCACCGAGGCTCAGCGAACGATGATCTTTTTCTTGATTTCAGTGATTTCCTTTTCCAGTCGCTGATAAATGGCTTTTACGTCCACGTCAGCGTCGACAATCACCCGGCTGGATATCTGGGTGACCGGAAACAGGAATTCATCCTTGGCGGGGACTTCCAAGGCGCGGCTGCGCCCCTTGGCGTCCACGTAGATGACCCAGCGCAGGCCGTTTTCGCGGCGCAGATGTTCGCCCATGATGATGCCCATGGCCTGCAGTTTGGCTATCTCATCTTTCTTTACCAGCTTGCGGTCCAGGATTTCCTGTATCAGCCGGAGGTCACTGTCGCGGCCGTGGCCGAAACTGCGTCCCATCGACATCTGAGCCAGACTGTTCAGTTCTTGCTGGCGCTGTTCCATGTACTGGCGGTCCAGCGGGGTGAGAGGGTCGGTTCGCCACTGCGCGGCGTTGCCGACAATGGCAAACAGGCATAGTAATACGGTGGCTACCGCTTTCATGGTGGTCTCTCCCTGTGTTGTTAACGGCGATTCGCCCAGCTTAGTGATTATACGCTTTTGACCTGCGCCGCGCGGCAATGTTTCGCGCTCCGGCGCTTTGTGTTTCACACGCAAATCTTCCTTGAGCTGTGTAGCTCCGCCCAGTACCATTGGCGGCTTGCACCAGATTTCGGAGTTCCGAGCATGATTACCGGCAGTATTGTCGCCCTTGTGACACCCATGCACAGCGATGGCAGCATCGACTGGCAGGCGTTGTCGCGCTTGATCGAATGGCATATTGAACAGGGTACCGATGGCATCGTTGCTGTGGGCACCAGTGGTGAGTCCGCGACATTGGGTATGGACGAGCACAAGATGTTCATCAAGGCCTGCGTTGATCAGGTGGCCGGTCGCGCCAAGGTGATCGCCGGAACCGGTGCCAACTCGACCAGCGAGGCGATAGAACTGACCGAAGTCGCTCGCGAAGTGGGTGCCGATGCCTGCTTGCTGGTGACACCGTATTACAACAAGCCGACTCAGGAAGGTCTGTACCGGCACTACATGGCCATTGCTGACGCCGTGGCGATTCCGCAGATTCTGTACAATGTGCCCGGTCGGACCGCTTGCGATATGCAAAATGCGACCGTCGCCCGGCTGGCGACGCATCCCAATATCATCGCTATCAAGGATGCGACGGGCGATGTGAGTCGCGGTCGGGAACTGATCGAGATGGTTGGCGACAAAATGGATGTGTTGTCCGGTGATGACGCCACCGCCATGGAACTGATGCTTCAGGGTGGCAAGGGCAATATTTCGGTGACGGCCAATGTTGCGCCCGCTGCTATGAAAGCAATGTGTGACGCGGCCATGGCCGGCGATCGCGCGGCTGCGGAAGCGGCCAATGCACCGCTGCTGGCTTTGCACGAGCGTTTGTTTGTGGAAGCCAACCCCATTCCGGTTAAATGGGCACTGTTTGCCATGGGCCGGATTGAGGACGGTATTCGCCTGCCGCTGACTGTGCTGAGTGATGCGGCGCAGCCGCAGGTGCGCGAAGCGCTGGAGCAGGCTGGCCTGCTGTAACCTGCCCGGTTTCGGGCGCTAACTGACACAAGTGAAGAAGCGAATGCGTTTTAGCACCATCCGTTACCCTGTTCTGATGTTGGGCCTGGTGGCCCTGACTGCTTGCAGTGCCTTTAGGGACCGCTCCAACGATTACCGCCGGGCTGAGCTCAGCGAAGCGCTGGTGCTGCCTCAAGGCGTTCAGGCTCCGGCGCTGGACGATGAATATGTGGTGCCGGGTATTCGCGACCACAATGCCCTGCCGGGGGAATTCGATGTGCCCCGTCCGGAGCAGTTGAGCAAGAGCGTCGGCACGGCTGAAGTCCGTATTCAGCGGCTGGGTGATCGGCAGTGGATTCTGCTGGATGGCGAGCCGGGACAGGTCTGGCCGCGAGTGCGTACCTTCCTCGAACGCACGGGCATGCAACTGGCCCGAGTCGATAACTCTCAGGGTATTCTGGAAACCCAGTGGCGCGAAGTGGAAAAAGGCCAGCCTCTGGAGCGTTTCCGTTTCCGTCTAGAACACGGCGTTCAGGTTGGCACCAGTGAGGTTCACATTCTTGTGCAGCAGGGCGGCGCCGAATCGCGCTGGCCGGCCGAGTCCACTGATTTCCAGCGTGAGGGGCAGGTTGCCCGTGTGCTGGCGCAGTTCCTGGCGGACAGCGAAAATCAGGGGGCTGTCTCTATCCTCGCTGAGCGCGGTACCAAGAGCAAAGGTAAAATCTTCCTGGAAGGCCCTGCGGAAAATCGCCATCTTCGTCTCTTCCTGCCTTACGAACGCGCCTGGGCGGCATTGGGTCTGGCTCTGACCAAGGCGGGCTTCGAAATTGAAGACGAAGCGCCCGCGGTAAACAAATACTGGCTCAGCTATATCGCACCCGAAGACGAGAGTGACAGCTGGATGGGCCGCTTCTTTAACGCCAATCGCGACAAGCGCAGCCGCTACGTGGTTGAACTCAAGCCGGTGGCCGAAGGCGAAGCACTGATATTCCTCAATTACCAGAAGGGCCGCCGTCTGCGTGCCGAAGAGCGGGAGGCCTTGCTCAACCGCATTATGGGATATCTGCACTGATGCGTTTTGCCTCGCTCGGCAGTGGCAGCAAAGGCAACGCCACGCTGGTCGAGACCGAGCAAAGCTGCCTGCTGATTGATTGTGGCTTTACCATCAAGGAAACCGAGCGGCGGCTGGCGCGGCTCGGTCGTCGCGCCGATGATCTCAGCGCGATTCTAGTGACTCATGAACACAGCGACCATATAAAGGGTGTGTTGCCGCTGGCGCGCAAATACGGCATTCCTGTGTTCAGCAGTTTCGGCACCGCCGATTACGGTGAGATGCGCAAGTTCGCACACTGGCAGCCTCTGCAGTTGGGGCGGCACATCGATATTGCCGGTATTGATGTCCTGCCGGTGGCGGTGCCACACGATGCACGTGAGCCCTGTCAGTTTGTGCTGTGTCACCGAAAAAAGACCTTCGGGCTGCTCACCGACTTGGGTAGTATTACGCCATTCGTCAGAGAACAGTATGGACACTGTGACGCCCTGCTGTTGGAGTGCAATCACGATGTGCCAATGTTGCAGCAGGGGCCTTACCCGGCGTCGCTGAAGCGGCGGGTCGGCGGTGACTGGGGTCACCTGAACAATGAACAGGCGGCGGATTTACTGAACAGTGTCACGGTGGAACGCCTTCAGCATGTGGTGATGGCCCATCTGAGTGAACAGAACAATACCCCCGACCTGGCCAGGGCGGCGGTGGTACCGAGTTTGGCCAACAGCGAGGCATTGCTGTCGGCAGATCAAGAAGCTGGCTTCGGCTGGCTGGATATCGCATAGAGCGAATGAGGCAGACCATGGAAAAACGCGAGGAGTTGTATTCGGGCAAAGCGAAATCGGTGTACAAAACCGATGATCCGGATCGCTATATTCTCACTTTCAGAAACGACACATCGGCCTTCGATGGCGTTAAGGTTGAACAGCTCGATCGCAAGGGCATGGTCAACAACAAGTTCAATGCTTTCATTATGGAAAAGCTGCAGCAGGCGGGTGTGCCCACCCACTTCGAGCGTCTGCTGAACGACAGTGAAGCGCTGGTGAAGCGTCTGGATATGCTGCCCATCGAGTGTGTGGTGCGCAATATTGCGGCCGGTTCCATCGTCAAGCGTCTGGGTGTGCAGGAAGGTCTGGAGCTGAATCCGCCGACCTTCGAAACCTTTCTGAAAAACGACGCGCTGCATGATCCCATGATCAATGAGTCGCATATCCGCAGTTTTGGCTGGGCGACCGATGACCAGATGACGCGTATGCGTGAGTTGACCTATCAGGTGAACGACATTCTCAAGGCGCTGTTTCTCGATGCCGGCATGCTGCTGGTCGACTATAAACTGGAGTTTGGCGTTTTCAGCGACGGTGAAATCTATCTGGGCGATGAGTTCTCGCCTGACGGTTGCCGTATCTGGGACAAGGAAACCCGTGAGAAACTCGACAAAGATCGCTTCCGTCAGGATCTGGGCAATGTTGTCGAATCCTACGAGCTGGTCGGACGCCGCCTGGGCATGAACTTTGATGCCTGATTATCATTGCGGCGAGTGATGCAGATGATGAAAAAAGCCCGGTTATTCACACCGGGCTTTTTTTTGTCGCCAGTTCAAGGCTGCTGGCGCTCCCCAGGAACTGGCATTCCGAGTTTGCTTTAATGAATACTAGTCCGGCGTGCCGTCAGCGACAGGCGAGCAGGCGATAGCGCGTGTTTTTCTCTCCAAAGGAAAGGCGATTATGGTGCAGAGTGCACACAGTGAGCCCCATCGAACAGGGCGTGCCGGTTGGTTACGTGCCTCGGTGCTGGGGGCTAACGACGGCATTGTTTCGACCGCGAGCCTGCTGCTGGGCATGGCCGCTGCTGGTGCGAGCAACGGCACCTTGCTGCTCAGCGGGGTTGCGGGGCTGGTGGCCGGGGCTATGTCGATGGCTGCCGGTGAATACGTATCGGTCAGCTCCCAGGCGGATATCGAACACGCCGATATTGAGTTTGAGCGCCAGGAGCTGGAGGCAAACCCCAGTCAGGAGCACGCCGAGTTGGCGCATATTTATCGGCAGCGGGGACTGGATGCCGATACCGCCGATATCGTGGCGACCCAGTTGATGGAGTTCGATGCCCTGGATGCCCACAGCCGCGACGAAATCGGTATTTCGCCAGAGCAGAAGGCAAGACCGATGCAGGCGGCGATATCATCTGGCTTGAGTTTCAGCGTGGGCGCGGCCTTGCCACTTGCGCTGGTTCTGATGCTCAAGCCCGGCCTGCTGCTCTCGGTGATGCCCATCGCCTGTATTCTTTTTCTTGCTGCGTTGGGCGCCCTGTCGGCCTGGGTCGGCGGAGCGCCGATCCTGCGAGCCAGTTTGAGAGTGACCTTCTGGGGCGCTGGCGCCATGGCGCTGACCGGCCTGGTGGGGCGACTGTTTGGTGTCGCGCTGTAGACCTGCATACGATACAGAGGTGAGTTTGTGAGCCTGTTTCCCACGCCGCTGGTACCCAGCACGCCCTACCGTTTGGCTTCGCGGCTGGACTTGTTGCTTCGCCGCCGTCTTTGGGCGCAAATCCTGTTGGCGATGGCTCTGGGGATTGGGCTGGGTTTGAGTTTGGCACCCAGTGGCGGTGCGTTGGTTGAGGCGTCTACCGCCAACTTGCTGGCGGCTTGGCTGGCACTGCCCGGTCGTCTGTTTCTGGCCATTATTCAGATGGTGGTGGTTCCCTTGGTGCTGTCGTCCATTATCCTCGGCATCGCCAGTTCGGGAGATGCGGACTTTTTGCGCCGCATCGGGTTTCGCATAGCGCCGTACTTTCTCGCCACTACCTGTGTCGCGGTCGCACTGGGGGCGGCGGTGGCACTGTGGCTGGCGCCGGGCCAATACATCACGATCGAGAATCTGGAGGCCCCCGCGTCGGTCGTCGGTGTGGCTGAGCCGCTGTCGATGGCATCGCTGCCCGATCAGATCATCGGTTTAATTCCCGCCAATCCCAGCAGTGCACTGGTGTCGGAATCCATGTTTCAGATTGTCGTATTGGCGATTTTTGTCGCTATTGCGCTGGTATCGATTAGCGATCGTCGTGCGAAACCGCTGTTGGACTTGTGTGTGTCGGTCCAGGACATTTCCATGAAAATTGTCAGTTGGGCAATGGCCCTGGCACCGGCAGCGGTGTTCGGACTGCTCGCACAAATCAGTGTGCAGGTGGGTTTCGATGCCATTGTCGGCGTTGCCAGCTATATGGGAACTGTTTTGCTGGGGCTGTTATTGCTGCTGATGTTTTATATGGTGATTGTGGCGCTGTTTGCTCGGCGTTCACCGCTGGCTTTTCTGCGGGCGATCTCTGGTGTACAGCTACTGGCATTTTCCACCTCCAGTTCGGCAGCCGTAATGCCGTTGTCAATGAAGACCGCCGAGACCCAGCTAAACGTTTCACCGTCGGTATCCCAGTTTGTGGTGCCCCTCGGGGCGACCGTCAATATGGACGGCACGGCGCTTTACCAAGTCGTCGCCGCGGTCTTTCTGACCCAGGTCTACGGCGTCGATCTGAGCCTGCCTCAGCTGGCCTTACTGGCGGCGACCACGGTGGGGGCGTCCATTGGTTCGCCGAGTACTCCCGGAGTGGGGATCGTAATTCTGGCGACGATTGTTCAGGGCATGGGCGTGCCGGCGGAGGGGATAGCCCTGATTCTCGGCGTCGACCGCATTCTCGATATGAGTCGCACGGCGGTGAATGTGAGTGGTGATCTGACCGCCTGTGTCGTCATGGAGCGGGTGCTGGGCGACGACACCTTGCCGCCGTCGGTCACGACGCAGGAGTGAATGCTGCGGCAACGTGCCGCATTGTCCGGCCCTATTAAGCGGTATAGTGTTGACAGGCAGTGAGTCGTGTAGCGCTCACGACCCAGTCAAGGAGAGCCGGGATGAGGCATCACAGGTTTTTTCCAATCTTATTGGCATCGCTTTTGGGTACGGTAACGGCAGCCCATGCTGCTGGTAACGAGGCCGCGCTAAAGGCGGATGCGGTCAGCTTGGTAAAGCAGTTTGCGGGGCAGCTGAAACCCCGTCTCAAGCAAGCCATGCAAGAGGGTGTGAATCGCCCCGGGATTTCCGGAGGCTCATTTGTTTGAGTCAGGCCGCAATGGCAGACTCCTCCTCCTGGCGATAGTACGCCATTTCAAATTCCACCG
>MDTC01036092.1_pt1 | contig 11007 bp, 10 predicted proteins | sample 811181 | NCBI WGS metagenome assembly MDTC01 (sample SAMN05326644, study PRJNA326480) | marine metagenome | isolation source: seawater | place: Pacific Ocean: North | collected 2011 | reverse complement strand
GATGGAACTCCAAACACAGCTCATACTACAAATCCGGTTCCTTGTTTTGCGATTAATACAGGATTTAATAAAATAGAAAATGGGAAATTAGCGGATATTGCCCCTACCATATTGCAAATAATGGACGTTAAAATCCCAAATGAAATGACAGGAAACAGTTTAATAAGATAAGAAATGGAACAAATAAAAAATTACATAAACGACAATAAAAATAGATTTATTAATGAGTTAGTTGATCTTTTAAAAATACCTTCAATTTCTGCAGATCCGGCTTACAAGCAAGATGTGCTTAATTGTGCTGATGAAGTGGCAAAATCCATGAAGAATGCAGGCGCAGAGAAAATTGAAATTTGCAAAACAAATGGCTATCCAATTGTGTATGGAGAGAAAATAGTAGATACTGATTTGCCAACTGTTTTGATATATGGACATTATGATGTGCAGCCTGCCGACCCTTTAGAACTATGGGAAAGCGGACCGTTTGATCCTGTTATTAAAAAGACGGACATACATCCTGAAGGAGCTATTTTTGCTAGAGGGGCTTGTGATGATAAAGGACAGTTTTATATGCATATAAAGGCTTTTGAACTTATGATCAATACAGCTACATTGCCATGTAATATTAAATTTATGATTGAAGGGGAAGAAGAAGTAGGGTCAGAAAATCTAGGGGTTTTTGTAAAAGATAATAAAGAAAGATTAAAATGCGATGCAATACTAATTTCAGATACAGGAATCATTGCAAATGATACGCCATCTATTACAACAGGGTTGAAGGGGCTTAGTTATCTTGAGGTGGAAGTTACTGGTCCTAATCGTGATCTGCATTCAGGATTATATGGAGGGGCAGTTGCAAACCCAATTAATATTCTGTGTGAGATGATATCAAAAATGAAAGATGAAAATAATCATATTGCTATCCCCGGCTTCTATGATAATGTAATGGAGTTGTCAACTGAAGAAAGAGTAGAAATGGCTAGAGCACCTTTTTCATTGGATAAATATAAGAAGGAGTTAGATCTTCCTGATATTCATGGAGAAGAAGGATATACTACTATGGAGCGAACTGGGATTCGACCGACATTAGATGTAAATGGAATTTGGGGAGGATATACTGGCGAGGGGGCAAAAACTGTAATCCCTTCAAAAGCATATGCAAAGATTTCTATGCGCTTAGTTCCTAAACAAAGTGATGAAGAAATAACAGAGTTATTTTCCGATTACTTTTCAAGTATAGCTCCAAATTCAGTAAAAGTTAAAGTTACTCCTCATCACGGAGGAGAACCTTATGTTTCCCCAACTGATATTCCAGCTTATTTGGCCGCAAGTAAAGCAATGGAAACTACTTATGGCAAAAAACCAGTTCCTGTGAAGAGTGGAGGATCTATACCGATTGTTGCACTTTTCGAAAAAGAATTAGGGGTAAAATCTATACTACTTGGTTTTGGTTTGGATTCAGATGCTATTCACTCCCCTAATGAGCATTATGGAATTTTCAATTATTTAAAGGGCATAGAGACAATACCGTATTTTTTTGAGTATTATGCAAAGTCTCGTTAAAACATGAATAGGTCTAATGTTTTAGCATTATTATTGATTTTAACAATTAGTTGTAATAGTCAAGAAAAAGAAAAAAAAGTGATTAAACAACACAAATATACAAATGCTTTAGTTTCCGAAACTAGCCCTTATTTACTTCAGCATGCTCATAATCCTGTTCATTGGTATCCATGGAATGAAGTAGCTCTAGAAAAAGCACAGAAAGAAAATAAATTATTACTTATTAGCATTGGTTATTCCGCTTGTCATTGGTGTCATGTTATGGAACACGAAAGTTTTGAAGACTCTACAGTTGCTAAAATAATGAATGATAATTTTATTTGTATAAAAGTAGACAGGGAAGAGCGGCCAGATATAGATCAGTTGTACATGACAGCTGTGCAATTGATGAATCAAAGAGGTGGATGGCCTCTTAATTGCGTAGCATTACCTAATGGAAAACCTTTTTGGGGAGGCACTTATTTCAGAAAAGAAGATTGGAAGAAAGAAATTTTGGGCCTTGCAAGCATATATAAAAAAGATCCAAATAGAGTTATTGAGTTTGCAGATAGACTTACTTTAGGGATTCAGCAAGTGGAAAATCTTGGAATGAATATGCAAGAGGCAGATTTTACATGGCAGGATTTAGATAATATGGTTGACGCTTGGGTTGAACGTTTTGACAATAGAGAAGGAGGAAGTGATGGCGCTCCAAAATTCCCTATGCCAAATACATATAGTTTTTTATTAAAGTATGCGCATTTAGTTAAAAACACTGATATATTGGATCATATTGAACTCACATTAGATAAAATGGCTTTTGGAGGAATTTACGATCAAATTGGAGGGGGATTTGCACGTTACTCAGTAGATAACTCTTGGAAAGTTCCTCATTTTGAAAAAATGCTTTATGATAATGCTCAGATGGTTAGTTTATATTCTGAAGCGTATTTAAAATTTAGAAATCCATTGTATAAGGAGATAGTTTTTGAAACATTGGAATTTGTTCAGCGAGAGCTAATGGGAAAGAATGGAGCATTTTATTCGGCCTTGGATGCCGATAGCGAAGGAGAGGAAGGAAAATTTTATGTATGGAACAAAGCCGAGCTTAAATTATGTCTTGGTGAAGATTTTGAAATATTCAAAGATTACTATAATATAAACAAAAAAGGTCTATGGGAGCACGGGAACTATATTTTACTTAAAAAGAAGACTAAAAAACAAATTTCTAAAAAGCATACTGTTTCTTTTTCTGGTTTGGAAGATAAAATTAAAGCATGGAAAAAAATCTTAATGAAACAAAGAGATAAGCGTATTCGTCCAGGACTGGACGACAAATCATTATCTTCTTGGAATGGGCTTATGCTGAAAGGTTATATAGATGCATATATGGTTTTTGGAGAGGAGAAGCATTTAGCTGTAGCATTGCAGAATGCTAACTTCATAGTTAATACACAAATGCAAAATGACGGGAAGTTATGGCACTCTTATAAAGATGGACGTTCAACTATTAATGCTTATTTGGAAGACTATGCCCTTTTAAGCTCTGCATTTATTCGTCTTTATGAAGCTACTTTTGATGAAATATGGTTAAGAAGATCAGAGCAACTAGTTTCGTATTCTTTAGAAAACTTTTATGATAACAATTCCGGGATGTTCTATTTTACTTCTAAGTTAGATCCAGCATTGGTTGCCCGAAAAATGGAAATTAACGATAATGTAATTCCAGCTTCTAACTCTGTAATGGCAAACGTTTTGTATGATTTAGGGACTCTTTTAGATAAGGATAATTATAAGCAAAGAGCTATTATTATAGCAAATAATGTAAGGCCAGATATGCAAAAATATGCTTCTGCTGGATATGCTAATTATGGTAATTTGATATTGAAAGAAATTAATCCTTATTATGAGGTAGCTGTTGTAGGTAAAGATGCTCATACTAAAGCCATGGAGTTGAATCAGACATATATTCCAAATAAATTATTGCTTGGCACTTCTCAAAGTAGTGAAATGGAGCTTTTGCAAAAAAAATACATACAAGGCAGTACTATGATTTATGTTTGTGAGCATAAAGTATGTCAGATGCCAACTAGTAATATAATGAAGGCACAAAAACTAATGAAATAATGAGTCATCTATTTGAAGAAAAGCAGAAGTTTACACAATGGTGGGTATGGTCACTCTTATTATTGCCAATTATTATAACTGCGTCATTTTCTTTGCCTCCTAATTCAGGCCCGGGTGTAATTATAGCACTTGTAATCCCATTGTTGTTTTATTTTTTTGAACTAAGAGTACAAGTAAATGAACAAGGGTTGAATTATCAATTCTTCCCAATTCATTTTAGATCATATAGAATTAAAAAGAGTGACATAGAGAAAATAGAAGCTTTAAAGTACAAGCCATTAGGTGATTATGGTGGCTGGGGTATTCGATATGGGTTTAAGGGGAAATGTTATAATGTAAAAGGTGATTTAGGCGTTAAAGTTTTTTTAAAAAACGGATCATATATTTTATTTGGGAGTCAAAGGCATAAAGAATTAGAAAAGAGTTTGCAAAAAATTATTGAACAATAATTAAGAAATAGTTCTTTTTGCCTTTTTGTACTAGTATATATTTTTCGTTTAATAAGTTGTCTTTTGACAATTGGAAATCTTCCGTAATTTTTTCTTTATTTATACTTATAGCATTTGAGGATATCATTCTTCGTGCACTTCCTTTAGATTCAAAGATTCGAGTTTTTTCAGCAAGGACATCCAAGATGTCAGAGTTTAAATGTGCTTTTTTTATGTTAAATTTCGGAACTCCATCAAAAACAGCAAGGAAAGTATCTTCATCTAAACATTGTAAGTCATTAGCCGTAGAATTGCCAAATAAAATATTAGATGCCTTTAGTGCCATTTCTAAATCTTTTTTCCCATGCACTCTTGTAGTCACTTCCTTTGCAATTGTTTTTTGTAATAATCTTAAATGAGGACTTTCTTTATGATTTAAAATCAACTCTTTAATTTCATCTTCAGATAAAAGTGTGAAAATCTTAATATAATTTTTAGAATCTTCATCAGAAGAATTTAACCAAAACTGATAAAATTTATAAGGAGAGGTTTTTGCCTTATCTAGCCAGATATTCCCACTTTCTGTTTTCCCAAATTTTCCTCCGTCTGCTTTTTCAATAAGAGGAGTAGTCACAGCAAATGCTTTTCCTTCACCTTTTCTCCTAATAAGTTCAGTCCCACTTACAATGTTTCCCCATTGATCAGAACCTCCTAACTGGACTTTACAATTTTTATTTTTCCAGAGCCAGTAAAAATCATACCCCTGTACTAATTGATATGAGAACTCTGTAAAGCTCATGCCTGTTTCTAATCTATTTTTTACTGAATCTTTAGCCATCATATAATTTATGGACATATGCTTTCCTATATCACGTATAAAATCTAAAAAAGAAAACTCTTTAAGCCAAGTATAATTATTTACTATCTCTGCCGAGGCTTCCCCACAATTAAAATCCAAGAATTTCTTCAATTGTTTTGTTAAAGAGGTTATGTTATGCTCTAATGTTTTCTCACCTAGTAAATTGCGCTCTTTATTTTTTCCTGAAGGGTCTCCTACCATTCCAGTAGCTCCGCCAACTAAAGCAAAGGGTTTATGCCCACATCTTTGTAGGTGCACTAAAATCATAATTTGAACTAAGCTCCCAATATGCAAGGAATCTGCTGTTGGATCAAATCCAATATAAGCAGCAGTCATTTCTTTCTCAAACTGCTCCTCTGTACCTGGAACGATATCGTGTATCATCCCTCGCCATTTTAATTCTTTTATAAAGTCCACTCTAAATTATTTTTCTCAAAAATATATAAATTATTAAATCTAAGCTATAACATATGCAGGCTAAATTCTAAACTAGTATCTTTGCTATATGATATTTGTTACTGGAGGGACTGGCTTAGTTGGCTCACACGTTTTATTAAAATTAGCTCAGCAATCTAAAGAGTTTAAAGCCCTTAAAAGAGCATCCTCCTCTTTGGATGTTTGCAAAAGTATTTTCACCTATTATAAAGCAGATGATCTCTTCAGTAAAATAAATTGGTTTGAAGGAGATATGAATGATATCCCCTCATTAGAAGAGGGAATGAAAGATTGCGACTTTATTTTACATTGCGCAGGTATTGTTTCTTATTCTCCATCTGACATTCAACTTTTGAAGAAAGTAAACATTGAGGGCACTGCAAATGTGATGAATATTGCTTTAACTTCTGGTATAAAAAAGGTAGGTTTTGTGAGTTCAATTGCGGCCTTAGGGCGCAATTCTATTTCTGGGATAGTTGATGAAGAATGTCATTTTAAAGCTACAAAAATAGATAGTAATTACGCTCTAAGTAAATATTTTTCTGAGCAAGAGGTGTGGCGTGCTTCTGGAGAAGGGTTGGATGTTGTAATTATAAACCCATCGGTTATTTTAGGCCCTGGTAATTGGGTAAAAGGGAGCTCTCAAATTTTTGAAAAAATTTATAACGGATTGAAATTTTATACCAATGGAAGCACAGGTTATGTTGATGTAGTTGATGTAGCAGAATCAGTAATTCAATTGTTATTCTCTGATATAAAAAATGAAAGATTCATTGTTAATGGGGCTAATCTTAAATATCGTGATTGTTTTGATAGGATCGCTGTAGCTCTTGGAAAAACAAAAGCAACTATAAAAATCACTCCTTTTTTAAAGGAAATTATTTGGAGGATTGAAGCGATAAAGTTTCTAATTACAGGAAAACCCCCTCTTATCACAAAAGAAACTGCTAATAGTGCAATGACTAAGAGTTCTTTTTCTACGGATAAAATTCAAGCAAAAATTGGTTTTCAGTTTACTAACATTGACGCTACAATTAATAAATATGCAAATTGGTTTATCTCTGATCAAGCTTAGACTTTTCTTTTGTTAGTTGCTCCAATATATTTGTATACATTTCTTCTAATTTTTCAGGATCTTTAGAGTAGTAATCAATATTCTCTATAAAATTTTTTTTAGAAATTTTGTTTTTTTTGTAAATATCAAAATAGGTATTAGATAATTTGATTTTAGCATTTTCTATATCTTGAATTTTATTTAACTCAAAGGACGCTTCTTCTAAATGAATTTCTTTTAAAACAGTTTCAAACGTTGTTTGTGGCAAGATATTCTTTGGTATTTTTTTCTCAGAGTTAGAACATGAGAATAATAAACAAGCTAGTATTAATAAATAAATTTTCATTTTTCAAAGATATTAGATTTACTATATTCATTTATGTATATTTGCGGTAGTTATTAACCAATCAAAATTTTTCATGAAAAAATTAATGTATTTATTTGTTGCAGCTATCATGTTTGCTTTCACTGCCTGTGGAGGTGGAGAAACTGCAACGGAAGAAACTGCAACGGAAGAAACTGCAACGGAAGAAACTGCAACGGAAGAAGTTGCTGAAGATACTACTGCTGCTGAAGAAGCAGAGGCTACTGAAGAAGCAGAGGCTACTGAAGAAGCTGCTGAATAAGCAACTCTCCTATCTTTAAGAAAATCAAAGACAACTTAGGTTGTCTTTTTTTATAGTTTAACTCATTTATAAATTAAATAAAAAAGAAAATGAAAAATATAATATATTTATGCCTTATGACTATTATGCTTGCTTTCTCCGCTTGCGGAGGAGGAGAAACTGCAACCGAAGAAACTGTTATAGAGACTATTTTGTGTGCTGATCGTTGTCAAAAGGCATGTTGTTTAGGCTGTAAATCTACTGAAGGCGATAAAAAATGTATCATTTTAGCAGATGGTTCAATGCCTTGTTGCATTCCTGAAGAGCAGTAAAGTAAAGAATAGATTTACGATAAGTATGAATCACATGACCATTAATTATTCAATAGTTTTTTATTTTATCTATTGAAAGTAAGGCGCATTCCATTTCGACTTTCATTAAAATTACCATGTTCATATGCAATATGGCCATTAATTAAAGTGTGAGTGATTTTGGTGTTAAATGTTTCACCTTCAAAAGGAGACCAGCCACATTTATATAAGATATTGTCTTTTTTTACCTGCCATCTATTATTTAAGTCCACTAGTACTAAATCAGCAAAATATCCTTCACGGATAAACCCTCTGTTTTCTATTTTAAAACAAATTGCTGGGTTATGACACATTTTTTCTACAACTTTTTCGATATTCATTTTGCCTCTTTTAAAGAACTCTAACATAGCAGGAAGTGCGTGCTGAACTAATGGGCCGCCAGAAGGAGCGTTAAAATAAGTGTTGTTTTTTTCTTCTAATGTATGCGGGGCATGATCTGTAGCTATTACATCTAACTTGTCATCTAAGAGCGCTTGAAATAAAGCATTTTTGTCACTTTCTTTTTTCACTGCTGGATTCCATTTTATCAGTGTGTCTTTTTCTGTATAATTGGTTTCATCAAACCAAAGATGATGAATACAGACTTCTGCAGTAATCCTTTTGTCTTTTAATGGTACTTTATTGGTTAATAATTCAATTTCTTTTTCAGTTGAAATGTGAAAAATATGTAAGCGAGTGTTATGCTTCTTTGCTAATGCAACAGCTAGTGAAGATGATTTAAAGCAGGCTTCAGTACTTCTAATTTTTGGGTGCTCTGACATTGAGACCTCTTCACCATATTGAGCTTTTGCTTTTGCAATATTTTCTTTAATTATTCTTTCGTCTTCACAGTGAACAGCAATTAGCATAGGTGATTTAGCAAAAATTTCCTCTAAAACATTTTTGTTATCTACAAGCATATTTCCTGTTGATGAACCCATAAATATTTTTATTGCTCCAACATTTTTGGGGTTTGTTTTAAGTATTTCCTCCAAATTATTATTGCTTGCCCCCATAAAAAAAGAATAATTTGCAATTGATGTTTTTGAAGCGATTTGGTATTTTTCTTCTAACAATTCTTGTGTTAAGACTTGAGGATTAGTATTTGGCATCTCCATAAAAGAGGTTATTCCGCCAGCAACAGCCGCTTTACTTTCACTATAAATATTTGCCTTATGTGTAAGGCCCGGCTCTCTGAAATGCACTTGATCATCAATAACTCCTGGCAATAAATACAAGCCTTCTGCATCAATTAGTTGGTCCGCATCAATTGTTATCTTTGGAGAGATTTTTTTAATTTTCTGATTTTCAATTAGCACATCTGACCGGTAAGTTCTCCCCTCATTAACCAGTTTTGCATTTTTTATTAATGTTAGCATTTTATCTTCCCCAGCTTCTAAAAAAACTTTTAATTTTCATTTCTAACACTCCAAGTACTGCCTCCATAAAAATACCACTACTCATTTTTGAGTCTCCTTCAGCTCTATCGGTAAAAATGACAGGAACTTCTACTAGATTAAAACCATACTTCCAGGCTTTGAATTTCATTTCAATTTGAAAAGCATACCCTACAAATTGAATCTTTTTCAGTTTAATAGTTTCTAAAACTTTCCTATTATAACATTTAAATCCAGCTGTAGAGTCATGGATTGGCATTCCTGTAATTAGTTTAACATATTTTGAGGCAAAAAAAGACATAAGCAATCTAGCCATTGGCCAATTTACAATATTAACACCTTTAACATAGCGAGAGCCAATTGAAACATCTCCTCCATCAATAGCACTTGCTTCATATAGTCTAATTAAGTCGTCAGGATTATGAGAAAAATCAGCATCCATCTCAAAAATAAATTGATAATGTCTATTTAATGCCCATTTAAAACCATGAATGTAAGCGGTCCCTAAACCTAATTTTCCAGTTCGTTCCTCAATGTGTAGTTGATCAGGATATTGTTGCTGTAATTTTTTCACAATATTAGCAGTCCCATCAGGAGATCCATCATCAATAATTAAAATATGAAATAGTTTTTCTAATGAAAAGACCTTGAGAATAATCTTTTCAATATTTTCTTTCTCATTATAAGTAGGAATAATTATTAAACTATCAGTCATTTTGCAAAAATAAGTAAACTACTGTATAAAATGATTATTGTGCAGATCTTTTGATATCCTCTACAACGCTAGGATCTAAAAGTGTGCTTGTATCTCCTATATTTTCTGTATTACCTTCAGCAATTTTTCTAAGAATTCGTCTCATAATTTTTCCTGATCGGGTTTTAGGAAGCCCATTTACAAATTGGATTTTATCTGCTTTTGCAATTGGGCCAACTTCTTTCGCTACAAAATCATTAATTTCTTTTTTAAGCAGATCATTATTAGCTACTTCATTATGACAAATTACATAGGCATAAACGCCATTTCCTTTAATCGGATGAGGAAATCCTACAATAGCTGTTTCACAAACATTTGGGTGCTCATCCATTGCACTTTCAATTTCAGCAGTTCCTAAATTATGTCCAGACACAATAAGCACATCATCTACCCTCCCTGTTATTCGGTACATCCCATTTTCATCTCTTAAGCACCCATCCCCTGTAAAATATTTATTATGGAAAGCGGAAAAATAAGTTTCTTTAAATCTTTTATGATCACCATAAATTGTCCTTGCAATTGAGGGCCAAGGAAATTTTATACACAATCTTCCTTCAACAGAATTTCCTTCAAGTTCATTCCCTTTTTCGTTAACTAAACAAGGCTGGATTCCAGGAAGAGGCAAAGTGGCAAAAGAGGGTTTTGCAGGAGTTACATTTGCTAAATTAGAAATCATTATTCCGCCTGTTTCTGTCTGCCACCAAGTATCTACAATAGGACAATTATCTTTCCCAATTTCTTTATTGTACCAATGCCAAGCATCTTCATTTATTGGCTCCCCAACTGTTCCCAAAACCTTCAATGATGATAAATCATAAGGAGTTACAAATTCCATTCCCTTCGCTTCTAATGCACGAATAGCAGTTGGTGCGGTGTAAAAAATATTGATTTGATTTTCTTCAATAATTTTCCAAAAACGTCCGGCATCTGGATAAGAAGGGGTTCCCTCAAACATTACAGTTGTTGCTCCTGCTAGAAGAGGCCCATAAACAATGTAAGAGTGCCCTGTTATCCATCCAATATCTGCAGTACACCAATAAATATCCCCATCTTCATATTGGAAAACGTTTCTGAAAGAATATTCAGTATATATCATGTAACCAGCAGTGGAGTGCTGTATTCCTTTAGGCTTTCCGGTTGACCCAGAGGTGTATAAAATAAAAAGAGGGTCTTCAGAATCCATTATTTCAATTGGACAATCAGAATTAGAATTTTCCATCTGCTCATGCCACCAAAAATCTCTGTTCTTTTGCATATTGATATTACTCTTTGTTCTTTTCAAAACAATGCATCTTTCAATAGATGGAGTGCTTTTCATGGCCTCATCAGAAATTTCTTTTAGAGGGGTTGTTTTATCTCCTCTAAATCCTCCATCAGCAGTTATTAATAATTTGCAAGTAGCATCATTAATTCTTTCAGATAATGATTTTGCAGAAAATCCAGCAAAGACAACAGAATG
>MDTC01188394.1_pt1 | contig 11009 bp, 12 predicted proteins | sample 811181 | NCBI WGS metagenome assembly MDTC01 (sample SAMN05326644, study PRJNA326480) | marine metagenome | isolation source: seawater | place: Pacific Ocean: North | collected 2011 | reverse complement strand
TTTAATGGCGGAGAGGGTGGGATTCGAACCCACGAACGAGTTGCCCCGTTGCTGGTTTTCAAGACCAGTGCTTTCAACCGCTCAGCCACCTCTCCGAGAATTATTAGACTTATTACTATCAATATACCCAAATAACAATATTGATTAATTTATTCTTTCTAGTTTTGAGTTTTTTTTTATGTTAATTAAAAAAGTGCTTAAAAACTTAATAACTATTTATATTTTACTAGGTTTATCATTTTTACAAACTAATGTTTTCGCTAGCAATCCTGATTTCAATATATGGGTAAAAAATTTTAAAACAAAAGCTATTGAGTCAGGAGTTTCAAAGAAAGTTGTAGATGACGTGATGTCAAATGCAATCTTCTTACCCAAAGTAATAGAGTACGATAGATTTCAGCCTGAATTTTATGAAGATACTTATACGTATATTAAAAAGCGAACAAATAAGAAAAAAGTAAAAAAGGGTTTGGCTTTCTACAAAAAAGAAAAATCTTCAATAGATAAAATTGAAAAAGAATTTTTAGTTGAGAAAGAATTACTATTAGCTTTAATGGGCATAGAAACTAATTTTGGTAATTATCTTGGTAAAATGGATATCGTTTCTTCATTGGCCACATTAAGTTTTGACAAAAGAAGGAGTGAATTTTTTACGAAAGAATTGATAATATTATTAAATCTTGTAGATAAAAACATAATTGAAAAAAATATATTATTTGGTTCTTGGGCAGGGGCTTTTGGGAATTTTCAATTTATGCCCAGAACGATTAGAAATTACGCGATTGATTATAACAAAAATTCTACAATAGAATTAAAAAAAGTGGATGACTCTTTTGCTTCCGCTGCAAATTATCTTAAAAAAATTGGTTGGAAAAAAAACACTCCGTGTTTTACTAAAATTAATTTAAGCAAAAAAACTCCAAGTCGATACCTTAACACTTCTGCAAGAAATATTAAAAATAAGAAAAAAATCAGATATTTTAAGAAATATATTAAAAATTATAATGATCTTAAAATTGATGATAATTTAGTGGGAGCTATTATAACACCTGATAAAGATATTATACCCGGATCAAATAACTACACCCCAGCTTATTTAGTGTATAGTAATTATGAAAAAGTTTTAAATTGGAATCGATCTTTGAGATTTGCTCTTGCTGTTTGTACCTTAAAAAACAATTTTAAAAATGAAATATAAATTAATTTTTTTATTTTTTTTGGCATCTTGCACTACTTATTCAAGTAACTTTGGAAATAAATCAGGATATTCTGCAAGTGGATTTGCATATATTGATGAGAATATAATCGACGATCAAAAAAATGATAATTTTTATATTTCTCAAAACAAATTAAGAGTTGGCAATAAAATAAGAATCATAAATCCAAGTAATGATAAATTTTTAGAACTTAAAATTAAAAGGAAATTTAAGTATGATAATTTTTACAAAGTTTTAATTTCAAAAAGCGTTGCCGAAAAATTAAATTTGTCACTTGAATTTCCATTTGTTGAAATACATGAAATTAAAATAAATAAATCTTTTGTAGCTAAAAAAGCAACGACTAATATTGAAGAAAAAAAAATTGCAAGCAAGGCTCCTGTGGAAAAAATAAATATAAATAATATCTCTAAAGAGAAGCAAATATTAAGCAAGAAAGCACAAACTTATTCAATTTTAGTAGCAGAGTTTTATAACTATGATTCTGCTGAATTTTTAAAAGAAAGGCTTTCACTTGTTTTAAAAGATTCTAATTATCATTTAATATATATAAATAAAAAAAGTAAAAAAAATTATCAATTATTTATGGGCCCATATAAGACTATTAATAAACTTAAAAATGACTACATTGTATTAGCTGATTCAAATTTTGAAGACTTAGACATTAAAATTAATGATTAATTATATTAAATACATTTTCATATTTTGCTTATTGTGGTCTTTCAATGTCCATACAAAGCCAAAAATTCAAATGAAAACTGGAATCCTCATTGACTTTCACACTGATAAAATACTTTATGAACTTGAGCCTGATATGAGTATTTGGCCGGCGTCTATGACAAAAATCATGACAGCAATAGTTGCTTTTGATTTATTAAAATCAGACAAGCTTTCTTTAGATGACAAAATAACTATTTCAGAGAATGCTTGGAGAATGTCCCAAGCTGGTTATTCTTCTATGTTTATAATGGTTAATGATCAAATATCAGTAGAAAATTTATTAAGAGGAATAATCGTGGCATCTGGAAATGATGCGTGCGTTGCACTAGCTGAAGGAATTGCTGGCACGGAAGAAAATTTTGCAGTTTTGATGAATGACAAAGCTGCTGAAATAGGTATGGATAATTCAAATTTTTCTAACGCATCCGGTTTAAATGATCCTGAAAATTATTCTACGGTAAGAGATGTAGCTTTAATGTCAAAATATTTGATCAAAAATTATCCTAGTTACTATGAATATTTCAAAGAAACGGAATTTACTTGGGATAGAACAGGAGGCCAGCCTATTACACAACAAAATAGAAATACGCTACTTTTTAAAAATTTAGGTGTCGATGGGATTAAGACAGGACATTTAGCAGTAGAAGAATACTCTCTAGCAAGTTCTATAATGAAGGAGTCAAGAAGACTAATTGCGGTTGGAAGTGGTTTTAAAACTGCAACTTCTAGGTCACAACAATCGCGTAAGTTACTTACATGGGGTCTGACCAATACACAAACTTATGAAATAGCAAAAAAGGAAAAAACTATTTTTGAAATCGATACATGGCTTGGTCAAAAAAAAATGACTCCAGGTTATACTAAGGAGGATGTATATTTTACCTTAGATAAGAAAAATTTAAGAGATTTTAATGTTTTTATAGAATATCCAGGTCCTCTAAAAGCTCCAATACAACAAGACGACATAATCGCGTCAATAAAAATTTACAACAAAGATGAATTGTTAGAAACTGTACCAATTTATGCAGCAGAAAAAGTAAAAAAAATAAATTTTTTATTGAGTCTTTTTACGTCATTAAATTATATGATTTGGGGAGATGTATAAAAAAAAATTCTTCTTTATCGTTTTTGAAGGAGTTGAGGGTACCGGAAAAAGTTACCAGATCAACAAACTTTTTAATAGCTTAAAAAAATTAGGCTACAGAGCAATCAAAACTAGAGAGCCAGGCGGCTCTGTTACAGCTGAAAAAATTAGAAATTTAATATTTTCAAAGAAAGCTAATAATTTTGATAAGATTACAGATTATTACTTAATGAATGCTGCTAGAAATGAGCATATTAAAAAGACTATTTTATTTGCAAAAAAAAATAAAAAAATAGTTATTTCTGACAGATTTACAGATTCAACCTATGCGTACCAAGTAGTTGGAAATAAAATTGATAAAAATATTAATTTAATCAATCAAAAATATATTTTAAAGGATTTAAAACCAAATTTAACTATAATATTAAAATCTAATTTTAAAACAATTTATTCTAGAATGACAAAAAGAAATAAAAGTAATAAATTTGATAAGTTAAAAACTAGTTTTTATAAAAAAGCTCAAAATGCATTCTTATTTTTAGCAAAAAAAAAAAATAATTATTTAGTTTTTGACTCATCAAAAAATACTACTGATTTAGAAAAAAAAATATTAGACTCTGTCTTAAAAAAAATTAATTGATTTAAAATGACCACTTCAAATTTTTTAAATCCATTAAACTCAACAAAACTAATCTCTTTAGATTGTTACCTAGATGATATGATTAGTCTTTATAATTCGCATAAATTTCCAAAAGTACTTCTTTTAAATGGCAAGAAAGGAATAGGTAAGTTTACACTAGTAGTGCATTTTCTCAATTATATCTTTTCTCAAAATGAAACAAACACTTATGATTATAAAAATAAACAAATAAACACTAGCTCTATTTTTTACAATCAACTTTTAAATAAAACAAATCAAGACGTGTTTTTAATTCAAGCTGAAGAAAATAAAAATATTAAGATAGACGATATTAGAGCTTTAAAATCTACACTTTCAAGATCTTCATTGTCCAATAACCCTAGATTTATAATCATAGATGAGGTGGAATTTATTAACGAAAACTCTATGAATGCTTTATTAAAAACTTTAGAAGAACCATCTAATAATAATTTTTTTATTTTAATTAACAATCAACAAGTTGATATTTTAAAAACTATCACTTCTAGATGTCTTAAAAATAATATTTCATTAAGTCAAAACGAAATTAACAATGTAATAAATTACTTAATTGGTATTCAAAAAATGGAGAATAATATAGATTATAACAATAATCTCACACCAGGAACATTTATAAAATTTAATGAAATTTGTGCAAAAAATAAAATAGATATTAACGATGATATAATTATTAAAATCCAAAAATTACTAATTTCTTACAAAAAGAACAAGAATAGAGACCTTATAAGTTTGGTTCTATTTACAATTGATCAGTTCTTTCTAACGCTAGTTTATAAAAAGACTAGTAAACTAGATTTTTTATTAAATACAAAATCTAATATCATCAATCAAATTAATGATTTTATTCATTATAATCTAAATATAAATGCTGTTTTAAACTCAATTGAAATTAAATTAAAAAATGTCTAAAGATAATTTTTATATTTCTACACCAATATATTACCCATCTGGTAATCCTCATATGGGTCATGCTTATTCAAGTATAGTAGCCGATATCTTTGCTAGATTTAAAAGACTTGAAGGGAAGAATGTATTTTTTTTAACTGGCACAGATGAACATGGTTTAAAAATACAAAGAGAAGCAGAAAAAAATAAAAAAGATGTTAAAATATTTTGTGATGAAATATCAAAAAAATTTGAAGACCTTACTAATACTTTAAATCTTTCAAATGATGATTTCATCAGAACTACAGAGTCACGTCATCATGAATCTGTTAAGGCGATTTGGAATAAACTACTTGAATCAGGTGATATATATTTATCAAAATATGCCGGATGGTATTCAGTGTCTGATGAGGCTTATTACACGGAAGAAGAAATAATAACTGAAAATGGAAAAAAAGTATCAAAATCATCAGGCTCTTTAGTTGATTGGTTTGAAGAAGAGTCGTATTTTTTCAAGCTTTCAGCATGGCAAGAAAAGTTATTAGATTATTATGAAAAAAATCCAAGTTTTGTGTCGCCAAGATCAAGAAAAAATGAAATTGTTCAGTTTGTTAAAAGCGGTTTGAATGACCTCTCTGTTAGTAGAACCTCTTTCAAATGGGGAATAGAAGTTCCAAATGATAAAAAACATATTGTTTATGTATGGCTTGATGCCCTAACAAATTATATTAGCGCACTAAATTTTCCTGACGTTGAAAATAAATTATATAAAAAATTTTGGCCTGCAGACGTTCATATAATTGGTAAGGATATTTTAAGATTTCACGCCGTTTATTGGCCAGCTTTTTTAATGGCAGCAAAATTGCCAATACCGCTAAAAGTTTTTGGGCATGGATGGATTTTATCTGATGAAAAAAAAATGTCTAAATCAATAGGTAATATTCTTGATCCTCTCGAAATAATTAGTAAATATGGAATAGATCAGCTTAGATATTATTTAATTAAGGAGGTTTCACTGGGAAACGATGGAAATGTTTCTATGGAAAACCTCAAAAACTGCATTAACAATGACTTAGCAAATAATTTTGGAAATTTGTGTCAAAGAGTCTTTAGTTTCATAGAAAAAAATTGCTCGGGCAAATTACCAAAACCAAGCGAGCTTGCAAATGAAGACAAAGATCTTTTGGAAACTTTAGTAAAAAAACTACCAGAACTAATAGAAGATATTGATAATCAAAATTTGAACGATTATATAAAAAAAGTTGTAGAATTTTCATTCAATGCGAACAAATATTTTAATGATTTACAACCATGGGCGCTTAAAAAGACCGATCTTATTAGAATGAACACCGTTTTGTTTACTATAGTATGCCAGATCAAAAATATTAGTATTTTACTAAGTCCAATAATTCCAATAAGTAGTGAAAAAATACTAAACATAATGAATTTGAAAGAGAATGATAGAAATCTTAAATCAATAAATACTAATGACGTCTTTAACCATGATTTGGAGTTTAAAAAAATATCAATACTTTTTAGAAAGATAGAAGATGATAATTGATTCTCATTGCCATTTAGAATACGAACCTATGGTTTCTAATCTAAAGGAAGTTGTTGATAGAGCTCTTAAAAATGATGTTAAATATCTTTTGAGTATTTCAACAACAGATGAAAGCTATGATAAAATACTTAAAATTGTCGATACATATAAAAATATTTACGGAACATATGGAATTCATCCGCACGAAACTAAAAATTATGTTTCACTTTCTTCGAATCAAATTGTAAAAAAAACTCAATTAAATAAAAAAATAATTGGTATTGGAGAAACGGGTTTAGATTTTTATTACGACTATTCGGATCGACTAGTGCAAAAAAAACTATTCATAGAGCATATAATAGCTGCTCAAACATCAAATTTACCTTTAATAGTGCACACTAGGTCTGCAGAAAATGATACTTATGAAATTTTGAAATCTGAAAAGAAAAATAAAGACCTAAAAGTCTTAATACACTGTTTCACAGGATCAAAAATGTTTGCTCATCAGCTGATAGATATAGGATGTTACATTTCAGCTAGTGGAGTAGTTACATTTAAAAAATCAAAAGATTTAGCTGAAACATTCTCTTCTTTACCAAATGATCGTATTTTAGTTGAAACCGACTCTCCTTATTTGTCTCCAGAACCATTGAGAGGCAAACCTAATGAACCTTCTCATATTGTCCATACAGTAAATTTTTTGGCGAATCTAAAAGGAGTCAATTCAAAAACTTTTGGTGAAAAAACAACATCTAATTTTTTTAAACTATTTGGAAAATTAGATTGAAAAATAAATTTACAATACTTGGATGCGGTAGTTCTTTAGGCTCACCATGGATAACTAATTATTGGGGTAACTGTAAAAAGAAAAACAAAAAAAATATACGCTCAAGATGTTGCGCTCATTTCCAATTTAAAGATATTTCAGTTTTAATTGACACTTCTCCTGATCTTAAAATGCAATTTCAAAAAAATAAACTAAAAAATGTAGATGCAGTAATATACACCCATGAACATGCCGATCAAACCTCTGGCATATTTGAATTAAGACCATTTTATTGGATGAATAAAAAAAAAATAGATATTTACGGCAGCAACAAAACTATTAGTGAATTAAAACTTAAATATGATTTTTGTTTTATGCCAAAACAGGGCTATATGCCAATTGCCAAGAGTCACATAATAAAAAAAAAATTTTTTTTTATTAAAAAAGGAAAAAATAAGATCAGAATTAATTCATTTGATGTTCAACACGGTTTAATTAAAGCAACTGGTTATGTAATAAATAAAATTGCTTACTTAAGTGATTGCAGCCATATTCCTAATAAATCAAAACAATTTTTATACAATTTAGATTTTTTAATAGTTGATTGTTTAAGAATAAGACACCATCCAGGTCATTTTAATCTTGAAGCAGCTCTTAAATTATCTAAAGAACTAAGGCCCAAAAAAACAATTCTAACTAATCTACATGTGGAACTTGACTATGGTAATCTTAAAAAAATTTTACCTTCAAACGTCGAACCTGCTTTTGATGGTTTGAATTTTAATTTTTAAGTTCGTCCTCTATAGCATTAATAAATTTGTTTGAAGAAGGGTTTGTTATAGACGAAAATGTTCTAGCAACCTTCCCATTTTTTCCAATAATAATTTTGTGAAAATTCCATTTTGGCACTGCAGAACCGCCATGATTTTTCTTCGCCCATACATAAAAATCGTGAGCATTATTTCCAATTACATCGGTTTTTTCAGCGATGGGAAACTCAATTCCAAATGTAGTCTCGCAAAATTTTTTAATTTCTTTATTTGATCCTGGTTCTTGTCTAAAATTATCTGAAGGTACACCGATTACAACGACTCCTTTAGCCTTATAATTAGTCCATAATTTTTGAAGATCTTCATACTGATTAGTAAAACCACACCTACTAGCAACATTTACAACCACCAAAACTTTGTTTTTATATTCATTAATATCAATAGTATTTCCGTCTACGCTAACAAATTTAAAATTTGTGGCTAGTTCATCATACTGAGCGTTACCTTTAGTCAAAAAACTTAACATAATAATAAATAAAATTATAATTTTCTTCATTTTGTATTATTAATTGCCTTTTGCAAAGCTTCAAATGGTAACATCACACAATTAATTCTTTCTTTTGTTTTTAAAAGTTCTTTAAAATTTTTGCTTTTTACTGTGTTATCTAAAATTAAAGACAATTTATCTGTATTTGTATTTTTGTTTTCAATAAATTTAGATAATAAGCTAGCTGAGGCCTGACAAAATACACATGACTCTGTTTCATAATTCATTTTTTTTATAATTTTTTTTTTAACTTCTAATTCAACTGTAATTTTGTCACCACAAATTTTATTTTTACTTGTGGCAACAAAATTAGAGGTTTTTTTAATACCATAATTGCTTGTATCAGCAGCTAATTTAATTATCTGTTGGTTAATCATTCTTCTTTATACTCAATAATAGTAAGAAGTATCCAAATAAAGTTGATAATAATGACCCAGTCAATACGCCGATTTTTACACCATCCATATAATTTTCAGAGTTTATAAAAGCTAAATTTCCAACAAATAAACTCATTGTAAATCCAATACCCGTCAGTATTGAAACAGCATATAGCGATAACCAGTTAGAATTACTCGGTTTTTGGGCAAAATTTAATTTTACTGAAATATATGAAAATAAAAATACTCCAATCTGTTTTCCAAAAAACAAACCACATACAATACCCAGGGGAACAGGGTTGAGCAGGGTATTAAGACTAAGTCCATCTAGTGACACTCCCGCATTTGCAAAAGCAAATAATGGCATAATTCCAAAGGCGACATATTTTGAAATTCCATGCTCAAGTTTTAATAGTAATGACTTAGAACTATCTTTTTTGTCATGAGGAATGAGCAAAGCCAATAAAACTCCTGATATTGTGGCGTGAACTCCTGATTGATGTGTAAAATCCCATAACAATACTCCAATTAACAAATATGGCGTAAATGCTCTTACATTAAATTTATTCAACGCAAATAGGGCAATGACGGCAATCAACATTAAAATTAAATAGAATGTTTGAATATTACCTGAGTAAAAGAAAGCTATAATTACAATCGCACCTAGGTCATCAATTATTGCGAGTGCTGTTAAAAAAATTTTTAAAGATACAGGAACTCTTTTACCAAGCAAGGAAAGTACACCTAAAGAAAAGGCTATGTCAGTAGCTGATGGTATAGCCCATCCTTTTAATGTTTCAGGTGAACTTAGATTTATTAATATATAGATCGCCGCTGGCACAACCATACCTCCAACTGCGCCAATAATCGGCAATAACGCTTGTTTAGGGTTGGTTAACTCACCTTGTACAATTTCTCTTTTAATTTCAAGAGAAACCAAAAAAAAGAAAATCGTCATTAGAACATCATTTATCCAATGAATGACTGTTAATTTAAGTGAAAAGGATCCTAATCCAATCGTAATATATTTTTGCAATACATCAAAGTAGATTGGTCCATACGTGCCGTTACTTATCATTAAAGCTGCTATAGCAGCAAACAATAATATAAGACCTGAAGCAGACTCTAACTTAAAGAAATATTTAAAAGGTTTAGTGAGTATGTTTATCATTTTATTTGAGTTCTCCTACATATACACCGAGTGACAAAGCAGTTTCAACTAAAGGATCGTTTCTTTCAACATTTTTGTACGTTTTAATGGCTTCAGTTATTGGAACATCAATGATTTTTCTATCTTTCCAGCCAACCATCCTATCAAATTTTTTTCTGTGTAAAAGATCAACTGCATAAACACCAAATGCGCTAGCCAGGATTCTATCGTTCGCAGTAGGAGGGGCACCTCTTTGTACATGACCCAATGTTGTTACTCTGCATTCAATATCTGTTTTAGACATAATTTCATTAGCTATATAATCTCCAATACCCCCCAGTCTACGTTGCCCATCTTTAAATTTATGAATCACTTTTTCACCATTTTCTTTCTTAACAGCTTCAGCGACTACAATTAATGAATGTTTTAAATCTCTTTTTTTCATTTCATTTAATTTTCTTATTATCCCATCTACTGAGTATTTAATTTCTGGTATTAAAATCACATCAGCACCACCAGCAATTCCAGCACTTAAAGCTATATGTCCAGCATCTCTACCCATAACTTCTAATATCATTGATCTACTATGACTAACAGCTGTCGAATGTAAATTGTCTAACGCTTGCGTTGCTACTTGAACTGCAGTATCAAAACCAATTGAACTGTCAGTCGCACCTACGTCATTATCAATTGTTTTTGGTATTGCAACAATATTTAAATTACCTTTTTTAGCTAAGTTTTGTAAAATTTGCATACTGCCATCACCACCGATTATTATCAAACCATCTAAACCCAATTGATGATAACCTTCTATAATTTGTGATGACTGATCAATTTTTTTACCATCTTTAGAAAATTCTAGAGGACTACCTTTGTTAGTTGTTCCTAAAAAAGTGCCACCTTGTTTCAATAAATATCCTGAAAATATTTTTTGAGTTAACTCAATACAATCAACAGGCCTTTGTAAGAGTCCACTAGTACCATTTTTTATTCCAATTACAGACATGTTGTGTTTATATTTTGCTCTAAAATATATTGATCTAATAGCCGCATTTAGACCACCACAATCTCCACCACTAGTAAGAATGCCAATTTTTTTCATATAAAGATTTTTTTTGATATGTTTAGCTTATATATCAAGAATCTTTCAATTGCCAAAAAGTCTTAATTAACCTATATAATCATGCAATCGGGGCGTAGCGCAGCCTGGTAGCGCATCTGGTTTGGGACCAGAGGGTCGCAGGTTCAAATCCTGCCGCCCCGACCATTTATGA
>MDTC01021308.1_pt1 | contig 11010 bp, 7 predicted proteins | sample 811181 | NCBI WGS metagenome assembly MDTC01 (sample SAMN05326644, study PRJNA326480) | marine metagenome | isolation source: seawater | place: Pacific Ocean: North | collected 2011 | reverse complement strand
ACCATCTTCAATCCTTAGATAATGAAATCTGTGCTGATGTTAAAGAAGGTGACACACTGATGGAAGACGGATGGCTCATGGATGAGAATAACCAAGAAATCGATGTCATGGCGGGAGATTCTGCTGCCTTTGACGGAGAATACTGTTACAATGAACCAGTAAGTGCTGAAATGATGGTATTCATGGCCGATAGTGATGGTGACGGTGAAGTGAGTTTGACTGAATTAATGGAACTCATGGGCGGTGGAGAACCTGTTGATGAAATGAGTCAACAAATGGCTCAGTCGATCTTTGAGAGAGTAGACGGTGACCAATCATCTGGATTAAATGATGAAGAATTAGAAGAATTTTTCAACATCATGGACAGTGATGAGGAATTCCGACCATCTCCTGGTCAAATCATGACCATGTGGGATGCTGATGGAGATGGAAGCGTCTCCCTTGCTGAAGTCATCGCTTACCTGAATACCATGAACAGTCAAAATGGCGATGAAACGCTCTCTGACGTTGAAGAAGAATGGACCGGAATTGCGTTCATGATGAGCGATTCTGATGGAAATGAGCTTCTTGACGAAGACGAATTTACTCAATTTTATTACCAACTGATGGGTGATGATGACCATCACTCTGATGATGACCATTCTGACGACCACGGTGACCATGGAGATGGCATGGACCAATTCATTTGCTACGACATGGCTAACCACACGGTAATGATGCAATTCGATAATGAAAACGATTGCGTTGATGCTGGTTACATGTGGGCCAACATGAATGATCGACCAGGCCACGATGGTGGAGAAGATGGCAATGAAGGAGGTTTAGATATTCAATTCGAGTCCAACGATGTTTGGTTTGAACAATGGAACGATGAAACCATGGAATTGGTTATTGTTCAACTGGCCGTCATTGACAACCAAGAAGAGATTGCTCTCTTAGTAGCAATGGCTGACGCTGAATACGGAAACGACAACTCGATGCTCGATGAAAGAGAAGTTGAAATGTTGAAAGGATTGTATGCGCTCTCGCTCGACCCTGAAGACATGGCTGAAGGTTTGTCCCTTGATGGCGCAAACGGAACAACAGTTGATTTCTGGGTTGATGTTGATGGATTAATCGAAGGCGAAGACGTGGTCTTCATCCGTGTTGGATTTGTTATTGAGTTCCCAACATCTGCGTATGACAACTCCACCTCTCACACCTTCATTGTCGATAACAGCGATGATGGGCCTCGAGGTATTTGCCATGACATGAGCACACACACTGATACTGACCATGACAACCAAGCAGATTGTGAAGCTGCAGGACTTACGTGGATGGGAGATACCAACGATGACAATGAATGTAATTCGGAAGAAATGATTTGGATTCACAACTCGGAAACATGGAACCTCGATTCAACAACAGGATTTACCTTTGAAGAAACCAACAATGCGTGGTATGCTAACAACTGTGACCTTGATGCATATGACAGTCTAACCTTCACTTTGGTAAAGGTTGAAAATGCAACTCTTCCAACCCAAGAAGCTGACGACTGGACTTGGGAAGATGAAGAAATGAACATGTTCCCAGTTTGTGCTTGGAAGTATTCTGCAGACTTTGCAGACAACACTTCAGTTACTGAGGCGTGGATGGAACAAGCTCCTGAAAGCGGCAATTATGAACTCGTTCTCGTTGATGATGCAGCTTACGAAATCTTCGTATCTTGCTGGGACCCAGAAGGCGGAAAGATGATTGTTGACATCACCAGTGCAGTGGGTAACAGTTCAAACACAAGTATAGGAGTAGCAATGGGACATGTCTCTTTCAAACTCCCTGCAGGAACCAGTGGAAACGTGACATTTGACGTTGCATGGACCGATGGACACCACACTGAAAGTGGCACACTCACAGTTTATGCAACCGGTGATGGAGACCTTGACCTCTCTGAAGTTGACGTCGAAGATGCTACAGGCGTCTTGCCAGGATTTACTGCTGGATTGGGTGTTCTTGCAATGCTCGGTGCTGCAATGCTTGCTGGTCGTCGAAACAACGCTTGAAACAATTTCAGGTGAACAGTGGAGGAATCCACGGGTTAGGACGAAGTCATATCGTGACGAATCGAAAGAGGACTTTCGATACTGCGCTGAGCATGAGGACGATCATAAACGAACCGAGCGCCCAACGGGCCCACGGTCTTTCGGGTTTTTCGGCCGGCCAAGGGTCAATACCCAAGGCTTCTGCTTCACGAACAAGTGCTGCGAGTTCTTCCAACTCTTCTTCCACTGATTGTGCCGCCATGCATTATGGCAGCGAAAGGCGCTACATGATATTCACGCTTCACCAGCGGTGAACAAACAAAGCCTTGAAACCCAAAGCGTACAGCGAATTGTATGAGTGAGGTTCCCGACGGCGTCTCCTTGAGCTCATTCGAGCGTCGGCCACCTCGTCCTACTGCGACCATGACAATGACTCGAGATGGGCATGATGACGTTGAAGTCTTACTCGGCCTTCGTTCGGAAACCATGGCTGCATTCCCCGGTTACTGGGCTTTTCCTGGCGGTGGATTATCACGGGTTGACGATGCGGCTGTCGAGACTCTCGAAGGGTTTGAAGGTCCTGGAGCGAAGGCAACCGCTTGTATTCTACGTGAAATGAGTGAAGAATTAGGTCTTGCTCCATCTGAAAACGGACTTGTCAGTATTCCTCTTGATGCTCGTCAACAAATTATCGCTGATAAGCGCCAATATTTACCTCTCGCTCAAGCCGGAGAATTCCCGTATAATACGGATTCCTTACGGGTTTTGAGTCATCGCATCACTCCCCCTTTTGGACCAATACAATTCGACAATGCCTTCATGCATTTCCACGCAGGTTCTCAGGAAAATGTTCCAGAAATTGACCTCGAGCCACAAACTGAATTTACCGAAATCATGTGGGATTCTCCAAAGAACATTCTTCACCGTTGGTCAAAGCATGAAATCAAGGTTGCTCCTCCCGTAGTGACCCTACTGATGGAGATTGAGCGAACATTGGAACGCGAGGGACGGGACATGGTCAAAGCAGCTGAGGATATCAGTGAACGGTTACCTGCTCGTCGCTCAATTCTCTTTGCGCATGGTGTTGAAGTGGTTCCAGTCAAAACCGCCACGCTTCCTCCTGCTGACCACACCAACTGCTATCTTGTTGGTGACCCGGAAGGTGATTTTATTCTGGTTGATCCTGCCTCCCATTTGCGTGAAGGAATGGAGGATTTAGCAAATGCAGTTGACAGGCATAAGGGACGACTCATTGCAATAACATTCACACATTCTCATGCCGACCATATCGGAGATATGGGATTGCTGAGAGAGGCTTTTGATGTTCCTATTTGGGGAAGTGAATATACTTCCAAAACCGTTGCATGCGACCGCATTCTCACCGATGGTGAAACGCTCCAACTCGGTAATCAAAATTGGCAGATACTCATCACTCCAGGACATCATCCAGGCCACACCTGTTTTTTGGGAGATGCTGGTCTAATTGCCGGAGATATGGTTGCAGGAATTGGAACCATTTTGATCCCACCCCACACCGGAGACATGAACGTATACATGGAACAACTTGAGCGTTTGAAAAATCTCAAGCCTCACCTCCTCTTTCCAAGTCACGGCCCAGTTATTGCACTACCAACACACAAATTCAATCACTATATTTCTCATCGAAAGGCTCGACATGAAGCCGTTTTTGATGCCGTAAAATCCGGTTTACAAAGCCTCTCCGAAATAACAAAAGTGGCGTATTCCAATACGCCGAACGCCCATCCAATACTGGCCGAAGACCAAACGCTTTCTCACTTGATGTCGCATCAACGGGCAGGTGTACTCATCGAACATTCTTCCAAATGGTCTGTCAATAACACCAAACCTTAGAACACCAACAACGGGTGGGTATTTCATGCCACGACGGGTTGAGTTTACCAAAGCCGGCGCCCCAAACACGATTCGAGTGTCCGAAATGCCAATGCCTGAACCAAAGGCAGGAGAAGTTCGAATCAAGGTCGCTTTTGCTGGAATCAACTTTGCTGACCTGTTAATGCGGCTGGGTTTCTATCAACCTCGCCCACCTTATCCATTCACGCCAGGATATGAAGTAAGTGGAATCATCGATGCTGTTGGTGATGAACATTCTGGATTTACCAAAGGTCAACGAGTGGTAGCAGCCATGCCTACTGGAGGGCAAGCAAGCCATGTTGTGGTGGACAAAAACCGCGCTTTATTATTGCCTGATGAAATCGAATTAGATGTTGCGGCAGCCATGCCAGTAACCTACCTCACAGCTCACCACATGCTTCACCACTTAGGTCACTTAAACCAAGATGAGTCGGTATTGATTCACGGCGGTGCTGGTGGTGTTGGTACTGCTGCACTTCAGCTATGCCAGTGGGCAGGAGTAAGCAATGTCTGGGCAACTGCATCCGGCTCAAAAGCAAGCATCATCGAATCTTTTGGTGGTAAAGCCATTGACCGACATAAGGAAGATTTTGTCGAAATTATCAAGAAAGAAACCAATGGTGATGGTGTTGATCACATTTTGGACCCGATAGGTGGTGAACACCTCACTCGCTCACTCTCAGCTCTGAAAGAAGGGGGCCGACTCTACACATACGGCATGTCTGCTGTCGCTCCAACCTCAAAGCGCTCTATGATTCGCAGTTTCTTAGCATGGAGAAAAACACCCGCCTTCGACCCACTGAGGTTAATGACAAGAAACAGAGGTGTATTTGGAGTTCACATGGGCACTTGGAAAGATGAATCTGTGATGCATGGTCAACTTCAACGCATCATGGAAGGAATGATGAGTGGAGCACTGTCTCCTGTTATTGATTCAGTTTTTGATGTCGAAGATGTAGCAAAAGCACACCAATATCTGCATGATGCCAAGAACATCGGCAAGGTTCTTCTTCGATTTAAGTGAGGATTCAAGAAGCGTCGACCACAGGTCAGCATGGAGGCGGGATGCATGAAAGCAACGATGTCAGGCTTTGATTTGCGTGCTGTCGCTCGTGAATTGAATGAATTTTCAGGAGCCTATGTCAAAAAGGCGTACATGCCTCATTATGAACAAATTGTTCTCCGAATAAATCCCAAAGACATCGACCAGTTTGATTTGGTCTTGGTTCGTGGAGCTCGCGTTTACACCTCCAATCGAGACCGACCAATGCCAATGACACCTCCGCCATTTGCCATGGTTCTGCGAAAACATCTCAAAAATGCACGAATGACTGGAGTGCGACAACTTGGATTTGACCGAGTTCTTTGCTTTGACTTCGATACGAAATTCGGTCAATACCACCTCTATGTGGAAGTTTTTCGTGATGGAAACATCATCCTTACTGATGAAGAAGACACCATTATTCAACCTCTCACTCACGCATCGTATGCAGGCCGTACACTCAAGAAAGGCGTCACCTATCAGCCTCCGCCTCCAGCAATGGACCCCCATGAAATGGAATTGGAAGATTTGTCTAAAATGTTTGAAACTTCAGACCGGGATCTTGTATCTACGCTCGGTGGGAAAGTCAACCTTGGTGGAACGCATGCCAACGCTGTCTGCGCTCTTGCGGGAATGGAAGCAAACATCGACACGCAGAATGCAGATGCTAGGAAGATTCACGATGCGCTTCAGTCACTGCTTTCTGATTTAGCACAAACCAATGAAGGATTTCTCTTACTCAAACCAGACAAAGAAACATCCAAAGAGGACCTTGAGCAACAATTGGCAACTCACGAACCAAATGGAAAAAGAGACCGTTTCTTTGAACAATTTGCTTGTGAAGCAACACCAACACTGCTACCCAGTCACGGAGTATTAATTCAAGTTCAATTTCCGACACTTTGCCAAGCGGTCGATGCTTGGAAAGGAGCACATGATGCTATGGCACTTGCTCGGCGTGAAGCAGAAAAATTGGACATTGCAGCACCAGGACGTGGCCATTCAACCGATGTTGAACGGTTGGAACGTCGCAAGGTACAACAAGAAAAAGCATTGAAAGGATTTTCAGTGAAAATTGAGAAACAACAGATGCTTGGTCATCTGATTCAAAACAATTGGACTCATATTGAAAGTCTGCTTACTCAAGTTTCGCAAGCAGTCGATGGAAAAGGTTGGAGTCAAGTGAAAAAAGATGCAAAGGAGATTCCATGGATTGTTTCGTTAAACCCTGCTGAGCGAAGTTTTGTTACAATCTTACCTGATGAAAACAGTGAACCGAATGGGCCGCAAGCCACTCTTTCATTGGACGAAACAGTCCACCAAAATGCTCAGCGTCATTTTGAAGCAGCCCGAAAACAAAAAGACAAAACAAAGGGTGCAGTTGAAGCTCTGGAAGAAACGATTACCCAATTACAAAGAGCGAAGAAGAAGGAAGAAAAACAGCAAGCAAGTGGTAAACTCAACAAAGTCAAACGCAGTAAACGCTTGTGGTTTGAAAATCATCGTTGGAGTATCTTGACCGGAGGCCATTTACTGGTTGGTGGAAAAGATGCAAAAGGCAACGATGCAGTGGTCAAAAAACACCTGTCAGGTGCCGACATGTATCTGCACGCTGATCTTCATGGCGCACCAAGTTGCAGCCTGAGAGCCACCCAAGGATTTGCCCCAGACCAGCACAAACCAGCACACATCCCCGATGATGTGCCTGCATTCCGCCTCGTCGATAAACTCGGAGATGAACGCATTACGCCTGAGAAACTCGAAGAAGCGGCCACATTAGCGCTGTGCTGGAGTCGTGCCTGGGCAGGTGGCGGTGCTCATGGAACTGTATATGCGGTAAAGCCTGCTCAAGTGTCTAAAACTGCCCAAACTGGAGAATATGTTGGTAAAGGTGCGTTTATTGTTCGAGGTCAGCGTCAATGGTTCAAAGACCTCGATGTCCAAATGGGAATAGGAATAGTCGCTATCAATGGAGTACCTCTTCTCATGGGAGGTCTACCGGAAACAATTCGTTCAATTTGTCAAAGATACGCCATTCTTCGACCTGGTTTGGTCAAAAAAGAGCAGTTAGCGAATAGAATTTACAAAAATACCGGTTTGATGACCGATGATGTGTTACCGGTCTTACCTGGTGCAGCTGAAATAATCGAAGATTACGGCATATTTAGTGCTGTAAAAAACCAAATTAAAGAAGAAGAATAGACTTACTTTCTATTTTTCCCACCGTAACGGCCTTTCTTACCACCGTCTCCCGATCGAGGTTGTGATTTACCACCTTGGTAGCCTTTGCTTGAATTTTTACTTGGCTTGTAATTCTGGCCTCGTGCTTCACCACGGTATCCGCCACTGTTTCCACCGCCGGAATTACTGCGGCCACCGCCTGAGTTTCCTCGGCCACCACCACGGTATCCACCGCCACCACGGCCGCCACCTGAGTTTCCTCGGCCACCGCCACGGTATCCACCGCCACCACGGCCACCACCTGAGTTTCCTCGACCGCCGCCACGGTATCCACCGCCACCACGGCCACCGCCTGAATTTCCTCGACCGCCGCCACGGTATCCACCGCCACCTCGGCCGCCACCTGAATCGTTTCGATTGGAACGTTGACGACGGTCTGCGGCAATATATTCAACCTCAAATTCCGGTAAAACTGAAAACTCTGGCGGTTCAAAATCAACTCGGATTCCGACGTCACGCTGAATCTTTCCAAACTGCTTTTTCTGGGGTTTTTGAACCAATGAAATAACGATGCCTGTCGCTCCACCGCGAGCAGTTCGGCCACTGCGATGTTTGTACGCTTTACCGTTTTCAGGAGGGTCGTAATGAATAACACAATTGACGCCTTCTACGTCAATTCCACGAGCGGCAACATCAGTGGCTATGAGCGCCATACACTCTCCGTGTTGGAAACGTGACATCGCTGCATCTCGTTGGCGTTGAGACAATCCACCGTGCAGTGTTTCAATGGCCATTCCATCGTATTGCATATCATCTCCAACACGATCCACGCCGTTTCGAGTACGACAGAAAATGATGGTTCGGCCACATTTTCGGATAATTTCTGAAGAGATTGCTGATTTTTTAGAATTCGGCATTAGCCAAAAATAATGCGTCATACTTTCCATCGTGACTTCTTTCGGGCCAACTTCAATGGTAACAGGGTCAGTCTGATAATCTCGTACCAAATCTGCGACCTCATCATCTAAAGTTGCGCTGAACAAAATGGTTTGACGGTCAGGCTTGCATCGGTCAAGGATTTTACAAACCGGCTCCATGAAGCCCATATCTGCCATTCTGTCTGCTTCATCTAGCACGACTACGCCAACATCATCCAACGAAACTGCACCTCTATCCATCATGTCAATCAATCGACCTGGACAGGCAACAAGAACGTCAACACCTCGATCAAGAGCGCGGAATTGTTTGTTGTATGAACTGCCCCCATACATTGCCAGAACATACAATTGAAGTTCATAGGCAAGGGGGTCAAGAACTTTGAAAATCTGTTCTGCTAACTCCCGAGTTGGTGTAAGAATAAGGGACGTTGGTCGACGAGGTTCCGCTTCTTCGGTTCGAGCCAACAAAGGAAGGCCGAATGCAAGTGTCTTGCCAGAGCCCGTCGGTGCTCGACAACATACATCGCGCCCCAGCATTCCGTCTGGAATGGATTCTCTTTGAACTTCAAAAGGTTCGAGGATACCTTGCTTTTTCAAGGTCTCAACCAAAATAGGCTCAATGCCCAAATCTGAAAACGATACCATCAGCCTACCCCATTTGGTGCCCGTTGCCCTACCCTATTTGATACCCGCAGTCGGAAAAACGCAATTCTTGGACGCTCAACCGTTGCTTTAGGAACGCCGAACAAGCATTGCAACAGCATTACCGCCGCCAAGACAGAGAGTTACAATACCCGATTTTGCGTCGCATCTGCGCATGACTCCGAGCATGGTCATGAGGCATCGAGTTCCGCTGGAACCAAGTGGATGTCCTAGGCTGATTGCACCACCATGCAGGTTAAAGCGATCTTCTGGAATATTCAATTCCTGTGCTACTGCGCATGAAGCAGAAGCAAATGCCTCATTGTGTTCATAGATATCGACATCCAAAATACTCAATTTGTTGCGTTCTAAAAGCATTTGAATTGCGGGAATCGGAGCGCTCATGACCCGCCCTGGTTCCACTCCACTGGTGCAATAATCTTCGATGTAAGCAATGATTTCCCAACCTTGTTGTTGAGCATAATCTGCGTTTGCAACGACAACAGCACTCGCACCATCGTTGAGTGTACTTGCATTACCGGCTGTCACTTGGCCGTCTTTTTGAAACACCGTCCTTAAGCTTGAAAGCGATTCGGCATTTGTTTGAGCACGAATTCCTTCATCGTGAGAAAAGACTACACTGGGCCCTCGTCGTTGAGGTACTTCCAAGGAGAATATCTCCCAATCAAACCAGCCGTTACTCTGAGCCTGCGCCGCCCGATGGTGACTTCGCGCTGCAAATGCGTCAGATTGCTCACGAGAAATGGAACACTCTTTGGCAATTGTTTCACCCGTATTCCCCATATGTAGGTCATTGTATCCATCCCATAATCCATCGTGAATCATTGAGTCTACCAGTTTTGAATCTCCCATCTTAGAGCCTTTACGATGGTTCATCACGAGGTGAGGGGAGTTTGACATGCTCTCCATTCCACCTGCGATTATGACGTTATATTCTCCAGCACGTATGCTGTTCGCAGCCATCATTGCTGCTTTGAGAGAACTTCCACATACCTTGTTGATGGTGACACACGGAGTTGTCACGGGAAGTCCAGAACCAAGGGCAACTTGGCGAGCAGGGTTTTGGCCTGAACCTGCTTGTAAAACTTGACCAAAGATAACTTCATCAACACCACCCTCTGAAGGTTCAATACCGACTCTTTGACATACTTCTTTGACGGCAAGTATTCCTAAATCGACAGCAGTCATGCTCGAAAGCGTTCCCATGAACTTTCCAATAGGTGTGCGAGCCACGCCACAGATAGCTACTTTGGGTTGGCTCATACACCTCCGAATGGAATGGTATTCTTCAATGTGCGCGCACTTCTTTCAGGTGAAAGCAAGGAGAAGACTTGATGAACAGAAGGTTCTGGCGGTATCATGGCCAAATTCAAGACCGAGATGAACACAGAACGCGAAGCTAACGAAATGCGACATGTCGAAGTCGAAATCGACTTTACTCCAAATGCTCTTGCATCAATACTTTACCGTCAAGGTGACACAGTCATCCTCGCTTGTTGTACCAAGGAAGCACGCTTACCTGGCTGGTTTCCTCGAGACTCAACAAAGGGTTGGGTGCATGCTGAGTACTCTTTACTCCCGGGTTCAACCGATTCTCGTTTCCGCAGAGAGCGACGAGGAGCAAAAGGTCGAACTCAGGAAATTGAACGCCTCATTGCTCGTTCCCTTCGTGCTGCAGTTGATCTTGAAGCGTTGGGCCCAGTCGCTTTGAACGTCGATTGCGATGTCCTCAATGCCGATGGAGGTACCCGATGTGCTTCGATTACTGCTGCCAATCTCGCACTGCGGTTAGCAGTTCGACGCTTAATCGCTCAAGGAAAGTGTCTTCCACTTGATATGCGCCCAACAGAAGATCAACGTAAATCAGGATGGACTGCCCCATCACTTTCGGATAAAGAAAAAGAAAACCACGAGAATGCAGTCATACCTCACGACCTAGCCGCAATTTCTGTCGGACTCATCGACGGAGAAGTCTATCTCGACCTTGATTATGTGTTGGATTCAAATGCAGATGTTGACATGAATGTTGTCAAAACCGCTGATGGAAAATACGTCGAGATTCAAGGCACAGGTGAAGAAGCCACTTTCTCGAGTGAGGAATTAATAGCACTTCTCGGGCGAGCAGATGGCGGTTTGGATGCTTTATTTGAGGCACAAAAAGTCATTCTCGATGGAATTGAGTGAACTCGTCGCAGACGATTGCATCAACATTCAATGGCGAAAGCCTTGATATGGCAGGGGTTCTCGCCGAACTGCACGGGTCAGTAGCTTAGTT
>MDTC01238349.1_pt1 | contig 11011 bp, 9 predicted proteins | sample 811181 | NCBI WGS metagenome assembly MDTC01 (sample SAMN05326644, study PRJNA326480) | marine metagenome | isolation source: seawater | place: Pacific Ocean: North | collected 2011 | reverse complement strand
TCCTCAGTATCACAGAGGAATAGCAGTGGAGTCACATCATTCAGTCGATTACCAAACTCAAGGCCCCTGGCATCTCCAGCTCTAACGAATGTAAGGCTCTCGGCGGGTATCCCAGTAGCCTCTTCTATTCTCGAAGCAACTACATCTAGGTCATTCGAATCTCCAACCCCGTATACGCCATCCCAGGCACCGGGGAAATCAGAAACCTCGTCTGCTCTCTGCATCAGTAGGACCTTCTCTGCGTGACGAATGTAAGCAACAAAAGCATCTGACATGTTTTTCACTCCTCTTAATTGGTCAACCAGCTGAAGAAGTCCGGCAGCAAAGTGTCCATCGCCCACAGCATAACGAATCCTATGAATCCGAGAACCAGCATACCGATTCCACAAACTATCACAGTCTGTCTAAACTCTTGCTTAGAGGGCTTTCTGGCTATCTTCAGGATCCTGGCATAGGAGCCAGTTTGCAATCCCTTGATCCTGCCTTCAATGCCATCTTGCCAACCTTGCACGGCCTCTTCGACAGCGCCAACATTGGAACTCTCAACACCCATGGTTCAACCTCAAAGCGGTCTGCCGACCGACGAGCCTCATTTAAGCGCAGCGGACAAGCTTGTCAAATTCGATGGCCGACTATCCGACAAACTCCACGGTCCTGCTCTTCAGATTCCTCATCTGGGCATTTAGAGCAGCACCATGGATCTGCTCGCTCTTCACCCCAGTGAGAACCAATAGCACTCTGATACCATCACCCATGTTTGGATCAGTGGTGGCTCCCCAGATAATTCTTGCATAGGGATTGATTTTGTCCCTGATAATCTTGGCACAGGATTCAGCATCACCAAGTGATAGACTCGGCCCACCCACGACATTAACCAAAGCTCCTCGGGCATCTGAAACATCGATATCTAACAACGGAGATTGTAATGCCTCCTCCGTGGCGGCTGCAGCCATTCCTTCACCTCTGGCCTCTCCAAGACCTATCATAGCCACTCCTCCTCCGTTTTCCATCACTGATCGCAAATCTTGGAAGTCCAGATTTACTACTCCTTCCTTGGCAATCATCTCTGATACACCCTTGATACTTCTCATCAGCAACTCATCGGCTACCCTGAATGCAGCATCAAGAGGGAGCTCTCTCACCCCGTCAACCTCCAGAAGCCTCTCATTTGGAAGGACCACAACTGTATCACAAACTTCCCGTAGCCTCTCTAGGCCCCACTCAGCATTTTGTCTCCTGAGTGCCCCCTCTGATAGGAAGGGATAGCTCACCACAGCTATTGTTAGTGCACCAGCAGCTCTAGCCAGTCTCGCGACCACGTGCGCACTACCAGTTCCCGTTCCACCTCCCAGTCCAGCTGTAATGAAGGCAAGATCACATGCCTCGATCTCTGCCTTGAGAGCCCTCTCAGACTCATAGGCCGCTTGCTCCCCTTTCTCCGGATCTCCTCCAGCGCCCCTGCCTCGCGCTGATCTACCGATGAGTATCTTGTTGCGAACAGCGACTCGTAGCAAGTGTTGCGCATCAGTATTTACTGCAACTCCCCTTACGTATTCATCATCGAACAAATCTTCATGTTCCAAACGAGCAACAGTATTGGAGCCGCAGCCCCCACAACCGAATACCCTTATCTTAGGTTGCAAAGACATCAGCAGGTTCTGGAGCTCTGGGTCGCTATCGGTATCAATTGGCCCTAATGGCAATTCAGATTCCTCATCGAGCTCCAGAACTCTGTTAATGAGATGCTTCACGAGGGTTAGGCGAGTATTACAGAGGATAACCATTACCCTAAACAATGTGCAGTAAGTCGCCATTTAGTCACAAGCACACTTTGGCCGTTAGAGCAATTGCGAACGAGTCTTGATGAATCTGATAATGAACGTGTAGGCTCCTCCCCACGCAGATACGGCCAGAGCGAAGGTCATACCATTCAATTCACTATTCCCAAGGTTCAGTACTTGAACAGCCCAGTGCATGGAGTCCATCGATATGCCCGACATACCTGAGTATGCCTGCCATGAGACTGCAAGAAGTCCGGCAATCGTCATCACCATCCTATCTGCTCTGGAGAAACCTCCGTAAATACGATCTAGACCAACGGATTGTGCCTGAGTTCCCATGTAAGATCCAAACAAAGTCAGCAGACCCGCTATCAGTCCAGTATTAGGGTCATCTACAAAGCTACTGTTCATCCCAATTGCCACAAGAAGCCCGACATCAACCACCCGGTCAATAGTGTGATCCAGGAAGTCACCATATGGACCATCAGTACCCTGGTGCCTAGCTAAAGCCCCATCTAGGGCATCCAAAACCCCCGCAATTAAGATCAGGAGCACGCCTCCAATAATCCAAGCCGATCCAGATGCTCCCGCAGTTGCCTGTGAGAGTAAGTAGAATGATATGATTGCCAAACCCAGACTGGCCCAAGTAAGAGAACTAGGATCAAGATCCCCCATCCTGACTACAAGTGGGTGTATTGCATTGGTCCATCTTTCACGCATCTTCTCGAACATTGCCCCGTCCTCCCTCAATCCAGTCTATTGCCGTGTCAGGGCCATCGTGCTTGAAGCCATCTGAGATCCAGGACCGAATACACTCAACAATTGACTCCGGATCAATATCCGATGTATCGAACTCCGTCCAAGGAATTCCGGGCTCATATTCGTTCCAAGCACCTCCAATGAACTCCCACTCTACGTTCGAATCAACTTTAGAGTCAGAGTAACCACGAGAATCGAGACGAGCCCGTAAAATATCGGGGTCGCATCTGAGGACGACGACTCCTCCCACTGGAAGAAGATGAGAAAGGTGACCATCGACTATTGTCATCTTCTCAGGAGGGTCCTCCCAACAATCCCGTAGAGCCTCAACTAGCTCCTCTATGTCAATCGGGCGTGCGCCGTCACTTGGATCAATATCGCCTATGGCTCCATTCTCAGATGCGATTGATTCGACTGTCAAAACCTCTAAGTCAGAACCTCTAAGAATCTCTGAGACAGTACTCTTGCCCGAACCAGGAGTCCCAGTCAGTGCCAATCTTCGCATGCCTTGCACGACGACCCGTCCTAGCTAGAAGCAATGAAAGCTCCTGCTGAGGCGTAACATTCACCTCATATGGGCCTCTGGGACGAATGAGTCACATGTCCTCCGAGATTAGCTGGGTTCAAGCGATGAACCCCAGAGATAGCAAGCTGAACCTACTACTGATAGCGCTCCCAATCACACTCTATTTCGCTTACGTAGCCCATGACGAGTCAATGGCATTCATCTTCTCCCTTCTGGCAATTATGCCTCTAGCTTTCCTGATGGGCAGAGCAACAGAGGAGATAGCCCTATACACATCGGAATCATTGGGAGGCTTGCTGAATGCAACGTTTGGAAATGCTGCGGAGATGATAATAGCCTTACTAGCTATTTACACGGCATCCAAAGCGGCCTCTGGGAGTGATACCGAGGAACTCATGGTAGGACTTGTTCAAGCCAGTCTAATTGGCAGTATACTAGGAAATTTACTACTTGTCATGGGCCTCGCATTCCTATGGGGAGGAATAAACTTCCCCGAGCAGAGATTCTCTGATACCCAGGTCAGCTCAAACGGCTCACTGATGATGTTGGCGATGATTGTACTAATCATTCCGACCGTATTCAATTTGACCGTGGGAGGTGCCGAGGGTGAAGAAGGCGTTATCCAACTGAGCCATGTAGCAGCGATCGTACTCCTCTCGCTGTACGGACTGTTCCTCTACTTCCAGTTCAAGTCTCATGTGGACTTGTTCGCTACTGATTCGCATGTTCATGAGACACCTGAGATGAGTAAGAGAGATGCTATAATTCTCCTGGTCATCGCTACAATTCTAGTGTCTTGGATGGCAGAGATCCTCGTTCATTCGGTAGAATACGCTGCATCAGATGAAGGACTTGGCCTGCCTCACCTATTCATCGGTGTGATACTCCTCCCTCTATTCGGAAATGCAGCTGAGCATTTCACCGCTGTTGTAGTCGCAGGCAAGGACAAGATGGATCTGTCTTTTGCAATCTCAATGGGGTCATCCACTCAGATTGCAGTATTCGTTGCGCCTCTAATGATTCTCGTGGCATGGGCACTCAATGTTCCACTGACATTCGAATTCGGTTTACTAGAGACAGTATCGGCCTTCCTCGCAGTATTGATAGTGAACATAATTGCCTCTGACGGAAAGTCGAATTGGTTGGAAGGTGCTATGCTTCTGGGGACATACTTAGTCCTAGGTGCAGCTTTCTTATTCTACCCCTAATTAGAATGGACTTTCCATCAAGCCGACTGACTCGTATAGACTAGGACCACTGCCAAGGAAGTACATCGATCCTCGCCTACTTCGAGAGTCCTCCGCAGTAGAGTTTGAATCTGAAGCACAGGAGTCGGTGCACCCATCTGCGAATGCCACGAAAATCCTACCTTCCCTGTCAATGTGCAGATCATTGAAATCTAGTAGATTTCTGTTAGATCCGCCAATGTCACGGCAATCCCCACTGTTAAGACAAATACTGCCAATCTGCACAGGGTCATCCGTGACTCTGAAGGTGTAGAATGTAGGAACGGGGTCAAGAGCGTTCAGACTGAGAGTGATGTAAAGATGGTAGCTCACATTTGTTGTGGCGTAATGAGCGTTACCAGTCCAATTTTCACCATCTATGTCAGGCTCTCCCAACTCACTCGAATTCTCACTCCCTAGGTATGTGATAGCAATTCTTCCCGGATCACCTGCATCCACTTGAGGGAACGTCGTAGAAATGACTTCAATCGGGCTTATTCTCAAGCTATTTTGCTCCCAGCTCTCCCCGGAGTCTATGCTTCTGGACATGTATACCCCCTCATCCCCTCCGGTCCATATGTGATATGCGTTGGATTGGGAATCGGTCGCGACCTCAGAGTTCTTCCTAGGATATGGAGTTCCGACATCCTCTCCCATCGTGTACTCGTTCCAGTTCAATCCATTATCTTTGGAAACGATGACAGTCGGAGTCTCTACTCTAGGAGTAACGTAAACAGTACCATCAGGGGCGCTCGTGATTGCCCCATGGAGGCCACCGTTTGATGTGGCAAGCCCGAAGATTTGCCCCCCTGCCTCGAATGTTGCCCCGCCATCAAAGCTTGTGAAGCAGAAGATACCAATCCCTTTGTTGTAGCAGTAGTAGACAGCTTGGTCATAGAATGATTGTGAAATCGACCCACCTATCCCATATCCGTTGCTGGTCCAAGGCCCCGTTGCCAGTTTTATGTGATCATTTAGAGGGGTTGTGCCAGAGTCATGGGGATTTCCTAGCCAACTCTCCCCATCATCGTCACTCCAGCAAATCCAAGATGTCTCCAGACCTTGCATCTGCACATTGAAAATTCTGTCCGTAACAGGGTCCACCCAACCATATGGATCACTGGTCGTGAATGAGCACTCCGGTCCTGTGACCTCCTCCCATGACTGCCCATAGTCACAAGACCTCATCACTTTCTCGAACGCTATGAAGAAAATGCAACCACTCGAAGTGATCCCAATACTAGGCTCGGCTCCATCCTCCCCCACATCACTAAAGAAGAACTCGACAGGTATTGGAGGAATATCTAGAGACATCCCATCAGGGCCAGTAACGAAAATCCTAGTATCGGATTCCTCTTCAATCAAACTCGAACCATCTCCATCATTCGTGTGGATGCAGCCAGTTGCAGGGACACAAACCATCATCAGAACGACAAGGAGAGTGCCAGGCTTCATGCCTCTTCGACTTAGGAGATACACAATTATGTTGCCCTGATGAGATTTCTCACTCAACCTCGACAATCCATCCAAATTCGTCAGGAGAACGCTTCTGCTGTATAGCTGTGAGATTCTCATACAGCTCTCTGGTCACAGGCCCAACATCCCCGTTGTAATACTCGGTCACTCTATCTCCATACTGGATCTTGCCTATCGAAGACACGACAGCCGCAGTTCCTACGCAGAAGCACTCATCAGCTCCCATGGCATATTCCACATCCACCTTTTCCTCTCTGACTTCGTAGCCCCTAGCTTCGGCAAGCTCGATTATGGAAGCACGGGTAACCCCAGGAAGAATGGTCCCTGTCAACTCGGGTGTCGAGATTACTCCATCCTTCACGCAGAAGAAGTTGGCAGCCCCGACCTCCTCAATATACCTGTGATTGACCGCATCTAGATAGATTATTTCCGAGTACCCCTCTTTCTTTGCCATCTTTGAAGGTATCATTCCAGGGGCATAGTTCCCAATGGCCTTGACTCCTCCCGATCCCCCGGGCGCAGCCCTATGGAACCTCTCTGACACCCTTAGTGAAGTGGGTGTAATCCCTCCCTTGAAGTATGGTCCTACTGGCGAGGCGAATACCAAGAACGTGTACTCTGGAGCTGGAGCGACTCCGAGTATGGGGCCACTCCCCATAAGAAGCGGTCTGATGTATAGGGCGCCCTTTCCCATCGGAGGGACCCATCTGGAATTCTCTCTCACGGTCTTGATGACTGCATCTAGGAAAATTTCCTCTGGTACAGGAGGCATCCCAAGTCTCGCGGCTCCTTCTTGTGCTCTTCTGGCATTCCTATCTGGCCTGAAAAGAACGATACTTCCGTCAGAAGCTCTCTGAGCCTTCATCCCCTCAAACAGACCCTGGCCATAATTCAGAACTCCAGCAGCGGGGGATATCACTAGATCCTCAAAATCCTTCATTGAGCCAACCGCCCATTCTTCTCCTAACTTGCATTTAGACAGGTACATCCTGTCCGTCTCAGTGAAGCTGAAGGTGAGAGAATCCCAGTCGACCGCCGGTTCGTTTCCATCTGGCACTGTCAGTCCCCTGCCTTCACGGAAGCAAGTCGGCTTTCAACGATTACGCAAGGAGCCTCTCATAAGTACGATATGGCCACACTTCTGTACATACTTTGAAGACCGTGTGTTACTCCCTGATAACGAGGCGACCTTATGGAGTGGGAGGAAAGGATGTGCATCGTCTCCGGATCGTATCAATCCATTGACTCACCTTCGCCAAGAACTGTCGTTGAGCTCTGGTGCAGAGCAGAGCAGGGCCACTCGGTCCTGCTTCTCGTGCATGGGCTCCGGCCATACTTCGATATCGCAATCCGTGGAGTCCCAAACCACGAACACGTTCCCGACCTCAAATCAGTTCGTGAGCTAACTGAGGTAGTAGAGGTCTCAGAACCAGTCATGAAATGGACCAGGCACGGCATCAAGAGGCATTGGAGGGTCTATGCGGATCAGCCCTATTCTGTTAGGAGGCTTAGGAAGAAGCTAGAGGAATGGGAAGTCACAAGCGCTGACATCCCATTCCAGAATCGTCTGATGCTGGATCTCGATCTTGGGCCCCACATAAATGCGATAGGGAATGTCCTATGGGCCGGTGAGAGAGCACCAGATGAGGTGAAAAATAACTCCAATACTGATATTTCCTTAGCAGAACAAACCATCCTGAAAGAAGGAGGATCAGGAATATATCCAGTGGATATGATAGTTTCCTGTGATTTGGATGGTTTGTCGAGGACAGAACCTTTCCCCGCACCATTCGTCACTTTCTCATTCGATTTGGAGACAAGTATAGCCACCAATAGAATACTATGTGCAGCTGCAGTAATCGATCGCGCAGGAAAGCGTTCAGAGCATCAGTTCAGAGGAGATGAGAGAGAAATAATGGAAGGTCTCACTTCTCTCGTTAGGCAAGAGGATCCAGATTTTGTTACCGGCTACAACATCGATAATTTCGATCTTCCTAGGATGGAGGAGAGGGCCGAAGTCCTCTCTCCCAGACCGAAGTACAGCAGAGCCCCTATGTTCGGATGGGGGAGGGTTCCTATGAAAGAGGGGGAAGGGAAGCGTATATTCCCCACCAGACAGCAAAATAGAGTCTGGAGAATTCCTGGAAGGATACCCATGGACGCATGGTGGCAGGCCCGACAAACACTGCGCCCACAAAGAGAGTCACTGAGGTACGTCTCACAGTTACTTTGGCCTGAGGATGATGGAATGAGAAAGCTCGATGTGGATGCCAGCAAGATGGACGAAGAGTGGGCTGCTAGACCAGATGTTGTAATGGAGTACTGCGTCAAGGACACACACCTTCCTCTAGACATACTCGGTCACCTGAAGGCCATAGCGAGAAAGGAAGCTCTGGCCTCTGTATCTCTCACAGCAGTCGAAACCGCAGCAAACGGAACTACTAGCCAATGGATAGACTCTCTGGTAATGAGGCTGGCTGATAAGGAGCGGATAGCGGTCCCAATGACCAATGCAGGACCTAGGAAGAGAGATCAGATTGCAGGCGGATACGTACACGAGGTTGAGCCTGGTATGGAGCCATGGGTTGTTGTACTTGATTTCAAATCGATGTATCCATCGATAATGATCACCAACAATATTTGCTCCACCACTCTTGTCAGGGATGGGAATGAAGACGGATCTCACAGTGTATCGCCCACTACCGGAACAAGATACAAGTCGAAGGAGGAGATGAACGGGCTAGTCCCAAGACTATTGGAGGACTTGATGGAAAAGAGAGACCTCTACAAGAGGGGCATGGAGGATGCTCAAGAGAGTAACGATCCCGTCGAGGCTTTCTTGTTGGACCAACTGCAGTATGCTGTAAAGATACTAATGAACTCGTTCTACGGTGTTTTCGCGTCTAGTTTCTACAGGTTCACGCATCCCGATTTAGGAGCCAGCATAACCGAATGGGCCAGATACAACATCAAAGCCATAATTTCACAGGTCGAGGAAGGTGGTAATGATGTGATTTACTCCGACACTGACTCAATCTTCGTGAAATCGCCAGTAGATGAGGGAGCTCCAACCAATAAATCTGAAGATTCCTCGATATCTAGGGAATGGAACAAGGCCAGAGACGAGACTCTAGAGTTCGGAGAAAGGCTGGCCAACCGATTCACCAAAGAGGGCGCAGAGCTGGAATTCGAAACAGCACTTTCCGCTTTCTTTAGCCACGGTGCAAAGAAGAGGTATGTTGGAAGGGTCGTGTGGCCGAGGGAAGAGATGCTGATAAGAGGCTATGAAGTTAGGAGAACCGATTCATTCGACCTCTTATCTGAAACCATGACCGAGATGTTCGAGATGCTTCTTGACGGAGACACCGAGGGGGCGGTAAACATGACCAAGATGGCTATTGATGAGGTCCGAGGAGGAAATGTTGACCCATCAAGGCTAGTAATCAGTCGTTCCTGCAAGGGCAAGTGGAATTCCAAGAAGAATGAATGGGATTTTGACAGTGTCTACGCCAACCCTGATGGTCTCCCATATGTCAGGGCTGCGAAGCAGAGAATTGCCGCAGGACTCCAATTCACACCCGGGATGAAGGTGGGATATGTGATTACGGAACCAGAAGGAGGGGACAAGAAGCTGGGAGTCAAGGCATGGCTCGTTGATGAGATCGGAGGGAAACCACCTGAATATGACACAGATTACTATGCAAGACGATTAGCTAAATCTCTAGGACGAGTCACAGAAGCGTTCGGCCAAGGGGAGAAAGAGCTCTTGGAAGGAGCTAGGCCCAAGGGCCAGAAGAGCCTTCTGGACTTCTAACATCTCATCGTAGGGTTGATTTCATACGACCTTCCAGCTATGCACCATGAGAGGGCGGAAGTCTACAGGCCTGATGATGGTCTTGCTGATGATTTTCACTGCACTAGCCGGCTGTATGGATGTTCTAGGCAGCAATAGCCCCCCCTCTGCGACCATGACAATTGACCCATCTGGCTCTGTCAGAGCTGGAGACAGCATCACATTCAGTGCTGTCGGATCTTCAGACCCCGATGCTGACCCAATGACTTTCACATGGACTTTCGGAGATGGAAACACCGGAAACGGACTAACGACAAGCCATTCATATGCCCAACCGGGAGAGTATTCGGTAAAGCTCGCCGTTAGTGATGGCACTCACGAGGTAACTACTAGCAAGCTCATCTCGGTAATAGACTCATCAGCTAGGGAGCCCCATGCAGAGATTTCCCCTGACAAGGATGATAATTGTGACGGAGAAAGTCCCCCCAACGGAGACTTCGTTATGGTTTGGGTCTGTGAGGAGAATGAAATAGACGACAGGCAAGTGTCAGTCTCAGTCACAGTATCTCTCGATGCTTTATCTTCTTGGGCAGGATGCGATCCAGATGAGCCGGATTGTTACGCCGAGGAGTACATCGTGAGTTACGAATGGGACCTAGACAGGAACACGGACTCTGATGGAGATGGTATTGAAAATAACGATGTTGATGCAACCGGTGAGACGGTCGATTGGCAGGAGAGACCCGCAGGAGCATGGGACATCAGGCTCACTGTAACCGATAATAACGGACTCACTCATTATGACGACACAACAGTCTATGTCAACTATCAAGGCAAATGGACCGATTTTGAGATGGATAGGAGAATACAGGATCCAATTATCATGACTTGGGAATTCCCTGTCACGTATGACGAAGACACGAAAGACAGAATCAGATACCTCAGGACCAAGGTCGACTATCCTCAGCAGGATGATGACCAGGCAGGAGGAGGAATAGGAGGGGGCCCAGTCACTACTACTGACAACAAGCTGGACATATACTTGTATAACAGTACAGATGACGAAATTGCAAACACCACTGGTTTGTCAAATGACAATAGGAACGCAGGAGACTGCGGATCAGACGACTATTGTGTCTGGCTAGTTGTAGGAGCCTCCACTGTGAGGGGATTCATACCGGGCGATTGGTCGGCTGATCTGATCAATGAAGAGACACACACTACGAAGGTGAACTACTTCATTGTCGAACTACAGTACAGATAGCCCTTTTCGGCACTCTGAGACACTCTTACCTATCCCCAACTGCAATTCTCCTATGGGGAACGATTCATATACGCCCCTTCGGTCGGCGGGCCACACTTAGAGGTGTATAATATGGGTTCACAGTGGGAAGACAAGAGTAAGCCGCATCTGAATATCGTGTTCGTAGGGCACGTAGATCACGGAAAG
>MDTC01224981.1_pt1 | contig 11011 bp, 9 predicted proteins | sample 811181 | NCBI WGS metagenome assembly MDTC01 (sample SAMN05326644, study PRJNA326480) | marine metagenome | isolation source: seawater | place: Pacific Ocean: North | collected 2011 | reverse complement strand
TGAAAATTCTATCTTTGGATTAATTTCTTTTAATTTATCAAAAGTAGTTAAATATTCCTCAATAGTATGTTTTCTATTCATAGATTTTAAAATTTTATTCGATCCGCTTTGAACAGGTAAATGAACAAGTGGCATCAATTTTTCACAGTTTTTATGTGCATCAATTAAATCATCGGTCATATCTTTTGGATGTGAAGTAGTATACCTTATTCTTTCTAATCCACTCATTTTGTTTAACTCAGATATTAAATCTGAAAGTAAAAAATTTTTCGAATTATATGCATTAACATTTTGTCCTAATAGGGTTATTTCTTTAGCGCCTCCATCGATTAACTGTTTTGCCTCAGATATAATCTCATGATTAGATCTTGAATATTCAGGCCCTCTTGTGTAAGGAACAACGCAAAAATGACAAAACTTATCACAGCCTTCTTGAATGGTAAGAAAAGAGGACGTTTTAGAATCTTTTGTTTTAATTAAATTTAAATTATCAAACTTTTCAATCGCATCAAATTCTGTGCTATTGACTCTACTTTTCTCAATTTCAATTTTATTTATTATTTTTGGAATTTTATGATATGACTGTGGCCCAAATACCCCATCAATGTAACTCTCTCTTTTTAACATTTCTTCACCTTCAGCTTGAGCTACGCAGCCAGTTACTAAAAGAATGGGTTTTTTTTTATTTCTAAATTTTTTTTTTAATCTTCCTACATCGTCGTAGACTTTATCTGTAGCCTTTTCTCTAATGTGACAGGTATTTAATACATAACAATTTGTTTCTGCAACGTTTTCTGTACGAGTATAACCAATCTTTTTAAATAAATCTAAAATACGATTACTATCGTACTCATTCATTTGACATCCAAAAGTTTTAATGAAAATTTTTTTATTCAAAATATTAATTTTTTTTAATTTTTGATCCGTATAATTCCAGTTTGTGGTCTACTAGTTTATACCCTAATTTTTCTGCAATTTTTCTTTGTAGTCCCTCAATGTCTTTATCTACAAATTCAACTATTTCACCAGTGTTTATATCTATTAAATGATTATGATGTTCTTCAGTAATTGGTTCGTATCTTGATTTGCCTTCTTTAAAATCATGTCTAATTAAAATACCAGACTCTTCAAAAAGTTTAATAGTTCTGTAAACAGTTGCGATGCTGATTTTTTTATCTATCGAAGTAGCTCTTTTGTGCAATTCGTCAACATCAGGATGATCTTTAGAACCATAAGTTCCTTTTGAGTCTGAAATGACCTTCGCAATAACTTTTCTTTGTTCAGTTAGCCTGACGCCTTTTTCTTTACATTTATCTTCTATAGTGCTCATATTTAATTGTAATTTAACTTATATAGAGTGGTTTAATCAATTTATTTTCTAAAAGATTTTTCTCTATTAAAAGCTCAATATTTTTAAGGTTAAATTTGTTTAATAAATTGCCTTTGAAGCCATATAACTTAGCTCCTTTAGACAATTTTATTCCTTTTGCCACAGCTAATGAAACTCTGATTGATGAAAAACTACCTGGTCCTTGGTTAACGATAATGGAAAAATTTTTATCAACATTAGCTTTATTTTTTTTTAAAAATTCAGCTATATTACCCACAAGCCTATCATTTGCTTTATTATTAATTTGAAATTTTTTTACAAAAAAATTATCATTAATTCTTAAACCAATTGAGTCATTTTTACCTGTGCAATTAATTATTAAAAAATCTTTAATCATAATTTTATTTCTAACAGTTCTTTCTATTACAAAAAGCTCCTTTTCCGCATCTAATAAATTTGAGGATTATGGAATTATTACAATTATGTATCATAGATTCAACGAAAATAAATACCCTTCTACGAATATCAGAGTTGAGGATTTTACCAAACACATCAACCTTATAAAAGCAGAAAATTTAACATTTATAAAAGCTGAGGAGTTTCAAAATTATATAAATTCAAAAAATACAGAAAGAAAAATTTTATTAACAATTGATGATGGTTTTGAGTCTTTTTATTTAAATGCTTGGCCAATTCTTAAAGCTGAAAAGATACCTTTTATACTATTTGTAAGCACAAGAGAGGTTGGGGCTAATAATTATATGAATTGGGATCAAATTAGAGAGATAGCTAAAGAAGATTTTGTACATATTGGAAATCATAGTCATACTCATGAGTACCTTATAGATAGAACCAATAGCGAAATAGAAGAAGATATTAAAAAATCAATAGCAATTTTTAAAAAAGAACTTGGATTTAACTCGCCATTTTTTTCTTACCCCTTTGGAGAATACAGTTTGGAATTTAAAAAAATTATTAGAAATTTAAATTTTAAATATGCTTTTGGTCAACATTCTGGAGTAGCTGATGAGTCGAAAGATCTTCTTGAACTTCCAAGATTTCCTATTAATGAAAAATATGGTGAAATAAAAAGATTCAAAAGTATATTAAAAACATTGCCTTTTAAGTATGAAGAAATTACTCCAAAAGAAAAATACATAAACGATTCTACAAATCCACCAAATGTAAAAATAAAATTTTATAAAAATATCAAAAGTATTAATTTAATAAATTGTTACTCCAACGAAGAAAATAAATGGAGAAAATCTAATATTAAATTCATTAACGACTATGAGGTACAAGTATTACTTAAAGGAAAATTCACGACTGAAAGAGGTCGTATCAATTGCTCTTTACAAGATAACGGTTTTTGGAGATGGTTAGGAATACAATTTGTTATAGCGGAAAAATAATTTTATAAATTCAATTCTTTACGTATAACTGAATTACTTAATAAAACATTTTCAAACTCATCTAATGAATTTTGATCAATGATTTGTTCAAGAACTTTTGTATAAGTTTTTCCAGTTTGGGCATAATTATCTAAAGTGTCAGTCAGAGAAATACCTTTTATTGGTTTATTCCTTTTTCTCAATGCATGTCTTTTTTCTCTAAATTTAGAATAACCCTTATGAGTGTTCAAATTATTCTTATAAGCTTTTACTGAAGCTCTTAAAATTGGAAATTTTAAAATCTTATGGCCTTGATGTTTGCCTTTATCTAATGGTTCAATACCTTGTCCAGTCCAAGTCCACTGACCAAATATAGCATTTCCTTCTAATGCAAATCTTGATGTTCCCCAACCACTTTCTTTAGCTGCTTGAGCAAGCGCAATTGAAATCGGAATTATATCCATTCTTTTTTCAAGTTCTTTTATGTCTGAATTTTTTACTTTGTACTCTCTAAGTTTTTGTCTTAACCAAGATTTTTCTGCATCTGATGTAATTTTTTTTGATTGTATTTTTTTAAGTTTTAATCTGTCGTCAGTAATTTTCTCATTCTCTGCAACAACTAAAGGTAAAACAATCTTGATAAAAGTATCTTTTTTTAATGTAGTATCTTTAATCTCATCTAAATCTTTTGGAAATTGAGTAAAATATATCGGCTTAACTCTTTTCTCATTTCTTACTCTTCTCAGGTCGTATTGAACATCATTAAACAAACTTAAGACCGTCTCTGTTTTAAGATTTAAATTTGGTAAAACAAATTCCTTTACTGTGTTAGTCTTTTTCTGTTTTTTTGGCTGGGCTTTTGCCTGTTTTTGTTTTGGCTCAGTTTCTTTCTCCTCAACTAATTTCTTATTTTCAGTTTTTTCATTTATTGGTTTTTCCACAATTTTTTTATTTTGACTAATATCTGTGTAAAAATTTATTAAAGTATCTTTTCCAAAATACCCCGCAACACCAAATAAAAATAGAAAAGCAGAAACTAAAATTACTGATACAAGTTGATTTACTTTTTTTGTTTCAATGTTAAAATTATAAATTCCATTAAAAAAATTGAGGGTCGTTTTGCTTACAAAAGAGCAGAGGTTTACTATTGCTCTTCCTATTCCGAAAATTATATTTACTATAGTTTTGGCCACATAAGAAAAGAAATTTAAAACTGAACTATTGGTATTTACAAAAAAATTGATAATTGATCTTTTTATTGAGGCAAAAAATTTATAAATAGAGTTTAATTTAGAAGAGAAATACTCACCAATTTTATTTCCTGTTGAGTATATAGGTTTAGAAATTTTTTTTGCTTGAATTTCAAATATATTTTTATTGATCTCTGTTGGAATCGGAACTTTGTTTTTTTTTAAAATATGCTCTATTTGAGCTGTTGTTAAATACTTTTTATTTCTTTCATATACTTGTATCTCAGAAATTTTATATATTTCTGAAAGTTCCAACAACTTATCTCTATAGCTTAAATTTTTTTTCATTTTTTAATTAGCTTCTACTGATTTCACTTCCTCAACATAATGACAAAGTAAATTTTGCACACCTTGTTTTAAAGTCATTAAAGAACTTGGGCAACCAGAACAACTCCCTTGTAACTCAACTGTTACTACACCGCTCTTAAAAGATTTAAACTTTATATCTCCCCCGTCTCTTGCGACTGCAGGTCTTATTTTCGTATCTAAAACTTCTTGAATTTTTTTTATAACTTCGTCAGCTTTTTCCCCTGTACCTTTTTTGGTTGTTGTGTCTAAAATCGGTTTTTTATTTTTTTCAAAATAATCATTAATATGAGATACTACAGTTGGCTTAAGAGCGTCCCAAGAAGTGCTATTGCTTTTTTTAACTGTTAAAAAGTTTTGTGCTAATAAAATTAATTCAATGCCCTCGACTTCAAGTAATTTTTTAATAAAAATATTGTTTATTTTATCTTTATCCTTTTTTTGAAATTCTTCCATGCCAACAGAGGATATGACATTCTCCGATAAAAATTTTAGTGAGTCAGGATTAGGTGTTTGCTCTGTCTGTATCATGCACAATTTATATTACAATAATCCCACTATTTCACGTATCTTTTTTAGGTTCTCCTCAGCTTTTTTTAAAGCTTTTTCTTTGCCTTTATTCAAAACCTGCTCTAGATAACCTTTATCATCGATTAATTCCTTAATTTTTTTCCCTACGGGGCAAATTGTTGCAACTAAACTATCTGAAAGCTTATCTTTCAGAAAAGAAAATTCCTTGCCTTCCATTTCGGAAAGAATTTTTTGCATTGGAGTTTTTTTTAAGTCAGCATAAATCTTTAATAGATTAAGTGCTTCAGGTCTTTTTTCTAATTCTTTTTCCTGACCAGGTATTGGTAAAGAATCTGTCTTAGCTTTTTTTATTTTTTTTACTATCTCATCAGCGCTGTCTTTCAAATCAATTCGAGAATAATTTGACTCTTCAGATTTACTCATTTTTTTTGTTCCATCTCTTAAGCTCATCACTCTTGAAATGTTTTTTTGAATTAAGGGCTCTGGTATAGGGAAGAAATTTTCTGATTTAAAATCTTTATTAAATTTTTGTGCTATGTCTCTACATAATTCCAAATGTTGTTTTTGATCTGCGCCAACTGGTACATGTGTAGCTTTATAAAGCAGTATATCTGCAGCCATAAGGTTTGGGTAAATATATAAACCAACGCTCGCTTTCTCTTTGTCTGATCCGGCTTTATCTTTAAATTGTGTCATCCTATTTAACCATCCAATTCTTGAGACACAGTTTAGTATCCAAGCTAACTCTGCATGACCACTAACTGATGATTGGTTAAATATAATATTTTTTTTCTCATCTAAACCTATTGCTAAAAATGCTGCAGTTGTTTCAAAGATATTTTGTTTAAGCTCATCAGGATTTTGAAAAGTTGTTATCGCATGCAAATCAACAACACAAAATATGCATTCCATTTCTTTCTGGAGCGATATAAAGTTTGTGAGAGCCCCTAAATAATTTCCTAAATGAAGATTTCCAGTCGGTTGAACGCCAGAAAAAGCTAATTTTTTAACACTCATTTTAAAACGCCTTATAATTTTTAAATTTTAATAGACCAAATAAATAACAAGTTATTAAATATATCATTGCCACTAAGCCTATCATAAATACAAGATAAATTGACTTATAAATATTATCATAAGTAAGTTTATCCTCAAAAAAACTTAATCCATAATACAAGACAAAAGACATAATAAATGTACAAAATATAATTTTTAACAAATTAAAAAGCGGTAAATTTTCAAATAATAAAAATTTAGATTTACCTAATAAAATAAAATATACAATAACTGCTAACCATGTTGAGATTGAAGTGGCGAGTGGAATAATAATAAAACCAATTTTTTTAAAAAATAAAAGACTTATAGCTATATTCAAAACAACACTAAATAATGATATGTAAAACGGTGTCTTAGTATTATCTCTAGCAAAGTAAAAGTTAGAGAGAACTTTTACTAATGCAAAAGCTGGAACTCCATAACCAAAATATTTAAGTGCTTTAGCTGTCATGACAACATCAGAATTTGTAAATGAACCATAGCCAAATAAAGCGTTTATTATTTCTTCTGAAGCTAAAATTAATCCCAAACTTGCTGGTACAGATAAAAGCAAACAAAGTTCTATAGATTTATTCTGTATATTTTTTACATCACTAAATCTTTTTAATTTTAAACTTTTAGATAATACAGGAAGTGAAACTGTTCCAACTGCGATACCTGCAATAGCTAAATTAATTTGATATATTCTATCTGCATAATATAAATAAGAAACAGCTCCGGCCTCAAAGGAAGCAATAATGGTTCCAACTAAAATATTTATTTGAGTAACTCCAGATGAAAAAATGCTTGGTAAAAGTTTTTTTAGAAAAAATCGAACTTTAGAATTAATATTAGTTTTAAAATCAAAAGATGGTTTGTAATATTTTTTGGCAAAGACTAATAAAAAAAATAATTGAATTATTCCTGCAAAAGTGACTCCATAAGATAAATTTTTTACAAAATCTAGTTTAAATAGGTAAGAAATAAAAAGACTTATAATTAAAATTATATTTAAGATGATTGGGGCCGCTGCAGCCGCTGCAAATTTATTATTTGAATTTAAAACTCCTGAAAAAAATGATGATAGACTTACAAAAAGTAAAAATGGAAAAGTTATTCTTGTCAATTCAACAGCTAAGTTAAATTTTGCCGCATCGTTATAAAAGCCTGGAGCAAGTAAATAGACTAAAAATGGTGTAAAAATTTCAACAACAAATACAATAAGCAACAAAATTAAAATTAAAAGATTTAATACTTCATCCGCAAACTTTTTACCCTTTAACTTACTTTTTGCTCTCTCTGCTGTGTAACTTGGTATAAATGCTGCGTTAAAAGTCCCCTCTGCAAACAATCTTCTAAATGTATTAGGAATTCGAAATGCTACAAAAAAGACATCTGCTAAAAAAGAAGCGCCAATAAAAACGGCAATTAATATGTCCCTTAAATATCCTAATATCCTGCTAATTAGTGTATAAAAACTAAAAACTGATGTTGAAGATAATAGGTTCATAATTAAGTCAAAAATTAATAGTGATTTCGTCTCATTTATATTACATACTCAAAATTCAATGACAAAAAAGTCTAAAATTGATCATTACACAGATAAAGAAGCTCTTGATTTTCATATTAAAGGAAAGTCTGGCAAAATTGAGGTTAATTCCTCAAAATCTTTAGTGACTAAAAGAGATCTATCTTTAGCATATTCCCCTGGAGTTGCGGCGCCTGTAAAGGAAATAGCCAAAAACCCTGATGCGGCATACGATTATACCAGTAAAGGTAATTTGGTAGCAGTTATCAGCAATGGATCTGCTATTTTAGGTTTGGGAAACTTGGGCGCTTTGGCTTCTAAACCTGTTATGGAGGGAAAGGCAGTTCTTTTTAAAAGATTTGCCGATATAGACTCGATAGATATTGAGATAGAAAATTCAGATCCAAATGAAATAATAAATACAATTAAAAATATAGGCAATAGTTTTGGAGGTATAAATTTAGAAGATATTAAGGCTCCTGACTGTTTTGTAATAGAAGAAAAATTAAAAAAAATTTTAGATATTCCAGTTTTTCATGATGATCAACATGGAACGGCCATTATAACTACTGCAGCTCTTATAAATGCCCTAGATATTCAAAAAAAGAAAATTGAAAATATTAAAGTTGTAGTCAACGGTGCTGGAGCTTCAGCAATGGCATGCGTAGACTTATTTAAAAGTTTAGGAGTAAAAAAACAAAACATTATAATGTGTGACACTAAAGGAGTAATTTATAAAAAAAGAGAAGGTCTAAATAATTTTAAGTTAAAACATGCTGCAGAAACAAAATATAGAAAACTTTCAGAAGTGATGGTCAATGCTGATGTTTTTTTAGGTCTTTCTGCAAAAGATACTGTATCCCCGAAAATGATAAAATCTATGTCCAAGAAACCTATCATATTTGTATGTGCAAATCCTGATCCAGAGATTACTCCAGAAGAAATTTTAAAAGTTAGAACTGATGCAATAATAGCAACAGGTAGATCCGATTATCCAAATCAAGTTAATAATTTAATAGGATTTCCATATATTTTTAGGGGTGCACTTGACGTTAGAGCAAAAGAGATAAATGAAGAAATGAAAATGGCTGCTGCAAAATCTATTGCTATGTTAGCTAGAGATGACGTTCCTGATGAAGTGGTTTCAGCTTACGGAGGTGAAAGACCTAAATATGGAAAGAATTATATAATTCCATCTACATTTGATCCAAGATTGTTAAGCGTAATACCTTCAGCCGTTGCCTTAGCAGCTATTAAAAGTGGTGTTGCACGAAAGAAAATTGGTGACTTTGATATGTACAAAGACGAATTAATAAATCGGTTAGATCCCTCTATGTCTTTAATGCAAGGTATAAACGCTAAAATTAGAAAAAATCCAAAAAAAGTAATTTTTGCAGAAGGGGAAGATGAAAACATGCTTAAAGCTGCAATTGAATTTAGCAAAGCAAGACTTGGTCAACCAATTTTGATTGGAAGTGAGGCAAGAATTAAAGAACAGCTTAAAAAAATTGGGTTAGATGAAAATTTTAAGATTCAAATAGTCAATTCAAAAGATAAATCGAAACGAGAAAAATATAAAAAGTATTTATATAAAAAGCTTCAAAGAGATGGATTGTTAGAGAGAGATGTAGATAGATTGATAAGAAATGATCGGGTAGCTTGGGGCTCTTCAATGATAGCTTGTAAGGATGCTGATGCAATGGTTACAGGTAATATTAGACATTATGCAGCTTCGGTTGAAAAATTAAAAAGATTTGTCGATGCTAGAGAAGGTGAGACAATTTTTGGAATGACAATGATAGTTTCCAAAGGAAAAACAATACTTGCAGCAGACACTAACGTTCATGATTTCCCTTCAGCTGAAAGGTTAGTAAATACTTCAATTTCCTGTGTAAGAGTAGCAAGATTATTTGGTTTTGAACCTAAAGTTGCTTTTTTATCTCATTCTACATTCGGTAAACCTGTTTCGAGAAATACTAAACATGTGAGGGACGCAATCGAACTGTTAAGGAGGAAAAAAGTAGATTTTGATTTTGACGGTGAAATGCAGCCAGATGTAGCTTTAAACCCGATTTATCAAGAAGTTTATCCATTTTCTAAAATTGTTGGTAGGGCGAATATATTAATAATGCCAGCATTACATAGTGCTGCTATTTCAACTAAATTAATGAAAACATTTGGAGGAGCAAAATTAATTGGTCCCCTTTTAATTGGATTGGGTTTGCCTATTGAAGTTGCCCCCTTAAGATCTTCAACCTCCGATATCTTAAATTTAGCATCTGTTGCCGCATATTCTTCAGATGTAATTGATTATTAAATTTAAATTTTACTTCTGCTTAACTCAGAAACTAAGAAAATAGTTGGTATAACTTTTTCTACATTGTAGACTTCTTCGGCTTCTTTTATTACTTCTTTTTTTTCTTCTTCATTAAATGAAATTCCAAAAATATAAATCTTTTTATTTATAGTTTCTAAAGTATAATTTGATGATTTAATTTTTTTGTTAAATATCATAGCTGTCCTTAATTGTGTTGTAATTAAAATATCTTGAGCAGAACTCTTAAAATTTTTTTTTCCTCTAATTTCAATAGCATTGTTAACTGATCTCACTCCCTTCGTTTCCCATGCAAGTTTTGTTATTTTGAGTTTCTCTTCGGGTCCATCAACTTTTCCAGTAACAAATATTCTTCCGTCTAAAACCTCTACCTGTATACCCAAAAAATATTTCTTTTCTGTCAAGGTTAGTCTTGCAACTAAATTTTTTTGCATTAGCGTATCATCAATTTGCATTCCGACAGTCCTTGGGTCAAATGAAATGCTTACACCTTTTCCAAAAGGACCTACCTTGGATGCCTGACATGAGTAAAGAAATAGAGATAAAATAATTATGTTAAGAAATTTTCTCATTTTTTACGTCCAAACAAATTTTATATACTAACCTCTTATTTATCTTTTCTTTTTCAGATATGATTTTAACAACATCTTTTAAGCTTTTTTTTTTTAAAAGTTTAATTGCTTGTTCTTTAATTTTAGAATCATCCAATAAAGGTTTAGTTTTATTATTTTTTTTAGAAATTACAACTGTTAACTCTCCCTTTAAAGGTGAATTAAAAGGTTGGATTGAGTCCACATTATCTCTATAAAAAGTCTCATGCATTTTAGTAATTTCTCTAGCTATTAGAATTTCTCTAGAAGAAAAGTGTTTCTTAAAAAAATTTAAATAATAATTAATTTTTACTCCAGGAATAAAAAATACAATAGAGAAAGATGAGTTATTTAAGTTAGTAAGCTCATTATTTAATTCTTTTTCTTTTTTCGGTAAAAAACCATAAAAAATAAATTTATCATCAAAACCAGATACGCTCATAGAGGCGGTGATAGAGGATGGTCCTGGGACTGGATAGACATTTATTTGTTTTTTAATACATTCTTGTACCAAAAGCTTTCCCGGATCTGATAACAAAGGTGTTCCGGCATCCGACACTAATGACAAAATTTTGCCTTCATTTAAATATTTCATGATTTTTTCAAGTTCTTTTTTTTCATTGAATTTGTGATAAGAAATTAATTTTTTTTTAATTTGTAAGTGATTTAATAACTTTAAAGAGTGTCTAGTGTCTTCACAAAGAATTATATCTGA